>OGPW01000883.1_pt1 | contig 22585 bp, 20 predicted proteins | sample 1553061 | NCBI WGS metagenome assembly OGPW01 (sample SAMEA2580292, study PRJEB22360) | human gut metagenome | biome: human gut; feature: human-associated habitat; material: faeces | place: Denmark | collected 2008/2010
CAAACAGCCATTTGCAGAATTTGTCGGGCTGTTTGGATGCGGCCGCAAAGCGTTGCGCTCACATAAACCAAGAGCATATCCGTAGTTCAAAATGCTCTTGGTTTATGTGAGCCATGTGATAGCCGTCCGTGATTCCGAACCCCAAAGGGTGAAGGGGAACGGAGTACGGCGAACCACTGAGGGGCTGGCAGTCCGGAAGACTGACTGAGGAAGTTCAATGCAAAGAGGCTCCGGCCGTTCAGACCCACTCGTTTTCCGCTTCTTGCCGCCAGGCAGGTTCTAAGCCCTCTTCTCTGCCCTTTTAGCCGCTTTCCTGCGGTACCAGGGGAAACGGCTTAGGCCGTTTTCTTCTTCTGCTGAACGTCTTCCAAAATGCGTTTTTAAGCGTTCTTGGTTTCTCCCCTACCACCAGGTATTATTCTCTCCCAGCGGCTCTCTCAGAGCCAATTTGGCGCTGCTTCAGGCAGTAAAAAACCGGGTAAGCTGTACACTTTGGTACAACTTACCCGGTTTTCTTTATTTTCTTTCACCCTATGCTTGGTTATTCTGTTTCAAAAGCCGTTTTTCCGCATGGGCATTTTCCTTGGCACTGATGTCGTTCATCACCAGCAGCAGGGCATTTCCCGCCCAAAACAGCATACCCAGCTGAATGTTGAACAGGGTATAATCCGTCAGGCCGCTGACAAAAATCCCCACCAGGCTGGCCAAATACCCGCAGGCCACGCCCCGGATCCAGGGGGAAGCCTTCCGATGCCGGATTTCCTTGGCCAGGAGCACCAGCCGGAAGATGACGTACAGAAACAGGAGAATCCCCGGGATGCCCAGCTCCGCCGTAATGTTCAGCAGCATATTATGCCCGTGGTACATGATTACATCTTCACTGATAAAGAAGTTGTAATTGGGAAAGGCGAACTGGTACCCGTACCAGCCCACCCCCAGGGGATGGTCCTGGATCATGTCCAGGGAGCTCTGGAGATACATGAACCGCAGCTCTGCCGAGGTATCCGTTACGGAAAAGATGGACATAATCCGGGCCGCCAGTTGGTTCCAGCCCAGGTACAGCACCGCCAGACCGCCTCCGATAAAAGGCAGCAGGGCTTTGTGGTAAAAGGCGCCGGCAAACACAAACAGCACCCAGAAATACGCCACCCAGTTGCCCCGGGAGAAGGTGAAGATCAAGCAGGCCGTGGACAGCAGGAAAATCAGCACCAGGGACCAGCGGGTTTTGCCGCCCTTTAAGGGAGCAAAGAGCCCTTCACAGTAGGCCACGGTCATTACCAGGTAGGTTCCAAAGATATTGGGGTTTACCAGGGTGGAAATGGCCCGGCGCTGGAGCTGGTGGAAGGCCTGGTGGTCAATCCAGTCCGCTTCCTGGAGGCTGTTGCCAAAGAAGTATTGCCACAGCCCGAAAACAGTTACCACCGCAGCAGAAATCATGAATACCTTCATGAGAAACAGGGACCGCCGGCTGGTGCTGGCATAGCGCAGCAGCAGGTAGAAAATCCCCGCTTCCTGGCCCATGACCCACACCCAGTTGAACAGGCTGGCACCCGGGTTCAGAGACCACAGGGTGCTGACGCCGCTGAGGATAAACAGGGCCCACAGGGGTCGGCTCAGGTAGGAGGGCACCGTGATGGCCGGCCAGAACTGCCGGGTGCGCACCACATTCACCAGGTTCAGCAAAGAACAAACCAGAAAGGCAATTCCTGCCGCCCACTGGTTCAGGGGCAGGACAAAAATCAAGACGGCCAGTGCAGCATAGGTAACTTGGTTCAGATTCCAGGATTGGGGCAGTCCCCAGCCTCGTGGTCGTTTACGCATTCCATCACCTATCCAATCCCAGCTCTTTGAAGGTCCCTACCAGGTACAAAGAGCCGCAGACACAAACCACAGCCTCCGGACCCGCTTCGCTGACCGCCCTGTGGTAGGCAGCAGCCAGGTCCGGCATGGGAATGGCATTTTTGTGAAGCCGTTTGGCCAGCTTTTCCGGAGTTTCCGCTCTGTCCCCGGTATGGGCCAAGACGGTATAGATGGTATCCGTATCCCGGAACAGGATCTGGGAAACCAGGCTCACGTCCTTGTCCGCCATCATGCCGAAGACGAAAATCCGGTGGGCGTCAGGATAATAATCGTCCAGGGCCTTCCGCAGCACCGTCACCCCAGAGGGGTTGTGGGCGCCGTCCAGAATAATGTCCGGCTTTTGGTGGATCAGCTCCAGCCGGCCGGGCCAGCGGGCAGCGGCCAGGCCTTCCAGCACGGCCTTTTCCGTAAGGGCCGGGTCCTTTTGGGCCAGCACCCAGGCAGCCTGCATAGCAGCTGCTGCGTTCAAAATCTGGTGGGCTCCCGCCAGATGGATGGTAGCTTCCAGTTCCGTCTGGGGGTTGCGGAAAACGAATTCCTGGGCCGCCATGGTGCTGTTAAGCATCTGGGCGGAAAAATTCTTTTCGTATTCATAGCAGGGGGCGTGCTGGGCTTCCGCTTCCGCCCGGATGACCCGCAGGGCATCACCTTCTGCTTCCGTAACCACCGGCACCCCCGGCTTGATAATACCGGCTTTTTGGATGGCAATGGCCTCAATGGTCTTCCCCAGCCGGTCCGTATGTTCCAGAGTCACGTTGGTAATCACAGAAACTTCCGGGATAATCACGTTGGTGGAGTCCCACAGACCTCCCATGCCTACTTCAATCACGGCGTAATCCACCTGCTGCTGGGCAAAGTACAGAAAACCCATGGCCGTAATCACTTCAAACTGGGTGGGTTCTTCCCCGCCCCCGGCCAGCCAGGCGTCCACTGCCTGCTTTACCTGTTCCGTTACCTGGGCAAAGTCAGCATTGGAAATTTCCTCACCGTTGATGGTCATTCGCTCGTTGTACCGGACAAAATGGGGGGAAGTATAGGTCCCGGTCTTTTTCCCGGCCGCCATGAGTATCCGGCTCAGGAACGTGGCCACACTGCCCTTGCCGTTAGTTCCGGTAATATGAATGGTCCGGAGCTTGCGTTCCGGATGGTCCAGGGCCGCCAAAATGCCCTGGATTCGTTCCAAGCCCAAATGAATGCCGAACTTGCCCCGGCTTTCCACATACGCTAATGCAGACGCATAATCCATTGGTGCAGCACCTCTCTCTAGTCAAATGCACTTACAGCTTGCGCAGGGTTTCCATCCGTTCCTTCAGCCCTTGGATCTTGGCTTCGGTTTCTGCCTGTTTGGCTTTTTCTTTTTCTACCACTTCGGCAGGAGCCTTGGCCAGGAAGCCGGCGTTGCTGAGCTTGCCAGCCGTCCGTTTGGCTTCTTTTTCTGCTCCGTCCAGTTCTTTCTGGAGCCGGGCCAGTTCTTTTTCTACGTCAATCAGGCCCTTCAGGGGCAGGTAGACCTTGGCACCGGTTACTACGGCGGTCAGGGCGTTTTCCGGAGCTGCGTCTTCGGCGCCGCCTACCGTCAGCACGTCCACGGTACCCAGCCGGCATACGTAGTCGCTGTTGTTCTTGAATACGTCCACCAGTTCAGGATCTGCCAGTACCAGGGCCGGAGCCTTATGGCCGGGGGCAGCGCCCACTTCCGCTCTCATGTTCCGGATGGCCTTGATCACATCCATCAGGGCGGTCATTTGCTTTTCAGCGGCATCATCCAGCAGGTCGCCGGCCATATGGGGCCAGGGAGCAATCATGATGCTTTCCCCTTCGTGGGGCAGATGCTGCCAGATTTCTTCCGTAATAAACGGCATGAACGGGTGCAGCAGCTTCATGGCATCGCCCAGCACCTGGCACAGGACGGCTTGGGCAGTAGCCCGTTCCGCTGCATCGTCCTTATTGTACAGGCGGGGTTTGATCAGTTCGATATACCAGTCGCAGACTTCACCCCAGATGAAATCGTAGATCAGGCGGCCAGCTTCACCCAGTTCAAATTTATCCAGATAGGAGGATACTTCGCCGATGGTGTGCTGCAGCCGGGACAGAATCCATTTGTCTGCCAGGGTGTAGGGGTTCCGGGGTGCCTTGGGATCGTAGCCGTCCAGGTTCATCAGGGCGAACCGGGAAGCATTCCAGATCTTGTTGGCAAAGTTACGGGTGGATTCAATCCGGTTCCAGTAGAACCGCATATCGTTGCCCGGGGTGTTCCCGGTAATCAGCATAAAGCGCAGGGTGTCGGCGCCGTATTTGTCCACCACTTCCAGGGGATCGATGCCGTTGCCCAGGGATTTGGACATTTTACGGCCCTGTTCGTCCCGGACCAGGCCGTGGATGAACACGTGCTTAAAGGGAATTTCCTTCATGAATTCCATGCCCATGACCAGCATCCGGGCCACCCAGAAGAAAATAATGTCGTAGCCGGTGACCAGTACGCTGGTGGGATAGAACTGTTCCAGTTCTTCCGTCTTGTCCGGCCAGCCAAAGGTAGAGAACGGCCACAGGGCGGAGCTGAACCAGGTATCCAGGGCATCTTCATCCTGGTGTACATGGCCGCCGCATTTGGGGCAGCGGTCCAGATCCGTCCGGGAGGCGGTTACTTCCCCGCAGTCATCGCAGTACCACACAGGAATCCGGTGGCCCCACCAGATCTGCCGGGAAATGCACCAATCGTGGAGGTTGTCCATCCAGTTGGTGTAGGTCTTGGTAAAGCGGCTGGGTACAAACTGGGTCCGGCCGTCTTCTACGCAGTCCACGGCGGCTTTCACCAGGGGCTGCATCTTTACGAACCATTGGGTGGAAACCAGGGGTTCCACAATATGGCCGCAGCGCTGGCAGTGGCCTACGGAGTGGGGGCATTCCTCCACTTTCACCAAAAGCCCCGCAGCTTCCAGGTCAGCCACAATGTTCTTGCGGCATTCGTAGCGGTCCTGACCGGCGTATTTGCCGGCTTCCTTGGTCATCTTGCCGTCCTGGCCGATAACGGTAATCATGTCCAGGTGCTGGCGCTGACCCATTTCATAGTCGTTGGGGTCATGGGCCGGGGTAATCTTTACGGCACCGGTACCAAACTCCAGGTCTACATAATCGTCGGCAATAACGGGAATCAGCCGGTCCGTGGTGGGCAGTTTCACCTTTTTGCCCACAAACTTGCCGTACCGTTCATCCTTGGGGTTCACGGCAACGGCGGTATCGCCGGGCATGGTTTCCGGACGGGTGGTGGCGATGGTCAGGTAGACCCCTTCTTCGCCGTCCACCGGGTATTTTACATACCACAGATGGCCTGCATCATCCTTATGTTCCACTTCTACGTCACTTAAAGCCGTACGGCAGTTGACGCACCAGTTGATCATCCGGGTGCCCTTGTAGATCAGGCCCTTTTCGTACAGGCTCACAAAGGCTTCCCGCACGGCACGGCTCAGGCCTTCGTCCATGGTAAAGCGCTGGCGGTCCCAGTCGCAGGAAATGCCCAGGGATTTCAGCTGGGTAACGATTCTGTCCCCGTATTCTTCCTTCCACTGCCAAACCCGTTTGACGAATTCTTCCCGGCCCAGGTCATAGCGGGTCAGACCTTCTTTTTTCTTCAGTTCTTCTTCTACCTTGATTTGGGTAGCCAGGCCGGCATGGTCATAGCCGGGCAGCCAGCAGGTATTGTCCCCCATCATCCGGTGCCAGCGCACCAGGATATCCTGGAGGGTATTGTCCAGGGCATGGCCCATGTGCAGCTTGCCGGTAATGTTCGGCGGGGGAATGACCACGCTGAACGGAGGGCGGCTCTTGTCCACTTCCTGATGGAAGTAGCCCTGTTTCATCCAATATGCATACCATTTCTTTTCCACCGCGGCAGGATCATATACCTTGGGGATGTTGTTTTCTTCTGCCATTTTTTTCCTCCTTAAAAAAAATAACCCGTCCCTGTTATAGGACGAGTTGACTTCGCGGTACCACCTACATTCTCAATTGCTTGAGCACCTTGGAGGCTTAACGCGCCTTGACGGGCAGGGCTGCTGCACCCTGCCGGCTTCCGGACGACTTCCAGCGGCTGACGTGGATGCTTGCACCGACCGCACCCTCTCTGCAACGCAGCTTGGCTGTACTCCTTCCGTTCATAGCCATTGGTCATATGATATTACAGTTAATTCTAGCAAGCCTCACCAGAAAAGTCAATGGAGAACGCCCTAGAGGGACTCGATCTGCCGGCAGAGGATTTTTCCCATGCTTTCGGCCATTTTGTCCAGCTCATGAATCCGGATGCAGTCCTTGCCGAAGATTTTCCGGGCGTCTTCCATACCGCCCTTGACCTCGTCGTTGATGAGGCCAATAATCCGAATGCCTTCCCGGCGCAGGGCCGCCGCCTCGTCCGCCGTATCCGCCACGGCCCGGCCTTCCCGGTACTCGGGCTGGTACAGGCTCCCTTCCTTCCGGAAGGGCCGGTCATCGTTGGGCTGGGCATCGGTGAGCATAATAAGGATTTTTTTCGTCTGGGAAAAGTCCCCCATCAGCTGCCGGGCGCCCCGCAGGGCCAGGCCATCCCGGTTCCAGCCGGTGGCCACGTAGTTAAAGACGTTGGTGCACTTCTTTTTTTCCTCATAGCTTTTAAACAGGGTCAGCACCGTGTAGCTGCGCAGGGTGCTGAAGGAATACACCTGGTAGGGAATGCCGCACTGGCGCAGGGCCTCGGCAATCACAAAGGCCTGGGAGGCGATGACGGGTTGGGCTTCCCCCCGGGAGGCTGAGGCATCCAGCATAATATCCACGGTAAAATCCGGGGTAGCCACCACTTCCTGGTTGTAGAACACCCGGGGGTCCTGGAGCTTGGCGGCCCGCCAGACCAGACTGGGCACCAGTTCCCCGGCCCTGACCGGCACCGGCAGCTTGGTCCGTACCAGGCGCATGGCGCTGCGGATCTGCTGGGTCAGGCGGATAATGCTCTGCCGGGCCTTTTCCCCGTGTTCCTTATAGTAGGCCAGGTTCCGCACCCGCTGACGGCGGGCTCCCTGAAGCCACAGGGAGGCTTCCCCGGTGCTGCCCTTGCTCCCCAGGTGCCCCCGGGTAAAGTGCAGGTGGCAGCCCTTATGGACGCCTACGCAGCAGGCCTGATCGATTTCCAGCTGCTTTTGGGGCGGATAAATGGACGTCCCGAAGCAGTGGATGATGTAGTCATAATTTTGGGCAGCGGTCTGGCCGGTAATAATGGCCATGAGCCCGTTATGGGCGTGCTTCCCCGACAGCAGGTCTTCCGCCTGCTGCTTGGAATATAAAAAATTAAAGATGGATTCCTGTTTTTTGGCAAACTGAGGCACAATCCAGCTGAGGAAATCCCCCAGTCCCTTGCCGATGATGACCTTTTCCAGGCTTTCCCGCACCAGAAAGTGGGACACAAAGTACTTTTTGGTCAGCTTCCGGAAATGGTCACACAACGTGGCCGTATCCCAGCTGGGGTCAAAGGCCAGGCTTTGGTACAGGGCCTTGGCCCAGGGGTCGATGAGACCGTTCTTTTCCCCCAGCACCTCGTGCCAACGGGCCGCCTGCATTTCGTGGGCCACCCCGTGTTTGTCCGCCAGGGTGCCGTTAAAATAGGCCCGGGCGTGCTCCTGCCGCAGCTGGGGCAGCACGGGCCGTACCGGGGCCTCCTTGGCGTAGGTGGCGTATTCCAGCCCCAGCCACAACAGGTCCGTAAAGGTATCCACCAGGGCGGAATTTTCCATTTCCTGGAACATCGCATGGAGCTGGTCCGTATCGTAGTATTTCCGGGTGAACCCCACCACGGCATTGAGGTACAGATCCGGTGCCCCATCATCCCCGTAGGCCAGAAAATCCGGCTGGAAGCGGTAGTCGGCCGAGGTATCCCAGACCATATTCAGCGCCCGCCGGCGCTTGGCATCGTATTTTAGCTTGGCCATACGCCCTCACTCCTCAAAGATATCCTGCTTCCGGTAGGTGGAGGGAATGCGCAGCTTGATCACATCCCGGATAATGCCGGGCTCGTATTCGTCAAAGGATTTGTTCACCAGACCCATTTCCAGGGCATCGTGGGCTTCCAGGCCCTGCTGGATCAACTGGAGGGCGTCCAAAAGGCCCCGCAGGTCCAGCGCCCGCTCGGAGATTTCCGCTTCCTGGCACTTCTTTTCCAGGTCCAGGAACAATTGGCCAAAGCCCTCCCGGGCCTGTTTTTTCAGCGTAGGAAATTTCGTGGAGAGCAGCCGGTCCAGGGTGGCCCCGTCAATGGGCGGCAACTGGATTACCGCAAACCGGGAGGTCAGGGCTTCGTTCAGTTCCCGGGTGCCGGAGTAGCCGTAGTTCATGGTGGCAATAAAGCGGCAGGCTTCGTTGGCCTGGAGCAGGTCGTAGCCGGGAATGTCCACCCGATGCCGGTAGTCCAGCAAGGAATGGAGCACGGCCATGGCTTCGTTCCGGGCCATGTTGATTTCGTCAAAAACCCCAAAGCCGCCCCACTGGGCGCACTGGTACACCGGCCCCGGCCGGAACACCACTTCCCCGTTCCGGAAGGTATCCGTGCCCAGCATGGAGGTGGCATCCACGTTGATGTGGAAGGAAATATTCCACATAGGCCGCTGGAAGGCCGCTGCCAGGTTTTCTGCCAATACGTTCTTGCCCGTGGCCTTAGGCCCTGCTAGTAGCAGGTTCTGGCCGCACAGCAGGGCCGCAATGGCCTCCTCCCAGACCTTTTTGCCATAGTACGGGAAACGGGGCACCGGCACCCGGTTCTTCCACTGTTCTTCCACCGGATGGGCCTTCCTATAGGCCTCCACCCCGGCAATCAGTTCTTCTGAAACCTGTTCTTTCCGTAAAAAATCCAGCATACTCTGCCCGCTCCCTCCGTCGCAATCTGTGATAATTATAGCATTTTCCCAGTAGGATGGTGCAGAATCCCGGGAAAGAAATGTCCCTTTTGCAGAAGCTGTCTGAGCGGGGCGTGAGCCGCCTGATTCCCCTTGGGTTGAAGAAAAAGGGAGAAGATCATATAATAAAGGTAATAGAAGCTATGGGAAGTGGAAATATGAAGTTCAAGCAGGTTGTACGATGGCTAAGGGAACACGAAGTAGGCGATTACGAATTCGCTACCATAAACACCGCATTCGTAATCGCCACGTTTATTGTATTTCCCCTTCCAATAGTTATCGGCCTTTTTTTGCATTATTTTTTTGATGCTTTGGGTATTTCTGTAAGTGGAGTTTTATGTTAGAGATTAGGAGGAAAAAAATGATGAAAAACGTAGGGAAGAAGTTCGCAGCATTGTCCATGGCCACCCTGCTGGCCTTTGGAGTCCTAGGGTGTGGATCCGATAAAAAGGATGACGCAAAAGTTCCGGCAGCTGTCCAAACTCAAAAAATCGACACGCCAGAGGGAAAAATCCAAAAAGGCATCATCGATGCAGTCAATAACTCACAAAATACCCAAAAGGATATTGGCCCTATCAAGAGCATCGACATTAATCCCCTGGGAGATAAATATAACGTAGTTATTAATGCCTCTTTTGGCTCCATGCTGACTCCTGACCATGCGCAGGCTCTGCTAGGCATGGAATCCCTAGCAGCTTTTAACGGAGCCTTTAATAGCGGAGTGCCTGTAGCCCATGCGGCCTTTATTGTCACTGACAAAGCTATGAATAAGGCCACTGGCCAGGAGTCCATGATTAAACTCTATCAGGCAGAAATGAGAGATGACCAAGCCAAAAATATCAATTGGAAAAACGTAAATGCTTTGAATCCGAAAGACGTTCTCATTAAGCCGTTCGTACATATTTCCATCCGCAAATAAAAAAAGGCCAGACGGAACGCAATCCGCCTGGCCCTTTCTGTATACTTCCTATAACGCAAAAAAGCGAATGTCCCGATGACTCGGCAACATTCGCTTTTATCTTAAAGTGGTGACCCCGGAGTGATTCGAACACTCGACACACGGCTTAGAAGGCCGTTGCTCTATCCAGCTGAGCTACGGGGCCAAAAGAAATGGAGCGGGTGATGGGAATCGAACCCACGTAGCTAGCTTGGAAGGCTAGTGCTCTACCATTGAGCTACACCCGCACATAATGTGGTCGGAGCGACAGGATTTGAACCTACGACCCCCTGCTCCCAAGGCAGGTGCTCTACCAAACTGAGCTACGCCCCGTCGTCAATCACTTTGCAGTTTTTACAAAAAAAAATGGTGGGCGATGACAGGATCGAACTGCCGACATTCTGCTTGTAAGGCAGACGCTCTCCCAGCTGAGCTAATCGCCCGTGATGGTGACCGGAGGGGGAATCGAACCCCCGATACCGCCGTGAAAGGGCGGTGTCTTAACCGCTTGACCATCCGGCCAAAAAAAAGTGGTGATCCGCCAGAGGATCGAACTCTGGACACCCTGATTAAGAGTCAGGTGCTCTACCAGCTGAGCTAGCGGACCACGTCCTGCAACCGGTTGTCTCAACCGATTACTTTGATATCTTACACGATTTCAAAGGATTTTGCAAGTACTTTTTTCAACTTTTTTGGTTTTTTCCCTATTTTTTTTCGTCCAGCCAGTGATGGGCCGCCTGGAGCACCTGCTGCACGGTCAAATCCCGCATACAGCGCATATCGTCGCAGTGGTGTTTCATGCCGTTCCGGCACCCGTCGCAGGGCGGGATGGCCCGGACGATGGTGGCCTTATCCGTATAGGGGCCGTACAGTTCCGGGTGGCTGGGGCCGTACATGGCCACAATGGGCACCTTTTGGCTGATGGCCACGTGCATGGGGCCGCTGTCGTTGGTGATGATCAGGCTGCACCGGCTCATAGCTGCGGCCAGGGCTCCCAGGGAGAATTTCCCCGTCGCCACCATGGGGCGGCTGTGCATAAAGGAAATGGCTTCCTGGACCATGGTTTCGTCCATGGGGCCGCCGAAGAATACCGTCCGGTACCCTTCCTGGGCCAGGGTATCCGCCACCTGGGCAAACCGTTCCGGTGCCCAGCGTTTGGTGACCACGGCGCTGCCGATGTTAAAGCCCACTACCTTTTCTTTCGGCTTCAGGTCCTGCTGGTCCCAAAACTCTGCCGCCCTGGCCTGCTGCTCCGGACCGGGGAAGACTTCCAGGCCGTTATGGACCAGGGGTTTCACCCCCAGCCGGGTCAGCACGTCCAGATACATATCTGCGGCGTGGAGGGTCCGGTTCAGCTTCAGATAGGGGTGAAAGAAGGGCCGGAACAAAAAGTGGGAGGCCCCCACCTTCACCGGCACCGACGCCATGGCATCAATAAAGGAGCACCGCTCGTTGGGGTGCAGGTTGATCAGGATATCGAAGTGGGCGGCCGAGATTTTTCTGCTCATGGCCCACAGGGCGGACAAATGGTCGTCCTTCCCTTTTTTGTCGATGGTCCAGACCTGGTCGATATTGGGGTTATGGTCCACCACTTCCCGCAGCTTCTGGTCCACCAGGTAGGTGATTTCCGCTCCGGGAGCGGCCTGCCGCAGGGCATGGAGGAAGGGCGTGGTCAGCACCAGGTCTCCCAGGTGCATCAGGAAGGTCACGATAATTTTTTTATTGGCGAGTTCCATGGTCTCCTCCCTTCAGCTTGTCTTCAAACAGGGCATACACCTGCTCCGGCGTAACGGCCGCCATGCATTCCCAATGATTGCACTGCTTTTTCAGGCAGCCGGCACAGGAAACCGGGCTGACCAGCACTGTGGCGTCCGGGTCCCCATAGGGGCCCGTCCGGTCCGGCCGGGTAGGTCCGTAGACTGCCACCAGTTTTTTTCCGTAGGCGGCAGCAATGTGCAGAGGCCCCGTATCCCCGCTCATGTAGAACAGGGCGCCCTTGATCAGGGCTCCCAGCTCCCGAAGGCCCGTACTGCCAATCAGATTGATGACCTTGGGGTTATAGCGGGTTTCTTCCTGGATCCGTTCTCCCAGGGCTGCATCTCCCTGGCCGCCGGCCAGCACCACCCAATAGCCGTGGTCCATAAACAGCTGGGCCAGCTTCCCGTAGGATTCCGCCGGCCAGCGTTTGGTGACCCAGCGGGCACCAGGCACCAGCACCACATAGGGCAGCTGGGTTTCCGCCCGGACACCGGCCCGGATCAGCCGGTTCCGCATCAGCAGGCATTCTTCCTTGAGTTCCGGCATGGGATAGCGGACCTGGTCCACCTTGGCTCCCAGGTACCGGGCTACGTCCAGGTACCGCTCAATCACGTGGTCGTGGGCATGGGGCCCGGTAATGGCCCGGGACACCAGGCCGCTGCCTTCGCGCATTTCCGATTTTTTCCGGGGCCCCGGTCAGGTATGCCATCACGGCGCTTTTAAACAGGCCCTGAAGGTCAATCACCAGGTCAAAATGCCTGGCCTGGAGCATGGCCCGGGTTTCCTTCAGGCACTGCCATTTGGCGTGCCAGCTCATACGGCCAAAAGCCGCCTTGTCAAAGTAGAGAATCTCGTCAATGACAGGCGGTTCTGGGATAAAGGCTCCGAACTGGGGGTGGACCAGCCAGGTAATCTTGGCCTCGGGGTACGCAGACCGCAGGGCCGCCGCAAAGGGCAGGGCATGGATTACGTCCCCCAGGGAGCTCATTTTGATGATCAAAATATTTTTATAGTCTTTAACAGTCACAGTGCACCTTCTGTCTGCGCAGCACCAGCCGGACAAAGGTCAGCAGATTTTTCCCGGTAAACCGGTAGCCGGGCACTCCCGCCGCCAGGGCCGCTTCCACATCGGAGGCCTTGTCCCCGATCAAAAAGGAGGCGTGCCGGTCAATGGGATGCTCTTCCATGGCCTGGAGCAGCATACCCGGTTCGGGCTTCCTACAGCCGCAGGCCACGGTCAGCTCCGGAATCACCCCTTTGGTGGGATGATGGGGACAGTGGTAGAAGCCGTCGATTTTCCCACCGGCCTTGGCCAGTTCCGCGTTCATATGGGCATGGAACTGGTCCATCTGCTCCTTGGTATAAAAGCCCCGGGCAATGCCGCTTTGGTTGGTCACCACGTAGATGGCGTACCCCAGGCTGCGGAGCAAGGCCACGGCTTCCCGTGCCCCCTCCACCCATTCCAGCTCTTCCGGCCGGTAGATATAGCCCTTGTCCACGTCCAGGACTCCGTCCCGGTCAAAGAACACTGCTTTTTCCAGTTCCGTACTCATGCCTTATAATACCCATCCGATTCTTCCAGCAGCTGGCAGTATTCCTTTACGGCAGTGTTGAAGTCCGTAAAGCCGCCATCGTAGCCGGCCGCCAAAAGGCGGGTGTCGTCGGCCTGGGTGTAGCTCTGGTATTTGCCCTTCAGGCCTTCGGGGAACGGAATGTATTCCAGCTCGCCGCTGCCGAAGAATTCCAGTACGGCATGGGCCATATCGTTAAAGGTATGGGCATGGCCCGTACCCAGGTTGTACACGCCCTTCAGTTCCGGATGCTGCCAGAAATAGAATAGCACCTTCACCACGTCTTTTACGTACACAAAGTCCCGGGTCTGCTCACCGGGGCCGTAGCCGTCGTAGCTGCCAAACAGCTTCACCTTGTGGTCCTGCTTCCATTCCAGGAACATTTGGCGTACCAGGGAAGCCATCTTGCCCTTGTGGTTTTCCTGAGGTCCGTACACGTTGAAATAACGGAAGCCGGCAATCTGGCTGTCCGCCTTGTCAAAGTAGCGACGGGCATAGTTGTCGAAGAACAGCTTGGAGAAGGCATACACGTTCAGGGCTTCTTCGCAGGCCGGTTCCTCCCGGAACCCGTTTTTGCCGCTGCCGTAGGTGGAAGCGGAAGAAGCGTACAGGAACTGGATTTTCCGGTCCAGGGCAAAGTGCATCAGGGTCTTGGTGTACTCAAAGTTGTTTTCCATCATGTATTTGCCGTTATATTCCATGGTATCGGAGCAGGCCCCTTCATGGAAAATCACGTCAATGGGCGTATGGTTGAATTCCCCTGCTTTGATTTTTTGCAGGAAATCGATTTTGTCCAGATAATCCATGACCTTCAGGCCCTGGATGTTCTTGAACTTCACCATGTTGGTCAGGTTGTCCACCACCAAGATGTCGTCCCGGCCCAGGTCGTTCAAGCCTTTTACAATGTTGCTGCCGATAAAGCCGGCACCGCCGGTCACAATAATCATATTTTACCCTCCTTCACCAGGGCGGCAATCTTGGCAATTACCCCCGTGGTGGAATAGCCTTCCTTAAAGGGAAGGATCCGGACCTGGCCGGCGTATTCCCGCCCGGCCACCTGTTCCGGTGTATAGTCGCCGCCTTTGACCAGAATGTCCGGCCGAATCCGGGCAATCAAGTTGGTAGGCGTATCTTCGCTGAAAAATACTACGGCATCCACGCAGGCAAGGGCTGCCAGAAGCCGAGCCCGGTCATTTTCCTTGTTGAGAGGCCGGGTTTCTCCCTTGAGCCGCTTCACCGAGTCGTCGGTGTTCACCCCTACAATCAGGTGACGGCCCAGCTGAGCGGCCTGCTCCAGGTACTGGACATGACCTGCATGGAGGATATCAAAGCACCCGTTGGTAAAGACCACGGTTTCCCCGGCGGTCTTCCAGGTCCGGGCCAGGCTTTCGATTTCGTCCCAGCTTAACGGCCGGTAATCCTGGCCTTCCCGTTCTTCACAGGCAAGGACTTCCTTCAGCAGCTCTTCCCGGTGCACCGGATAGGTGCCCACCTTGGATACCACAATGCCGGCTGCCTTGTTGGACAGGTTCAGGGCTTCTGCCAGAGGCAGCTTACCCGCCGCTGCAGCCAGCAGCACCGCCGCCACCGTATCCCCGGCCCCAGACACATCAAACACGTCCCGGGCCGTAGCGGCTTCGGTAATCACTTCGTTTTTATTGATCAGGGACACGCCCTTTTCCGAGCGGGTCACCACCACATTGCTGATTTGGAACTGGTCCCGGGCCTTGGCGGCCAGCCGGACCAGGGGTTCTGTTTCGTTGGGCACCACTTCCCCGGCAGCTTCGCACATTTCCTTTACGTTGGGGGTAATGAAGTCGCAGCCGGTGTACTTATGCCAGTCGGAGCCTTTGGGGTCCACCAGCACGGGCACCTGGAACACATGGGCCGTATCGATGACCTGGCGGCAGAAATGGTCGGAGCACACGCCCTTGGCGTAGTCGGAGAGAATCACCCCGTTCAGGCCTTCCTGGAGCTTCTGGGTCAGCCATTCCAGCAGCAGCCGCTCCTCTTCCGGCACCAGGTCTCCGGGCTCCTCAAAGTCCAGCCGCAGCATCTGCTGCCGGGCTCCGATGATCCGCAGTTTGGTAATAGTTTTCCGTTCCGGCATGGGCAAAAGCCCGCCGTAGTCGATGCCCGCCTGAGCCAGCTTCTTCTCCAGCTCTTTCCGGTGGCTGTCGGCGCCGGTGACCCCGGCCATATAGACCTGGACCCCCAGGCCCGCCAGGTTGGCGGCCACGTTGCCGGCGCCCCCCAAAACGGCTTCCATTTTCCGCACCCGGTTCACGGGCACGGGCGCTTCCGGGGAAATGCGCTTCACTTCTCCATAAATATATTGGTCCAGCATCACATCGCCCAAAACGGCGATTTTCAGTTTCTGGATATCTTCAGTCAAAAATTGGGTGCTTTGGGTATTACGCATAACTTTCCACCAGCTCACAGAGAATATGGCCCATGATTTCATGGATTTCCTGGCCCCGGGCGGTGTTTTCCGCAGGCACATTCAGGAGCACGTCGCAGAGCTCCGCCATCTTGCCCCCGTCCTTGCAGGTAAAGCCAATGACCTTCATGTGCTTTTCCCGGGCCTTGGCAATGGCCTCCAGCACATTCTTGCTGTTGCCGGAGGTGGAAATTCCCACCAGCACGTCCCCTTCCCGGCCCAGGCCTTCTACCTGCCGGGAAAAAATCTTGTCGTAGCCGTAATCGTTGCCCACCGCCGTCAAAATGGACGTATCCGTAGTGAGCGCCAGGGCGGCCATCCCCGGCCGTTCCTTTTGGAAGCGGCCCACAATTTCCGCAGCCCAATGCTGGGCATCCGCAGCCGAACCGCCGTTGCCGCAGAACATCACTTTGCCGCCGGCAGCCAGGGCCATAGAAACCATCCCGGCTGCGTCTTCCAGGTTCCGGAGCAGGCGCTTGCTGCCCATGACCTTATGGACCAGTTTCTCATGTTCCAGGAAGCGGGCACTGATCAGTTCTTGTGCATTACCAACGGAAGAGGTCATATTTCACACTCCATTCATTGTCATTATTGTATTTCTTATCCCGGTATTCCAGTTCCAGCCGGAAGCAGCAGAAATCGTGGCTCCACCGGTAGATGTATTCGTAAATCTGGCTCTTGCCTTCATCGTAGCGGAGCAGCCAGGTCAGCCGGTCGTTGGGCCCCAACTGCTTGATGATGCCCCACTGGAGTTCCTTGGCCATATCCGGGTCGTTGTAGGCGAAGACGGAGCTGTGTTCCTTCTGATAGTAGTAGCCCAGCCAGGTGTTCCAGCCGCCGCTAAAGCTCTTGCCCAGGGTGGCAGAATACAGCATGGTCTTTTTGGTTTCGTCGTTGATGCTTTCTTTGACCCACTTGTGGCCCATGCCCAGGTTCAGGGACAGGGGATTAGCTTCATGGGTCAGGTAGATGGGATCGTGGGTCAGGAACACCCCGTATTCCGTATGCCAGCTTTCCTTCCAGTTGTCCTTCCACAGGCCATGGCTATAGTAGGCGGAATAGTTCAGCGGCCATTTGTCGTTGAATTTATGGCTCTTGTAGCCAATCAAGACGTCCCGTTTCTTTCGGATCCAGTTGTTGTCCGAGTCTTCCGTATGGCCGTCCTGGATGCGCACGTAGAAGTTCCGTTCGTCCTGAACGTCGTAGTACAGGGGCCGCCAGCCAATCTTGGAGTAGTACTTCAGTTCAGCGGTGGCCACGTTCTTGTCGCTGAGGGGAACGTTGAAATTGTAGCGGATTTCCGTGCCATGGTCCTTGGTGTAGCCGATATGGGGAATCAGGCTCTGGCCCTGGTCATCATCGCCAAAGCGGTTGATCCAGCGGTCCCGGGAATACACATGGACGCCTTTGATATACACCTTTACGTTATAGGCAATAATCTTGTCCTTGGGGTAGATGATGACCTTTTCGGCCTTTACATCTACGCAGGGCGGGTGCTTGACTGCCGGGCAGCGGGTGGTTTCCCCGCCATCGGTAAGTTCCACCCGGTCCGGGTACACTTCCCCGATGTTGGCCCGGTAGATATCCTTGCCGTTGGTGCCGGAAATATCCTTGATGGTACCGGTTTTGTCCAGGAAGTTGTAGTGGCCCCATTTGCCGTTGGTGACGCTGGTGCTGCCCCCGCTGGAGTTCACAATGCGGCCCCCGGTCAAGAGGTACACATCCCCGGTTTTGGAGTTGCCGGTGGCTTCCGTGGTATACAGTTTCTGGTTGCCCTGATACAGGCGCACGTTGCCGGTGGCCTTAAAATCCCCGCTTTCGGAGTTGTAGGTCACCTGATCCCCGTAGATGGTAATGGGCAGGGTGGATTCGCTGGCCACCTTTTCGCCCCGTTCTTCCCGTTCCTTTTGCTCCGTTACGGTTTCCTGGCCTGCCAGGGTTACTTTTTCCGTCTGGGCATCCGGCTGATCCTGCAGGCGGCGGGAACGTTCCTGCACTGCGGCGCTTGCCTGAACGTCATCGATGGTCTGCTGGGGCTGGTAGCCGGGGCCGTCCTTGGAACTGAGCTTGCCCCCGTCGTAGCCATAATCCATAATGGCTGCCGATGCCATACCGGGCAGTGCCAATGCCATTGTAATGCCTAAGGCCAATGCCTTTTTCTTCATAAGTTAGGTACCTCCGCCGGATTGTAGATTTCTGTACTGCTTTATGCCCACTTTTCCCAGTCCTCCCCGGACCGGAAAAAAGTCATATTCCCTTATATTATAACACAAAAAGGTCTTTCTCTTTCCTACTTTATGGAAAGAGAAAGACCTTTACCAAATGCCTTGTACAAAGTGCCTTACAGGGTTGCCGGGGTATAGGCACTGCCGTCGTCCGTGTCAGTGCCGGTTTGGCTGGCAGCTTCCTGCTTCCGGGCAGCAGCCAAAGCGGCTTCCGTTTCAGCGTCGGCCTTGTCGCCGGTGCCGCTGGTATTTACGGAACCGATTTGAACATCTTCCATGGGTTCATCCAGGGAAGCATCCTGGCTAGGAGCCGGAGTTTGAGCCGGAGTCTGGGCTGTTGCCGCAGTAGTGGTGCTGGCAGCCGGGGCCGTAGCAGCAGGCTGGGTTTCAGCAGCGGGTTCTGCAGCCGGTTCTGCGGCTGGTTCAGCGGCTGGTTCAGCAGCCGGTTCCGTTTGGGCTTCTGCCTTAGCAGCCGGCTGGGCAGCCGTACCCGGTTTTACCAGGGTGCTGGTAGCTTCCGGATTTTCCGCAGCGGTGGTCAGCTGCTGGCCACTGGCCGTATTGCCGGCCAAAATCACGCCATTAATGGTGGTGTCCTGTTCTACCTGGACGTAGGTATTGGAACCCGCAGGAATGGTCACGGAGGAACCCTTCACAAAAGCGCCGCCTACAATGCCCACCGGTCCAAAGAGGACCATGCCTCCAATAGAAGCACCGGCTGCACCGGCTGCGGTTTTGGCCTGCTGTTTGGCCAGATCACCGACCGTAACGGGAACGGCTTCCCCGTTAACGGCTACCACATGGGAGAAGTCCAGGTCAATCCGGGCATCCCGGCCAAAAATCCGGGGCTGCACCACTTTTTGGATTTTGCCCACACCTTTGGCGCCTTTGGGCAATACCAGGGCTTCGCCCACGTACACGTTGTCGTCCACCACAAAGTCCACAGCATCGCCGGCCTGGGCCGTTTTGCTGCTGATGTCGCTCATGAATTTCACTTTAATCAGGGAATCCTTGGGCAGTACCACAGGGCTGGAAGTCAGGCTTCCAGAGGGGAAAGCGGCCTTGGTCAGGCGGGCTACCCGGCTAAGCACCGTATCCTGGGGGTACTGGGTGCCAAAAATACTGGTTTCCAGATTGCCAATCCGGTTGATGGCACCTTCCGTGCCCATCCGGTCAGAGAACTGCCATTCAATGACGTTCAGTACGGCGGCCAGGGAAAGCTGCCCATTGTTGGGGTCCCCTTCCACCCGGTTGTACAGCCGGTCCACCCGGCTCATGACGGAACCGCTGGTTTCCTGACCGTACAGTTCCTTTTCCAATTTATCCACACGGGAAACCAAAGAGCCGGTTTGTTCCGCTCCGTCCATAAAGGTTTCCACTTGCTCCAGTTTGCCCGAGACGGTGTTCGCGGTCTCAAGATCTGCGGCCATAGCCGGGGCCAGGCAGGTCAGGCAAAGGAGTGCCGTTACAACAAGACTGATTACTTTTTTCAATCCAGACACCTCCGTGGGGTAATAGTACTTCTGCAATACACTTTATTTTACCATAAATCAGAGCTTTTCGATAGTCTGGGGCGCCAGCCAGGGCTTTAGCTGCTCCGCCATCGTCACTTCCATGGCGTCCAGCATTTCATAACGCCGCCGGTGGTTGGCCCGCTTGGAGGGCTTCAGCTCCGACAGATCCCGGCGCACTTCCTCCAGGGGAATCCGGTAGAACCGGCGATCGCCGCTGGGGCTGCCGCCGCACTCTGCCCAGAAGTCCCCAAAGTTGGTTTTCAGCTTCCGGTCCATGCGCACGTGGTTCATGGCGTAGTAGCCCTGGTTGGTCACGGCGTAGATTTCCTGGCAGTGCCACAGCTTGGCCAGGGTCCGCAGCCCATAGAAAATCAGGTTCTTGGTCCGGTAGCCAAAGTACTTCTTGGTCATGGCCTTGACCGCATCGTTGCCCAGGCTGGTGCCCTGAAGGGCCCCTACAAAGGCGCAGGTTTTGCCCCCAGCCGGGTCCGGTCCCAGCCAGAACATAATCTGGTAGAAATCCACCCCGCCCCAATGGAGCACCAGGGACAGGCAGCCTTCCTTCCGCTGGCCTGGGTGGAACAGCAGGTCCAGGGTCAGGGGTTCCTCCTGGAAGGTATCCTGCCACAGGGTAATTTTCCCGTGGTCGGTGTAGATTTTGGTCAACAGTTCCGGTTTGCCGATTTGCTGGAGGGCCAGGATATGGTGGCGGATGAGCGCCGCCCGTTCCGTAAACGTGGCCCCCTTATAGAAAAAGGCCCGGGTTGCCTGTTCCAGCAGACAGGGCATGCCGGCAAAGACTTTTTCCCGCACCGGGTCACTATGGAAGAAGTGCTGGAGCGCGGTAATTTCTCCGCTGTGCCCCAGGCAGCGTAGCAGGAAAACCCAGTAGCGCTTCCGCTCTTTCAGGTGAACACAGTTGTAGCAGGCATGGCCCACAGTTTTTAGTTCATTCCAATCCATTAAAACACCTTTCTTTCAGTAAAAAAGGGCGGCCATTGCTGACCGCCCCCTTGCTGCGCTTAGTTGTTTTTCAAGGCCTTTTTCAGTTCTCTCCGGCACAGTTTGCCGAATTCCTTGTGAGGCCAATCAGAACGCGGGCTGATGGCGCCGGATTCCATTTCCTGGGTGTAGGACCAATGGTCATCCTTGAACTTGCCTGTCTTGTTGTTCAGGGTAGCAAAACGGCCTTCGAAATCCAGGTCCGTTACCGGTTCCCGGCGGAAGGACTGTTCCGTTACGTCAAATTTGTCCACGGCCATGACGATAACCACATCGGCACCGCTGGCTTCAGCTACGGCCTGAAGGCCGGCTTTGGTGAACAGGTTGTCCTGCTGCTGCAGGGCGACTTTCCGTACCACATCGCTGTCTACCATGTCGTAGGCAGGATACTGGAACAGTTTGGCCAATTCGTTGCTGAATACAATGGGTTTCATGCCCTGGTTGTCTTCTACATCTTCACCGATCATCAAGGGTACCACGGCCAATTTCAGGGATTGAACCTTGGGGGTGGTATCTTCTGCTGCCTGGCCTTTGTCCGCCGTTTGTGCGGTATTTTCCGCAGCGGGTTTAGCCGGAGTAAAGGTAAATGTTGCCGCATCCGCTTTGCCTACCGGTAAGGACAGTACAAAACCGAAGCATACGGCAGCCAAAACTTGCCACAATTTTTTCATGTGATGGAACCTCCTAGTTGTGATTTCTCTTATTTTAGCATAACAAAAGGTGCTTGGCTAGATTTCTTCGCAATAGTCAGAGGCCACCCAGCCGATTTCGCCGTTGTCCCGTCTGACCTTGGTCCAGTTGATGCCGCCGCCTTCCTGGGCATCCAGGATGATGACCACTTCATCCTTTTCGAAATAATCCAGGACGTCCCCGTTTTCACTGGGGTCCCCTCTCATCCGCACTTCTGTGCCGGTAATCCGGCCTTTCCGGTCGGCAGCAAAGGTGGCAGAAGGTACGGTTCCGGTATCCGCAACCCGGCAGTATTCCCCGGCAACCCAGCCGGTAACGCCGTTTTTCCGGGTAACCTGGTACCATTTCCGGCCGCCCCGTACATCACTTTGCAGTACGGTCACCGCTTCGCCGTCTTCAAAATAGCCCAGAATATCCGTGTTGGTACCTGCGCCGCTGCGCATCCGGACTTCCGTGCCAATAATGGTTCCAGGAGCCGCTGCGTCCACCCGTTCCATGGGGAACGTGAGACCCAGGGCACAGCACAGGGCTGCCAAAATTCTTCCAACTTTATTCATGGTGGTCTCGTCACCTCTCTTTGGTTTATGGCTAGACTATATAGTCTGATTGTAACACAGCCAGCCCGCTTTGGCTAGTTTTGTTGACAGTACTGGGCCGCTACCCAGCCAATAGAGCCGTCAGAGCGTTTCACCTTGTACCACTTCATACCGTCTCCGTCGCCCACTTCCATAATGGTGACTTCTTCGCCCTTGGTATAGTAGCCCAAGATGTCTGCAGAAGTGCTGGCGCCGCCCCGGATCCGCACGTCGGTACCGGTAATCACGGCCTTGGTGGAAGCGCTGGAGCTGGCAGCAGAGCCCGTATTTCCGGCAGAAACCTCCGGAATCTGGGCCCCTTCCGCAGGCTGGCAGTATTCAGAAGCAATGTAGCCATTGGTGCCGTCGCCCCGGGCCACCTGGTACCAGGTTAGGCCGCTGCCCTGGGCTTTGCCCTTGATGTACACCACTTCACCCTTGGTGAAGTAGCCCAGTACGTTGGCGTCCAGGCTGGCGCCCTCCCGGAACCGTACATCGGTGCCGGTGACGTAGCCCTGGTTGCCGGTAAGTACCGGTGCCTGGAAAGCAGGTTCAGCCGGAGCCGCAGGAGCCGGTGCCGGAGCAGGAGCTGCGGGCTGGGCTGCGGGGCGTTTTACGCGGTCTGTCTGCTGGCGGCAACGCTGCTGATCGGTGCCTGCACCCCGGCCATGGAAATTTACCGCGGCATCTGCCACATTGCCAAAGAGGGGACTTTCTGCCTGGAAAACGAGGAGCCCTACACCCTGGCGGACCGCCCTGTAAGCCTGAACTTTGAAACGCAAAACTGCGAAAATAAATTGTTCTTTACCTATTTTGCAAAATAGTGTATAGTGATAAGGGTCTGCCCGGCTATTGCGGCAGTGGGCCAAAGACTAAACTTAAAGGAATGAAACCTGCATGAGCGAGAAGAAAAAAGTCATCTCTGTTATGATCCCTACCTATAACGAGGAGGAGAACGCCCGCCCCATCTATGAGGCGGTGCGGGATGAGATTCGGAAGGACTGCCCGGATTATGACTATGAGATCCTTTTTATTGATAATAAAAGCCAGGATCGTACCCGCCGGATCATTACGGACATCTGCGCGCAGGACCCCAAGGTCAAAG
>OGPW01000891.1_pt1 | contig 22508 bp, 20 predicted proteins | sample 1553061 | NCBI WGS metagenome assembly OGPW01 (sample SAMEA2580292, study PRJEB22360) | human gut metagenome | biome: human gut; feature: human-associated habitat; material: faeces | place: Denmark | collected 2008/2010
GATGATGCCGAAATAAAGGCTGCGGATTAAAAGCCGAAGGCGATGACAGCCACCAGTATCTTATTGACATCTGCAGATGCAAACACTACATAATAGATAATGAGCAACTGCACCATGGTTGGCGTGCCTCGCATGATGGTAAGGTACAGCTGGCAGAGCATGTTCGGAATCTTCCAGTCGCCCTTACGTTCATGACGTGCTCTGACAATAGCTATCAGCGTTCCGAGTATCACGGAAAGGATGATGGCGAAGAAGGTGATGATGAGTGTATTGCCCAAACCCTGCAACAGATACTGATAACGGTTGTCATCTATGAAGCAGGATTTAAACTTATCTATCACTCCCGGCTGGTTACCAGCTGCTTTCACTTCATTGGAATTCACCATGATAACCTGTCGCACATCGGCATAGGAATCTGTAAATCCGATATTCTTCTTCCGTTCAGGAGTAACCGTGATGCCGGCAATACCCGCATCTGCCTTACCAGCCTGTACAGAGGTGATGATGGCATCAAACTCCATATCGAGAATCTCGACATCCACGCCCAGCACATCGCCGATGGCATTCGCCACATCCACGTCGATGCCCACAATCTTGCCATTCTGGTAATATTCGAAAGGCTCGAAGGTAGCGTTGGTGGCAAAACGGAGACTCGTCTTCAAGCCGAGTTTCTGCAGCGCTTCCGGTCCCACCTTCTTCACCTCAGAAGTCTTTGGCGTATAAGCCACGGCTATGCCCCGTTCCAGATGGCGGTTGACGATGGAATCGATGACGCCATTCTCTTTCAGGATACGGATGGCATGATTGATGGACTGCTGCAACTCAGCATGATCCTTAGCCACGCAGATGGCGAAAGAGGATGCATCGAAGGTTTCGGGCAGGATACGGAGCGATGGGTTCACCCGCTGGAAAGCCTTGGCTGGCGCCTCATCGGTCACCATGCAGTCTATCTTACCCTGCAGGAGTGCCTGGATGGCATCGGCTCCCTTGTTATACCGTTCTACCTTGGTACCGCCACCTTCCTTTTCCAGCTCCGTAGCTAGTCCGTCGCTAGTGGTACCGAGCTGCACACCAATCACAGCCCCCTTCAAATCAGTCTTGCTCTTGATTTGCCTGTCAGCATCTGACGCTCCCGAGCCACACGCCACGAAGAGCACACTCAGGAGTAAAGTCAAGAAGCCCAGCTTAAACTTTCCCGTTTTTCTGTATTTCATCATTTCAGGCATTCGCTTATTGTTGTTTCAAATACTCAGCACACATCTCTGCACATCTTTCTCCGTCTACACCAGCCGATACGATTCCGCCTGCATAACCAGCACCTTCGCCACATGGGAAGAGTCCCTGGATGCGGACATGCTGCAAGGTTTCGCGGTCACGGACGATGCGGACAGGCGATGAGGTTCTCGTCTCCATCGCTATCAGCGTAGCCTCGTTGGTCAGGAAACCATGGGCATTCTTGCCGAAGGTCTTGAAGCCTTCCTGCAGTCGCTTGCTCACAAAAGACGGCATCCAGAAATGCAACGGACTCGAAATCAAGCCTGGAGCATAGCTGCTCTTTGGCAGATCATAACTCAATCGATTGTTCACGAAGTCAGCCATGCGCTGTGCCGGAGCAGTCTGCTTCATGTTGCCCTGCTGCCAGCATTGCTTTTCCACGATTTCCTGGAAGTACATCATTTGGAGTGAAGAGTGAGGAGTGAAGAGTGAAGCATTCTCCTGCGCCTTCATTTCCTGCTGTTCGATGACAGACTGATGTTCCTTCACAAACTGCGCCACATCCTCGGGATGAGTTTCCACCACCATGCCCGAGTTGCTCCAGGCAGTACCGCGGTTGCTCGGACTCATACCATTCACCACGAGCTGTTCCGGTCCTGTAGCAGCCGGAATCACAAAACCGCCCGGACACATACAGAAGCTATAGACACCTCTGCCATCTACCTGAGTAACAAAGCTATATTCGGCAGCAGGCAGATATTTTCCTCTACCACTCTTATTGTGATACTGAATCTGGTCAATGAGTTGGGAAGGATGTTCCAGACGCACACCTACGGCGATGCCTTTTGCCTCGATATCTATCTTTGCCGAAGCGAGATAACGGTATACATCGCGGGCACTATGGCCTGTTGCCAGGATAACCGGTCCGCGATAAGTTTCCTCAGCACCCGTAGCCAGATTCACGGCTTCTACGCCTATCACCCTATCGCCAGCTGCAGCATCAGGTGCCGTCAGCTTACCTTCACTCTCAAGGATCAGACGAATCATCTTGGTCTGGAAATGCACTTCGCCGCCACACTTGATGATGGTGTTGCGCATGTTTTCAATGACGCGTGGCAACTTGTCGGTACCGATATGCGGATGGGCATCTGCCAGGATATTGGTATTGGCACCATGCTGGCAGAATACGTTCAGAATCTTATCTACACTTCCCCTTTTCTTGCTTCGTGTATAGAGTTTGCCGTCACTATAAGCACCGGCTCCACCTTCACCGAAACAGTAGTTGCTCTCCCCATCTACCTTCTGAGTCTTGGTAATGTTAGAGAGGTCCTTCTTGCGTTCGCGCACATCCTTGCCTCGCTCCAGCACGATAGGACGATAACCCAGTTCTATCAGGCGTAGGGAAGCAAAGAGACCGCCAGGTCCCTCACCCACAACGATAACACGAGGTCTGCTGCTCACATCCGGATATTCGGTATGGACATACTGGTCGTCCTGCGGAAATTCGTTGATATAAGCACGCACCTTCAGGTTGACGAAGATGGTGCGCTGACGGGCATCGATGCTTCTCTTCAAAACCCTCACCTGGTTGAGCGTTCTTACATCCAATCCCTTTTCTTTGGCGAGATAACGCTTGATGCCTTCCTCGCTTGCTGCCTGTTCGGGCAGAATTCTTATCTGGTATTCTTGAATCATTTACTTTGAGCTTTGAACTTTATGATTAGTTTTATAAAAGTGACAAGTGACCGATTCCATATTACGGATTTCGCATTACATTCACAATTCACTTTTCACTTTCACTTTTTCATGCTTCCATTGTAGCCAGCACTTCGAGCGTATCCAGCTGATACATGGTGAACTTACCATCTTCCAATGTTGCAAAGGTTGGCGGATTGCCACCCTTCGGGAAGGTGATGCTGCCGGTATTTACGATGGCCTGCCCCTTCTCGTTATGAGAGAGTTCCCAGAGATGGGAGTGTCCATAGATCATAGCCTCGTAAGGACCCTTCGGCATGTTCTCTTTATTGTATACATGTCCATGAGTCAGAAGATAGCGCTTGCCTCCGTCTACCAGCAAGGCATAGGTCTCCATGATAGGGAAATCGAGGAGCATCTGGTCTACTTCCGCATCGCAGTTGCCACGCACAGCGACAATCTTATCTGCCAGCGCATTCAGTCTTTCTACGATACCCTTAGGATCGATTCCTTCCGGAATGCGGTTGCGGGGACCATAATTGATGATATCCCCCATGATGCACATCATGTCACAATGTTCAGCCTCGAAGAAATCGAGGACCTTTTCCAGGGCTGGCAAACAGCCGTGGATATCTGAGAATAAAAGATATTTCATTCGTTCCTTCTTATGTTTGTTATGCTTATGTCTTTTATGCATTGAATTGCAAGCGCAAAATTAAGCAAATAATCCGAAACACCCAAACATTTCAACGTTTTTTATATATATAATAAGGTATAAGGGAGAGGAAGAGCCTATAATTATCTACTGAAATAGCTTTTTTATCTACAATATGCTACTTTTTTTGTTAAAATCCTTGGCAGTTTGATATATTATTCGTACATTTGCCCTCAAGTTCTGCTTCGGCCCCGGTCGTTTCGGGGGAGGCATTACATTACCAACGTAAAATTCAAGAACATATGAAAGTATTAAAATTCGGCGGAACATCGGTTGGTTCCGTAAAAAGCATCCTCAGCTTGAAACGTATCGTTGAAAACGAGGCTAAGAAACAGAGTGTAGTGGTTGTCGTGAGCGCGCTTGGCGGTATCACGGACAAACTCTTGCAAACCTCTCAACTTGCCCTCAAGGGTGATGAACAGTGGAAAGTAGAATTCGAAGCCATGGTTGATCGCCACCACAAGATGATAGATACCATCATCACCGACACTACAGACAGAGAAAACTTATTCAAATCGGTTGATGCCCTCTTCGAGCAGTTGAAGAGCATCTATTTTGGTGTGTACCTCATCCACGACCTCAGCGAGAAAACGCAGGATGCCATCGTGAGTTATGGTGAAAGACTCAGTTCCAAGATTGTTGCCACTTTGATTCGTGGAGCCAAATGGTTCGACTCCCGCAACTTCATCAAGACTGAGCGCAAGAACGGCAAAGGCAAGCATGTACTCGACAGCGAGCTGACCAACAAACTGGTAAAAGAAGCCTTTGCAGAAATTCCACGCATATCTCTCGTTCCGGGTTTTATCAGTCGTGACAAGAACACAGATCGCACCACCAACCTTGGCCGTGGCGGTAGCGACTACACTGCTGCCATCATAGCAGCTGCCCTCGATGCAGAAGTGCTCGAAATCTGGACTGATGTAGACGGTTTCATGACCGCTGACCCACGTGTCATCAAATCAGCTTATACCATCAACGAACTGAGTTACGTTGAGGCGATGGAGCTTTGCAACTTTGGTGCAAAGGTCATCTACCCTCCAACCATCTACCCGGTTTGTGTCAAGAATATTCCTATCAAGGTTAAGAACACCTTCAACCCAGATGCTCCGGGCACCATCATCAAGAACAAGATAGATGGCGACCAGAAGCCTATCAAGGGTATCTCTTCCATCAACGGTACAGCGCTCATCACCGTAACCGGTCTTTCCATGGTCGGTGTGATTGGTGTAAACCGCCGTATCTTCACCGCTCTTGCCAACGAGGGCATCTCTGTGTTCATGGTGTCACAGGCATCATCAGAGAACTCAACCTCTATCGGTGTGCGCGAGCAGGATGTAGAAGAGGCTGTAAAGGTATTGAACAATGAGTTCCACAACGAGATTGCCGATGGTGCCATGTTCCCAATGCACGCAGAGAAGGGCTTGGCTACTATCGCCATCGTGGGTGAAAACATGAAGCATGCTGCCGGTATCGCCGGTAAGCTCTTCGGAACCCTCGGCCGTAGCGGTATTTCCGTCATTGCCTGTGCACAGGGTGCTTCAGAGACCAACATCTCGTTCGTAGTGAAGAGCGATTATCTGAGAAAGTCACTCAACGTACTCCACGACAGTTTCTTCCTTTCAGAATACAAGGTGCTGAATCTCTTCATCTGCGGTGTGGGTACCGTGGGCGGAAAGCTCATCGAGCAGATCAAGAACCAGTATGCCGACCTCATGGAGCGCAGCAAACTGAAGCTCAACGTGGTGGGTATCGCTTCTTCCAAGAACGCCATCTTCAACCGCGATGGTATTGATCTCGAGAACTACAGCGAGGAACTGAAGAAATCAGACCCAAGCACTCCAGAGGTTCTGCGCGATACCATCCTGGCGATGAACATCTTCAACAGCGTGTTTGTAGACTGTACTGCCAGCAAGGATGTGGCCGCTCTCTACCAGAGTCTGCTGGAGCACAACGTAAGCATTATCGCAGCCAACAAGATAGCTGCATCAAGCGAATATGAGAACTACGAGAAACTGAAGAAGACTGCCATCCAGCGTGGTGTAGTATTCCGTTTCGAGACCAACGTAGGTGCCGGTCTTCCTATCATCGGAACTATCAACGATCTCCGCAACTCCGGAGATAAAATCCTTAAGATTGAGGCAGTTCTCTCGGGTACACTCAACTTTATCTTTAACGCCATCTCCAGCGTCGTCCCATTCTCTGAGACCGTGAGACTGGCTAAGGAAAAGGGCTACAGCGAGCCTGATCCACGTATCGACCTGAGCGGTATGGACGTGATTCGCAAGCTGGTGATTCTCTCCCGCGAGGCAGGTTACCGCGTAGAGCAGGAAGATGTAGAGAAAAACCTTTTCGTGCCAGACAAATACTTCAAGGGTTCGCTCGACAACTTCTGGAAGAAACTTCCTAAGCTCGATGCCGATTTCGAGGCTAAGCGCAAGGCGCTCGATGTAGAGCACAAACGCTGGCGCTTCGTTGCTACCCTGGATGGCGGCAAGACAAGCGTAGGTTTGCAGGCTGTGGGTCCTGAGCATCCGTTCTACAATCTGGAAGGTTCCAACAACATCGTGCTACTCACCACCGAGCGCTATAAGGAATACCCTATGATGATTCAGGGCTATGGTGCCGGAGCCAGCGTAACTGCTGCCGGTGTATTCGCCAACATCATGAGTATCGCTAACATTTAACACTTAACATTAAAAAAAGAGATGAAACATATTATCATTCTTGGCGATGGAATGGCTGACCACCCGGTAGAAAGACTGAGTGGAAAGACACTCCTGCAATACGCCAACAAACCCTATATGGATATGCTTGCCAAAAAGGGCAAGACAGGAAGACTCGTTACCGTGCCAGATGGATTCCATCCGGGTTCTGAGGTAGCTAACAGCTCTATCATGGGCTATGACCAGAACGAGGTTTACGAAGGACGCGGACCGCTGGAGGCTGCCAGCATCGGCTATGAACTGGAGCCTACCGACCTTGCCCTGCGCTGCAACATCATCAATGTGCAGGACGGCAAGATTATCACCCACAACGGTGGTAACCTGGAAACGGAAGATGCGGATGTGCTCATCAAGTATCTCAACGATACCCTCGGCAAGAAATATCCTGATGTTAAGTTTGTTACCGGCATCCAGTATCGCCATCTTCTGGTGGTGAAGCACGGAAACAAGCATATCGACTGTGCCCCACCTCATGATCATCCCAACGAGGAATGGCATAAGCTGATGGTGAAACCTATCTTGCCGGAGATTGGAGGCGATGAGGGGCACATCAGCCGTCGTGATACAGCCGACCTTCTGAACCAGCTGATTCTCGAGAGTCAGGAACTCCTGGAGAATCATCCTTTCAATGTGGCGCGCAAGGAGCGTGGCGAACGAATGGCCAATCTTATCTGGCCTTGGGGCGGCGGTTACCGTCCGCACATGCTCACCCTCTCCCAGATGTATCCACAGATCAAGAAGGGTTCTGTGATTTCTGCCGTAGACCTGATTCGAGGCATCGGCCATTACGCCGGTCTGCGCAACATCATCGTTGAGGGCGCTACCGGTCTTGCCAATACCAACTACGAGGGCAAGGCAGCTGCAGCTATCCAGGCATTGAAGGACGGCGACGACTTCGTTTATGTTCACGTAGAGGCGAGCGACGAGGCAGGTCATGATGGCGATCTGGAACTGAAGCTGAAGACTATCGAGAACCTCGATCAGCGACTCATCAAGCCTATCTTCGATGAGGTAAGCACCTGGGACGAGCCGGTATGCATCGCAGTTCTCCCCGACCATCCTACTCCGGTAGAGATCCGTACCCACGTCAAGGAGCCTGTTCCTTTCATCATCTATTACCCTGGAATTGAGCCGGATAGCGTAGAGAAGTATGACGAGGTAAGCTGCGTGAGTGGCGGTTACGGCATGCTGCAGCTGCAGGAATTCATGAATGCCTTCATGGCAATCAATTAAAATCAACGGCTTCATGATAGTCCCCAAAGCTAATCATAAAGTTTAATGTTCAAATCTCAAAGTTAAAAGTAAAAAATGAAATATTATTCAACAAATAAGAAAGCACCCATCGCCGACCTTCACAAGGCGGTAGTTAAAGGTCTGGCAGAAGACCGTGGCCTCTATATGCCGGAAATCATCAAGAAGTTGCCACAGGATTTCTTCGACAACATCGAGAAACTCTCCTTCCAGGAGATTGCCTATAAGGTAGCAGATGCCTTCTTTGGCGAGGACGTTGATGCCGAGTCATTGAAGAAGATTGTATACGATACCCTGGCATTCGACTGCCCTGTAGTTGAGGTAGAGCCAAACATCTACTCTCTCGAGCTGTTCCATGGTCCTACCCTCGCCTTCAAGGATGTGGGTGCGCGCTTCATGGCCCGTCTCCTGCAGTACTTCGTACGTCAGGAGGGCAAGGAAGAGGTGAATGTGCTCGTAGCTACATCGGGCGATACCGGTTCGGCTGTTGCCAACGGTTTCCTCGGCGTTGACGGCATCCATGTTTACGTGCTCTATCCTAAGGGCAAGGTGAGCAAGATTCAGGAGAGCCAGTTCACTACCCTCGGCCAGAACATCACAGCCCTCGAGGTAGATGGCGTATTCGACGACTGCCAGGCACTGGTGAAGTCTGCGTTCATGGATGAGGAGCTCAACAAGCACATGAAGCTCACCTCAGCCAACTCTATCAACGTAGCCCGCTTCCTGCCTCAGGCATTCTATTATTTCAATGCCTATGCCCGCATGAAGGAGAAGGGGCTCGCCGACAAGCTGGTTATCTGCGTACCTAGCGGCAACTTCGGCAACATCACAGCCGGACTCTTCGGTCATGAGATGGGATTGCCTATCCACCGCTTCATCGCAGCCAACAACGCCAACGATATCTTCTACGAGTATCTGCAGACAGGCAAGTATAATCCACAGCCTAGCAAGCAGACCATCGCCAATGCCATGGACGTAGGCGACCCATCAAACTTTGCCCGCATCTACGACCTCTACAAGGGCGATCATGATGCCATCGCAGCCTACATCGGTGGTGCTACATACAAGGACGAGCAGATTGCAGAAACCATGAAGCAGTGCTACAATGAAACCAAGTATGTGCTTGACCCTCACGGAGCTTGCGGCTATCGCGCCCTGAAGGAGCAGTTGAAGCCAGGTGAGGTTGGCGTGTTCCTCGAGACCGCTCATCCAGCCAAGTTCAAGGAGAAGGTAGACAGCATCCTTGACAGCGACATAGAGATTCCTGCACGCCTTGCAGAATTCATGAAGGGTGAGAAGAAGAGCATCCAGATGACCAAGGATTTCGCATCATTCAAGAACTACTTGATGAACGAATAAACCATACATACGGAAAAGCCTTTCTCTTTCTCAAGGGGAAGGCTTTTCCCATTAAAATAAACTCAGACTCAGATTTGTCAGGACAGATGGGTCTTGAATTTTATAACAACAGAAAACGGGAAAAATTTATGAAGATTGTTATTCTAGACGGCTATGCCGCAAACCCGGGAGATTTGGATTATCATCTTCTGGAGAAACTGGGCGAGGTGGTAGTTTATCCTCGCACATCAGATGCAGAGAAAGTGGAACGTGCCAAGGATGCCGACATCATCCTTCTGAACAAGGTGCAGATAGATGCAGAAACGCTGGCGCAGCTTCCTAAACTGAAATACATCGGTATACAGGCTACCGGTTTCAACGTGGTAGACATCGAGGCTGCCAGGAAACAGGGCATCATCGTAACCAATATTCCTGCCTACAGCACAGATAGCGTGGCGCAGATGACCTTTGCCCTCATCCTTGCCGTAACCAACCGCGTAGAGCATTATACCCAGGAGAACCGCAACGAGCGCTGGGCTTACAATAAGGATTTCTGTTATTGGGATACCCCACTGATGGAACTTGCCGGCAAGACCCTGGGTATCATGGGACTGGGCAATATCGGCATGAAAGTTGCCAACATCGCCCGCCAGTTTGGCATGAACATCTGTGCCTGCACCAGCAAGAATTCGAGCGATCTGCCTGAGTGGATCCAGAAGGTGAGCAAGGAGGGTTTGCTTGCCACGAGCGATATTCTCTCGCTCCATTGTCCGCTTTCTGATGACACCTATCATTTCATCAATAAGGAGAGTCTGGAGAAGATGAAGGATACCGCCATCCTGGTTAATACGGGTCGCGGTCCGCTGGTAGATGAGGAGGCCGTAGCTGCTGCCCTCCACGAAGGCAGTCTGGGTGCCTACTGTGCCGACGTGATGGCTCAGGAGCCACCATCAAAGGAGAATCCGCTCTTTGGCGAGCCTAATGCTTACCTCACCCCTCATATTGCCTGGGCCACCTACGAGGCTCGCGAGCGCTTGAACAAGCAGGTTGCCGCCAACGTCAAGGCATTTCTCGATGGCAATCCGATTAATGTCGTGAATAAGTAACAGAACTTCCGCAAGTAAAACATAGTATAACAAAGAAAGCGTTTCTGGTTCATCTCTTCGAACTAGAAACGCTTTTTTATATGCAATTAGATGCGCTTTTTCACCAAAACATAGATGATGACGGGAGCGCCGAACAGCGGGGTGACGGCATTCAGCGGGATGATGCCACCGTCCGACGGAAGGGTGCAGAAGAGATTGCAAAGAAGGGCAATGGCTGCACCCATCAGCATCGTGACGGGCAACAGACGGCGATGATTCTCCGTGCCGATGATGAGGCGGGCGATATGCGGCGTTGCCAGACCGATGAAGGCGATGGGACCGCAGAAGGCGGTAACCACAGCCGTAAGAAGACCGGTGATGATGAGCAGAACGATGCGCAGACGCCTGATGTTGAAGCCCAGATTCTCGGCATACTGTTCGCCTAACAGCATGGCGTTCAGCGGTTTTACAAGGAGCAGAGACGCAGCCAGGGCAATGAGGGCCAACGGGATGAAGAACATCATCTGCTGACTCGAAACATTGCCAAAGCTGCCCATGCCCCAAACCATATACGATTTCACGCCCTCTGCCGTGCTGAAGAAATTGAGCAAAGAGATGGCGCTGCTGGCAAGATAACCCACCATCAGTCCGATGATGAGCAGTACCGTATGGCTGCGCACAATGGCAGAAAAGAAGGTGATGATGCCCATCACCACCATAGCCCCTATAAAGGCTGCGATGAGGATAGCCAGGAAACCGCCGATGGCATAGTTGCCGGCATCGCCCAGAAAACCTACCCCTAAATCATCCAGGGCAATATTGCCGCCAAAGGCAAGCATCACGATGGCTACAGCCAGTCCGGATCCGCTGCTGATACCGAACACGTCAGGACCCGCCAGGGGGTTGCGGAAGGCTGTCTGCAGGAGCAAGCCGCTCGTGGCGAGGGCTGCGCCCGAAAGCAAAGCGGCAATTGCCGCCGGCAGTCGCGATTCCAACAGAATATAGCGGTAGGTTTCGTCAGTCTGAGAGCCCGAAATAATCGCCCCCACATCCTGCCATGGGATGTTTACACTCCCCCATGCCAGGTTGGCGAAAAACAGTATGATAATGGCGATTGCCCCTAAAACGATGGTTTTCATTCACTAAAACTATTTCTTGTAAAATCTCTGATTAAAGCCCTATTTCTTATAGAATCTCAATTTGCCGAATCGCTCGCCATGAGCCAGGATGATGAACTCTCTGAGCAGCAGTTCGGGATGGAAACTCGTAAGTTCGAAATAAGGTACCGTAGAGGTATCTACCTGATAGATATTACCCCGGTTGAAGGCAGCAAGAGCCTTGTAGCCGTCATATTCCTGAAGCAGTTGAGTCTGCGAAAGAGGAGCACCACCGAAAAACTTGAACGCCCATATATCCACCTGCTTTCCCTTCGCCAAGATTTGCTCCGGACTCATCGCCAGACTTCCGCTGTGTTCATCGTCCTCGAAGATATAACGGGCGTTGGCATCCTTCAGCAGAATACCGATAGTACTCTGACCTCCAGGCACATACCATACGTTGCCCATCTTTCTTTCGGTCAGGATGGAGAGGCCCTTCGGATACCCGGCTGCCTCAGCTTTCAGCTTCAGATATTCCTTTTCTATCTTCGCAAAGAGCGAACCTGCCTTTGGTTCGCAAGATGCAGCAAGAGCGGTCTTCGGTGCATTCCCGTCTTTTTTAAAGAGCATGCCGTAGAATTTCATCCATTCCGCCCTGCCCAGTGGCGAAGACTCCATATAGTCGGCAGCCTCGATGATGGGCACGTGCAGCTTGTCAAGCTTACCATATCCTCCGCTGTTCTCGAAAGGCGAAAGTAGGATGGCTTCGGGTTTCAGGGCGATGATGCGCTCGATGTCGGGTGCCATGCTCGAACCGCAATCCTCGATAGGATTCTGAGCAGAAGTATTCCCGGAAAGAGCAGCCCTCTTCTTTACATCCGGAATATTGATGTAATCGAGATCGCAGACACCACGGATGGCCTGCTGGCAGCCCATTTCGTACATCAGCTGGCAATGGGGAGCGATGAAAACGGCACTTTTCTCCACCGGCGTGCGCACGGTATCGGTAGTGCATCTCACCCCCGTGCTGTGCCTTCTGGCAAGCATCGCCACCGTCTTATCCCCCTCCTCTCCCTTCGGAATCAGGATGTAGCGATGCAGCATCGTTCCCGCCTTCCAGGGGTTGGCGATGATAGCCTCAGTATACTGATAATCAACACCTTCTGCTGCATCGGAAGTCTCTTCCACATCGCCATGCTTCACGATGGTGAGCAACTTGGCGTACTTCATCTCCAGGGTATCGCCAGCCTCCGCATCAGCAGCAGCCGTCTTTCCTCCCTGGCATGCCGCCATCAGCAGAGCCGCCGTTGCCCCACACAAAAGAATATACAGTTTCTTCATAATCTTACAAAATATGTGTGCAAAGATACGAAGAAATCTCCATTTTCCGTTTGTTTTCTCGAATATTCTTTATACTTTTGCCCTCAAATTTAACTAACGCTACAATTTAATAAGTCAAAATGAAGAAGATTATCTGGGGCATAGCCCTTTTTTCAGTACATCGATGGTCGCCGGTGCGCATACCTGCTGTCATAATTCAGCACAGAAATGCGGCTGCAAGAGAGGTTATCCAGACCATCCGCGTCATCGTGATCAAGGTAGATTATAAGGACTAAGAATAATTGAAAATAATATGATGATTTTTACGCAATGAAACTTCTGGGAAACCGAGAAAATGCAGTTTTTCTTGCCAAGATGTCTCTTACCCCCTCCCCATTTTCTATTCTATCACTACCACTACCTCGCTGCCCCTGACCATCGCCTTCTTCACCCGGTCGAAGAGCTGGAGGAAGCGTTCCTGACTCTTGAGAACGAACCCGGGAGCATGGGCCTCGCCGATGAGGATGCCACCCTGGCGCAGACGGAACGGACCATTGCCCGGCTGCATCATGGGACAAGGAAGGGCATAAAGCTCTTCCAGACACCCGAACTCATGACTCTTGCGCTCCATGCGGCAAAGTTTGCAGGTTTCGGGGAGAGGAAGAGAGGAAGATGAAGAAGAATCATCCCTTATCGGTTCGAGGAAAAGCATCTGGCGGGCGAAGCATTTGCATTTAGCCACCATGATGTGATATTCACCCGACTCCAGACAGCCACCCTCGCGCTCCATCGTATCACAAATGTACTGATGACCTACAACGATACCCTGGCGATTAACCACTTCCTGACTAAGGCGACCAACAATGGCGCCATGATCTCTACGAAAACGATTTAAAAACAACTTCATCATAATACGCAACAACTTAAAAACAACAATAGAAAAACATTTGAAATTCACATTCACTTTCACATTTTCTGAACGTAAAACGACTGGTAATAATCAGACAAATCCTTGCAACCTTCCGGCAACTGATGGTACACCAGCTGAGGAAACATTTCCTTCAGTTTCATATAAAGACCGATGCCCGGTTTGTCCTGATCAGGCCACATGTGAAGATTCCTTCCCGCCAAAAGATTGCGACATTCTTCATTACAAAGCGTAGCACTCGGGATGGCTATTGCCTTGTAACCCATAGACATAGCACTCCAGCAGTCGGTACATCCCTCGGTAATAACCAATGGCTCTTTTTCTGTCACCTGCGGCAAGATCTGCATCCCATATACCATCGGCTTGCTACCTGGTGCAAACTTAAACCGCGGTTTTTCTTCAGTCTTATCTCCCAGATATCTGCTCTGAACCGTCAGCAGATTGCCATGAACGTCATAATAGGGAATCAACAGGGAAGGACCATCAAAAAACTTTCCACCAAAACGATAGCCAGCAATGGAGAAATCTGTGCTCACCACTCTACACCAATAGATATATTCCGGGCGCAACTTTCTCTGATAGAACAGGAAATCCTTGGCTTTATCTGTCAGTTTCTTACCCATGAGCATACGCATCAGATAATCTACGTCAGGCTTATGCTGAAACTCGCCTCTGAGATTGAGTCTGTCCGTATCACATTCAGATTTTCGATGCTCAGCAACAGCTTTATCCCGATGAAACACATCCTTACGGTTTCCCGCAGAATGATTACCGGCGCTGATTTTGAATCTTCTGCACAGCCATTGGCAAGCCTCTGGAAAAGAGAGATTCTCCCGTTTCATCACCAGGTCGATATTATCTCCACCCCACCCGCATGCAAAGCAATGACAAGTGTTGGTGGAAGTCCAGAAATGCAAACTCGGATGGGTATCATTATGACTGATACAAAGGGCATTATGATACCGCAAACCCATTCCCAATTCATCAGCAACCTCCAGGATGCTGATAGCTCTAAGTTTAGAGAGCGTATTTGAATCAATATATTCTGCCATCTTCTAATTGTCTTTTTTAATATTACCATCACCAATAGTGCCTTTCTGCTGCGTCTTTCTAAGCACCTTTCTATCCTCGCCCTTTGCTGGTTTTTCGAGCCATCCCCATCTGCGCCAGTTGCACACCATGTTACGGGCAGGCGTCTTGAGCTCCTTCTGCTTCAGAAATTCCTCCAGGAACTGATAAGAGAATTCCTGCGGCAACTCGCTGAAATAGTCTACAGTATGATAAGGCTCTCCTTCGCCCTCGGCAGAAATCTGCTCGAAAGCCTTGCCCCACCGCTGCAACATATTCTGCAAGATGCGGTCGGCACAAGCCAGATAGGTCTGCCTAACCAGTTTCCGGATTTCCTTCTCGCTCTTCTTCCCTTCCACTTTGTAAAGCACTTGCATGAGGGCAGCGATGCGGAAGGCTGAAACCGAACTGCGCTTGTAGAAGACATCCATCGACTTGGACATGGTTTTCACCACCTGCTGGCGGCAGTCGTTACACCATTTTACCACCGTCTTGTAGAGCCAGCTCATATCTTCCTCTATCTCCTGATGGAATTTTCCATCTTCCTCGTAGCACAACCCGAAGAGCTTATCCAATGTATTCTCCAACTCATTACGCTGCGTATCGGTCAACGCCTGAAACTGTGGCGGATTGTCGCCCAGATGACTGATGAGCGGGCATAAGATGGTTCGGGTTACAGCACCGCCCTCAATGGCAGCCTTGTTCATATATCTGCTCACCGCACTCTGGGTGCCGCAGAAAACGAACGACAGCAAGGCATCTACCATGGCACTATAGCTGGATTCGCTCATGAAATCCTGACCATATACGCTGCCCAGATCGTAAGCCGTCTTGATAACCTGCGAGAGGTCGGCAAACTGGCGCTTGGCAGAATGCACGATAGCAGAAATCTCATCGGCAAATTCGAAGAGCGTCTTCGGAGCACCATAAAGTTTGACGGCTGCATCGCATCGCTTGATAAACATGGTGAGCGATACGGTTTCGGGCAGGATGGTGATGTCGGTCTTCGGTTCGGGTGGCAGCTTGCCGTCCTTCTTTCCCTGGCGTCGCTTCAGGGCAGCATACTCCTGCTCCTTGGCTCTCATTTCGCTATCGCGCTCAATGAAAGGTTTCATCAGGGTACGCATGATGTATCTGGCAAACGACTTTCCGCTCGACTGCTCGCCCTCTACGATGACCTGCAGCACGATGGCCGATTTTTCTCCCTGATTATCATACACATACTGTATTCTGACACGTGTAAGATAAACGCTGAGCATGGCAGCAGCCACCACCAGCGTAGGATACTTGAGGTCAGAAGGCGAAGTGATCATCCATTCTCTGATGCCCGACGGATAATCCTTATCGGCAATCAGGTGATGCATGGGCATCTCTTCATTCTCTTCTGCCTGTTCAGCCAGCTTTTTTCCTATCAACCCAGATGATACCTTGTTATTGATTCCGCCCTTGGTATCCTCAGGCTTTGCCACTGGATTAGTCCGAGACGCTTCCTGTGGAGGTATTTTCTTTCCTTTTTCCATAATCCCAATCATTGATTATTTCTGAATGCAAAAGTAAGGAAAAAAAGCCTCCCCGGCAATAGGCGTCCTGCCGGTTCGCCTTCTACTGAGCCTCATCGCCGGCAACTAAGCCTTCCGCTAAGCCTCCAGCTCATCTGAAGGCATAAAAAAAAGCACTTTCTGCTTGCAAACGAAGCAAAAAGTGCTGATACTGTATTATTTCTAAAAATTCTTCTGTTCAGATATGTTCCTATTCCTTTATAATATCACCCCCCTGACATAAGAAAGAACCAAACGGCGAACCACGGCATGAATGTCTTCATTAGGGAACTTCTGGCGATATTTCTCCGTAAGGTCTTCGCAGAAATACATCTTGCTATGAACCACAGAAGCAGGAATATTTTGCTTTATAAACACATCGTATGTTGCAACAGGCTTGCCATCCTTTGTGGCGACAGGCACAATATCCATCTTATACCAACCTGGTCCAGATGCGGTAGGGAACAATCTATAATTGTCCTTATACTCCACTTTACCAGCGATGCTCAGCATATATCCGTCAGCAGACTTATCGTCCTCAGGATTCACCGCATATAGTAGCATATATGTAGCAGGAAGCGTCGAGTGACTTTTTATGATAAACAGATATTTCTTGCTTCCTCCAAAAGGAGGGTTTGCCTTCAAATCCTGCTCTATATCCTCACGAATTTGTGGCGCATCCACCACATACTCTACTTCGCCAGTATAATTGACGACAGATTTCGATGACTGTGGATTGGGCGGAATAACTTCACCATTGTCATTGCTGTTGTCACACGCACAAAAAGCCAAGACTACCAACAATAGTAAGACTGATTTTTTACTAAATACTTCATATCCTAATTTGTTTATCAAACCTATTCTGATATTAAACGTAGAATATGCCTAAAACTTGCTCTATTTTACGTTTTTAACATTCCATCTAAAACTTGCCAACACTCACAAAAAGCAATCATTTCCCCGCTTCCTACTGTCCCTTACGGTAGATGGAAACAAAACGCTTTGCGATGTTTATCAGATTCAAACGGGCTACGGGGTCTTTCACATCATCAAAACTCCAGTTGGGAAATTCGCCACGCATTTTGGAGAAACGCTTGGAGATGACATTGGCATTGGTCAGATTGGAAGGCAGACCCAACTGCTCTGTAAGATACTTGAAGAAAGATTTGCCATTTTCAAAGTCGCCGTCAAAATCATCGATACTGGAGAGCGCCACCATAATCAGGGCATAGTCTTTCTTCAAAGGAATAACCTTCTCGTCTATCATCTTCTGCAAGGCCCTCTTAACTCTTTCTTCCTGGCTCAAGTCGCCCCATTTCTTCTCATTATCTTCTTCCGTTTTTTCTTGCTCACCGTTTTTCTGCACCTCAAAATCTATCACTTCCAATTCCAATGTCCTCTTCTGTTCAGGCTCGAATCCGTGGAGATAATCTTCATCATTGTTCTGGCGCATCAGTTCATTAATCTGAGATGAAACGAAGAAACCATCCTCGCCATAATAACCGATATTGGCTGCCAGCCGCTCAACCACCTCATGGTTCTTCACGACTGCTCCGAGGCACCGCTGTGAAAACTCCTGAGTTACGTAGCCTCTCCATTGCCCCATAATCATTGAGCAAAATTGAAACACTTTCGACTCCAAAGGCATCATCTGAAGTATCACAGCTGCCATATACAAGATGACAAATACGATTCTCTGTCGCTCTTCCTGAGCTGTAGCATACCCATCCTCGTCAACATAGTTTTTCTCATATTGCCCTATTCCTTCCACAAAGGCAAGGCGGCTCTCGGTATCGGTATGCGAAAACATCATTTTGTCTACGATGCAGAACACCTCATAAAAAACATCCTCGCATGAACATCTGGACGTAGGAAACCACGTCTTATCATTGAAGATATCATGGGTGATGGCTCTGAAAACCTGATAAATCATGTGTTGCGAAAAAGATTTATCTACCATCTGTCTGGTCTTCATCTTAAATAACCTCATCGTCGTAACCATTTAAATCATCAAGAATCACATCAAGAGAATTGATCAAAGCAAACTGAGAATTCCCATGACAATCGCAACAGACAGCATCTCCATTAACCAGAGCAACAATCTCAACATCGGAGATTTTCACCTTGGTTCGTTTCAGCGAACGGGAAGAGGTGCACGGACCTTTCCAATAATATACCTTGATGCCGTAATCTTCCTTGCTGCACAGGTTCACCAACATGGCAATGTCTCTGTTTGCCTTGTCCAAGCGCAACTGCTCACCTTTATCTGTACCATATAGCACTTGATACTTACTGGCATTGAGACACTCCATGAATGAATGCTGCATCTGCAATTGCAGGACTAAGGAATATGGCGCATCGCTGAGAGACTGATGACGAGGAAAAGAAAACACCACAGCCTTTGGTCTGCAGCCAGCCTTGATTCTCTCAGCCACGGCATCAAAGAAATCACCAGGTGGCAACTTGGCAGAAATCACCATATTCCAGCCATATTGATTCGCCACCCTGTTGATATTATCACGCAAAAGAGCCACCACCTTGTCCTGCCCTCTTTTGCCGCCGAAGATTCTGGATTCTTCCACAAAAAGGAATCCTTTGTTGGGGCGATTATCAATAATCACCTTGCAGAAAGGCTGGTTGTGAATTTCATTCTCCTTAAAATCACTCCAATAAAATTCTTTCTTGTCTGCGCATACATCCAGCACAGCCACACCTTCGCGAAATCCCAATATTCGGTTGTCGTGAATAACGTCTTCCTCATACTTCCGTGATTCCACCAAAGTCATTTTCTTGCTTTTCAGCAAACTGTCCATTACCTTCTCGAAGCCAGTCTGACACTCCTGATATTTTTCAGGCGATGGCATTTCGGGAAATTCCAAGGGTAGAGTACCCTCGATACTTGAAAGATTCCGGCTTTTGCAGAAATCAAACTTGAAGACAACGTAAGAAGTCTTTTCTGTGCTATTTTTGATAAGTCCAGTCATTGGTTTCTGGTTTAAGTTATACCATGAAAGTTATTTTTCATAGCATCTACAAAAGTAATACTTTTTCCCCGAATAAACAAATAAATTCTAAATTATTTTTTTACCAAATTGTCTTTTTTTCATAAAAACATCAAAACAAAATGTGAATGTGAATGTGAATTTGAAATGTAAATCAATGTATCGGGTTGTTTTATCCATTCCTTTTATTGGATATTGTGAATGAAATTCAATCCTCGCGCGCGTACCTTATTATATATATAATATGAACCTATTATAATGGCTACTATTACTCAAACACGATTATACGCTTCTCCTTCAGGTAACATTGAAAAACATTTCAAATTCACATTCACATTCACATTTTTGCCTTTCCTCCTATCAACCAGCTAACCCACATAGCAAGTAACTGTGCGCCCGATGCGCCTAAAACTGCGTGGCGACGCGCCGCCATCTGCGTCCCGACGCAGATGGCGATACGTCGGGACGTAGCGCCGACTGCATCGGGACGCAGTTGGATAGGCAAAACATGCCATATGATGTTAACGAATTTAACATTTAATTTAATGGCCATTAAATTAATGGCGGTTAAATTAGGCGGAAGAGAATGGGATATGAGGGAGGAATGCACGTGATTCGGGACAAGGATGCACGTGATTCGGGACAAGGATGCACGTGATTCGGGACAACTATTGTTTTTCAGAGAAAAATGTTGTATCTTTGCATTGTCGTTCAGAGATAGGCTGAATTAACCACTAAAAAAACTGATTGTTGAACCATTAAAAAAAAGAAAGGAAAAAAGAAAATGAAAAAGGAAGTTTGGAAAACTATCTTGCAGGTGATTATCGCTGTACTTACTGCCGTAGGCACCACGCTCGGCGTTACCAGCTGCATGTAAACTGATTTGTTTAACCATTAAAAAAACGATTTGAATTATGGGTATTAAAGTAAAAGCAATTGAGCGCAACGTAGCGTTCGAAAAAGGTAAGCAAAAGTGGGCATTCGTGATGCAGGCTGAACTCTACAGCCAGCTCAACGCCACGAAGGTGATAGAAGAAGCCGCCGTTCGCAGCGGATTGCCTAAGTCGGTAATCAACGCCGGATGGTCGGCCATCGGCGAAGTGATTGCTGCATGGGCCACCGAGGGCCACAGCGTGGCTGTGCCAGGACTGGGCAGCCTCCGATTCGGTCTTAACTCTACCGCCGTAGAGGATGTGAACAAGGTGAGCGCCAACCTCATCACCCGCCGATACATCATCTTCGTACCTAACACCGACATCAAGAAGGAACTCGAAGAGACTTCCGTCAACATCACCTGCTACGATAGAAACGGCAAGGTGGTGAAGCAGGTTACCTCTACCGATACGCCTCCTACTACCCCATCCGACGGCGATAATCCATCCGGAGGCGACACCCCATCGGGCGGCGATTCTACTGGCGGAACCGGAAGCGAAACCGGCGGCGATGGACTTGAATAAAAGGTGCTGAGCCTGAAAACTAAAACCCTCCCCAGGTCTTAAAAAGTCCTAGGGAGGGTAAACTTTGTCTGGCAATTTAGATAGAAGGCAATTTGCCAGACGTCCCGAACACAACATGCTAACCCACACATAACCCCTTCGAAATCAGCATGTCGCTAACAATCCTTTGTGCCTCAAATAAATAATACTTTTTTTCAAACTAAATCGAATCCTAGCCTCACGGCTAAAACGTATATAATGTTCTTATCTTATTTCAAAACATGATGGTAACATATTCTGCAGCGATATCAACCAGCTTCTTGCGGCGGGCTACACCTATTATATAATGAGCCTCCTTCGCCGAACAGTGGAAGTGCTTCTTCACAGCTTTTACCAGTTCTTCCTTGCTTATCGAGCCTATACCCTTAGGATAAGCCCCACGGATAGCCTTCTCGATGTCTGCCATCTTATATTCATGGTGGCGCTTGTGGAAGTACTGCGATACGATGATAGAGAGAACTATCACGAGCAGGATGATGATAAATACTACAGACTTGTTCATTTCCTTATCTCCTTTTAATTGATTAGACAATATTAGGTTTGCTGAATCACCCTTCCGGGTGCTCCATGTTTTCGGCATCACCGATAGCCGCTATCGGTAAATCCACTGCAAATATAGCATTTTTTCTTGAAATAACAACATTTTTCGGCATTTTTTTCACTATTTCTGCAAAAAAACTTGCAAAATACAAAAAAAACACGTATTTTTGCAAGAAAATAATCCTTAAGACAGAAAGATAATGCAAGAAACTGTAAAGAAAGTATTGAATGGCGATTTTAATCGCAAGAAAGCATTGCTGTTTCTCATAACGGCTCTGCTTACCGTTATCGTCTGGAACCTGCCCATCGACAGCTTCGGCATCGAAGGGCTAACCATCGTGCAGCAGCGCGTCATCGCCATCTTCGTCATGGCCGTGATGCTCTGGCTCACCGAGGCCATACCGGCATGGGCAACCAGCGTAGTGATCATCTTCGTGCTGCTGTTCTTCGTCAGCGACTCCGCCTTTAAGATCATGCAAGGCTCGGAGGCAGAGATGGGCAAGCTGCTCGACTATCAGGGTGTGATGGCGTGCTTCGCCGACCCTACCATCATCCTCTTCCTGGGCGGTTTCGTACTTGCCATAGCCGCTACCAAGAGCGGACTCGACGTGATGATGGCGAAGGCCCTGATTGCGCCATTCGGCAAGCGTTCTGAGAACGTGCTGCTGGGTTTCATGCTCATCACCGGCATCTTCTCGATGTTCATCTCAAATACAGCCACCGCCGCCATGATGCTCACCTTCCTCACACCGGTGTTCAAATCATTGCCGCCTTCGGGCAAGGGCCGCGTGGCGCTCACCATGGCCATTCCTATCGGAGCCAACCTGGGCGGTATGGGAACCCCTATCGGAACACCGCCTAACGCCTTCGCCTTCAAGGTATTGAACGATCCAGCAGGACTCAACCTGGGCATCAGCTTCGGCGATTGGATGCTGATCATGGTCCCTATGGTGCTCATCATGCTCCTCATGGCATGGGTCATCATCCGCAAGATGTTCCCGTTCTCTGCCACGACCATCGAGCTCAACATCGAGGGCAACATGCAGCACAACTGGCGCACCACGGTAGTGGCCGTCACCTTCCTTGCAACCATCGTGCTCTGGGTATTCGGCAAGCAGCTGGGCATCAACGCCAACACCGTGGCCATGCTCCCTATCGCCATATTCGCCCTTACGGGAGTGGTTACAGCCAAGGACCTGAAGGAGATTGACTGGGCTGTCATCTGGATGGTGGCAGGCGGATTCGCCCTCGGATTGGCGATGAACGGCACCGGTCTGGCCGAGGCAGCCGTAAAGAGCATTCCGTTTGCAGAATTCAATCCGCTGGTCATCATGATCGTATCCGGACTGGTATGCTTCATCCTGAGCAACTTCATCTCTAACACCGCCACCGCTGCCCTGCTCATCCCAATCCTCACGGTGGTATGCGCCGGCATGGGCGACAAGCTCAATACCATCGGCGGCACCTCTACCATCCTCATCGGAGTAGCGGTATCGG
>OGPW01000893.1_pt1 | contig 22501 bp, 18 predicted proteins | sample 1553061 | NCBI WGS metagenome assembly OGPW01 (sample SAMEA2580292, study PRJEB22360) | human gut metagenome | biome: human gut; feature: human-associated habitat; material: faeces | place: Denmark | collected 2008/2010
CATCTTCAGGGAAAATATAGATTCCGTATTCCGGTGCTTCCGGATACATTTCTCTGGTGCTTCCAAGTTCCTCGATAGAGCACATCATACCAAAGGACTCAACGCCACGGAGTTTGCCTTTTTTGATCTTGATCCCTCCGGGAGTCATTTTTCCATCATGGCCGCCTGCAACACGTCCGCCATCAAGAACAACCGGAACCTTATCTCCTTCTTTTACATTTGGAGCGCCTGTTACGATCTGCACACTCTCAGTTCCGATATTTACCTGGCAGATGATCAGCTTATCTGCATCCGGATGCTTCTCGATCTTATCGATCTGGCCGATCACGATCTTATCAAGATCTGCATCCAGCTCTGTAAAGCCCTCTACCTTTGTGCCTGTTAAGGTCATGGCATCTGTATATTCCTGTGCCGTTACATCCAGATCCGGCACATATGTTTTAATCCAAGATAATGAAGTATTCATTTTGGTTGTCCCTTCTTTTTTCTATATTTACTGTCAGACGGATACTCATGATCCGTGTTCACTGTTTTAGAACTGTTTCAGGAATCTGCTGTCGTTCTCATAGAGAAGACGCATATCATCGATCTCATATTTCAGAAGTGCGATACGCTCCAGACCTACACCAAAGGCAAATCCTGTATACTCATCCGGATCGATCCCGCACATACGGAGAACATTCGGATGAACCATACCACAGCCAAGGATTTCGATCCAGCCGGAACCTTTACAGAAACGGCAGCCTTTTCCGCCGCATTTGAAGCAGGAAACATCAACCTCAGCGCTCGGCTCTGTGAACGGGAAATGATGCGGACGGAATTTGGTCTTTGTCTCCGGTCCGAACAGCTCTTTTGCAAACTCCTGAAGGGTTCCCTTAAGATCTGCAAACGTAACATTCTTATCAATAACAAGGCCCTCGATCTGATGGAAGGAAGGTGAATGTGTTGCATCTACCTCGTCAGAACGGAATACACGGCCAGGTGCGATCATACGGATCGGAAGCTTGCCTTTTTCCATCTCACGTGCCTGCACCGGTGATGTCTGGGAACGGAGCAGAATGGAATCATTGATAAAGAATGTATCCTGCTCATCTCTTGCCGGATGATCCTCCGGAATATTCAGCTTTGTAAAGTTGTAGTCCGCATACTCAACCTCCGGACCTTCCACAACCTCATAGCCCATTCCGATGAAAATACGCTCAACTTCTTCCAGTGCGATAGTATTCGGATGGCGATGACCGATCTTCGCTTTCTTTGCAGGAAGTGTTACATCGATCACTTCTGCCTTCATTTTTTCCTCACGGACCTTCTCCTCGAAATCCTTTTTGGAGGCTTCCAGAAGTTCTTCGATCTTAGCTCTTGTCTCATTGACAAGCTGTCCAACCTTCGGACGCTCTTCCGGAGCAACATCCTTCATACCTTTTAAGATTGCAGTAAGCTCACCTTTTTTTCCAAGATATGCAACACGCACATCATTCAGCTTATCCAGGCCCTCGGATTCCTCGATCCGTTTTCTGGCATTTTCAGCCAGTTCCTGAAGTCTTTCTTTCATATCCATGGTCTATTTCTCCTTTAATTAAAATGATCAAATGATCCGCCGCCCACCCCGAAGTTCCAGATATGGGCAATAAAAAAACCGTCCCTTATAAAAGGGACGGAATATCCGCGGTACCACCCAGTTTCCCATGAAAAGATCACGGGCACCTCTTATCTGCTTAACGCGCAGCTTACGTCATCTCCTACTGTTACTTCAGAGAGGAAGCTCCGGTGGGAAATTCAAGAACCATCTGAACCCGGGGAAGCTTACAGCCGGTGACTTCCCTTCTCTGTGAGAAAATGATCCTCTATAAACACCTTCACAGCTTTTCTGTCTTTTAATACTATGCCACAAGGTCTGCCTTCTGTCAAGCGCAAAGTCAGGATTCTTTGGAACTGTTTTTTTCATTTTCTTTCTTGGAAAGAAGTGTTTTTACAGATCTCTGGGCCTTTCGGAATTCATTTTCGAAGTAGGCATTGATCTCCGCCCCGTAAAGAAGCAGGTTCATACACACATACAGCCACAGCATTACCATGATCAGCGCAGTCAGACTTCCGTACATATTTCCAAAACTCGGAAAAAATTCAAAATACAGGGAAAATCCATAGGAAAATATCATCCATGCCACTGCGATCATAAATGCACCCGGAAGCTGGCTTTTAAAGGTTGCCTTTCGGTTTGGAAGCACTTTATAAAGGACCAGAAACACTGCAAACAGCACGGCAAATACAAGCAATGTCCTGGCCCCTATAACCTTGGCCAGCAGCCTCCCGAGAATCGGAATGGTTCTCTGTGCAGCTACTTGGATCCGATTACCAAGAACCAGGACCAGAAGAGTGACAATGATCGCCAGCACAAACAACAGCATATAAAAAACCGAATAGATTCGGGTCATCAGCCAGTTTCGGGTTTCCTTTACATGATAAATGGTATTTAAGCCATTGGTGATCGCCTGCATTCCCTTTCCGGACGCCCAGAGTGCCATCAGCGCAGACAACGGCACGATGGCTGTACTTCTTTTGTATACTTCTACCACAATGCTCAGCACAAAGGTCTGCAGATTTCCGGGCACAAACCCGATGATGGCATCCCTGACAACATTATAGCTTAACGGTGTATAACGGATCAGCGTTGTAAGAAACAGTATAAACGGGATAAAAGACATGATCAGAAAATACGCTGCCTGGGCCGCATATGCACTGACATGATCTCCGTTTGCCCTGCGCACAAATCCCAGCATGAGCTGGATTATATTTTTCTTTTCCTCGTCCATGCTGACCTCCCTCAGGTTTCTTTTTTCACCAGGAAAAACGTTCAAATCCGATCTTATCCTGGATTTCCGGAAAAAGCTTTACTTCCGGCTGCAGGCTCTTATGTTCGCCTATCATCTTTTCCATCCATACCATATTATACCAACGGTTAAACTTATAGCCGCATCTGTGGAACTCTCCCACACGCTTATAACCGAAATGTTTATGAAAATCCACACTGGCACTGGTCAGGTATTCATCTTCTTTTGGTGCAACTGCAATGCAGGCGTTCAGGTTCAGAATTCCCATCTCTGCAAGAAGACTCTCCAAGGCTCGATAGAGTCTGCCTCCTGCACCGCTGCCCCGCCGGTCATGTCTCACATAAACAGACATCTCCGCACACCAGCCATAAGCAGCCCTCGGGTGAAACGCCGAACCATAGGCATATCCCAGGATCTCTCCCTTCTCTTCTGCCACAATATACGGATATTTCACCTTTATATCATGGATTCGCTGCGTAAACTCTTCTATGGAAGGTGTTTCGTATTCAAATGTGATCGCAGTTTTTTCTACATAGTAGGAATAAATCTCTAAAAGTGTTGCTGCATCTCTCTCTTCTGCCACACGTATCTGCATTGCCTTCTCGCACCTCTTTTAATTCTGTTTGTCTGTTATTTCACAAAGAAACGGTAAACCGTTTCAGAGCTGTACTCTTCACCGGGAAGCAGGATCGGAGAATGGAAATCCTCTACATTGACTGCATTTGGCTCCACCTGTGTCTCCAGGCAGAATCCATAACGTTCATGATAAACATGACTGTTCTTTCCCTTCTCATCCTTAACAAAATTGCCTGCATAGAACTGCACACATGGGCAGTCGGAGGAAACCTCCATACCGATACCGGATTCCTTACAGTATGCAGTAGCGATCGAACGGACATTGCCCTTTGCATAATTATCGGTTACATAGTTATGGTCATAACCGCCTGTGAACTTCAGCTGTTCAAAATCCGCCTCAATGTCTCTGCCGATCGGTTTAGAAACATTGAAATCCATCGGCGTTCCCGCCACCGGTGCATATTCACCGGTAGGAATGGACTGGCTGTCCTTTACCGGAGTAAAATACTTCGCATGAATACATACTTCCTGATCAAGCACATCTCCGCTGCCTTCTCCGTTCAGATTAAAATAAGAATGGTTGGTCATATTGGCAACGGTAGCTGCATCAGAGCGTCCTCTGTAAAAAATCTTCAGTTCGTTTTCCTCTGTGAATTCATATTTCACAACAATGGAAAATTCTCCCGGAAATCCGTTCTCTCCATCCGGACTGATGCGGAAGAAATCCACGCTGTTCTTCTCCTGGGAAATTTCTTTTACCTCCCACAGCTTTTTCTCAAAGCCATCCGGACCGCTGTGAAGATTGTTATGATTCTCATTCTCTGCAAGAACCACTTCTTTATTATCAATAAAAAATCTGGAATTCTCGATACGGTTTCCACTTCTTCCAATGATCGCACCGAAAAAGCATCCATTAATCTCATATCCTCGGATATCGTCATATCCAAGGACCACATCCTTCAGATCTCCGTTCTTATCCGGAACACATATCTTCACCAGGATCGCACCATACTGAAGCACTTCCGCATAGGCACCTTTTTTATTCTCAAGATGATAGATTTTTACTTCTTTTCCTGTAGGAAGTGCCCCAAATTTCCTTTCAGAAACACTCATGTTTTAATTCCTCCCATATATGAAAAAAGAGCCACTAACCGGCTCTATGTCTTTAACCGATTAATCCCGGGATGCCGTTCCCTTATTTTTGACGCCTAGCAGATGCTAGGTGGGTATCCTCAACAGTGTCTTCTGCCTACCACGACGTGAGGTCTGACATCCAACCTGCGATTTTGGATTCCCAAAATGTCAATGTAGGTTCAAAAAGAAAAGGGGGATCGAACATTCCAGGATTCGGTTTTCGTTGTTTTTATTATAAACCAGTATTTGTGCTTTTTCAACAGAAAATACATTTTCTTACTGATTTTATTATCAATTATTATTTGATCTTAAGGATATCCTTTACTGCTGCCGGCATATCCACTGCATCTACCACCCTGTCATGAAGAACCGGGGCAGTACGGATTTCTTCAACTGCACGTGGAACAGGTACTCCGGAAAGCGCACTTAATGCGTCTACAAGGCCAAAATCATCCAGATCTTTATGATCCTCACCAAGTGCTTCCATAACACTTCTTGTGAATTTATACGGACTTGCAGTAGAGGCGATCACTGTCGGAAGATGATCCGCTGTCTCACTTACATACTTCTTATATACGCCGGCTGCAACTGCAGTATGCGTATCGATCACATAATTGCTGTTTTTGTAGATATCACTGATGGCCTGTGCAGTCTCATCTTCACTGCAGAAATTACCATAAAAATCAACAAGCTGTGCTTTCATCTCGTCAGTAATGGTATATTCGCCGCCCTCACTTAAGGATTTCATAAGCTCTGCACATTTTTCAGCATTTTCTCCGGTAAGACGATAGATCAGTCTTTCCAGATTGCTGGAGATCAGGATATCCATGGAAGGAGATGTCGTAAGGATGAAATCTCTCTTTCTGTCATAGGTTCCTGTGCGGAAGAAATCATAAAGAACACGGTTCTCATTCGATGCACAGATCAGCTTGTGGATCGGAAGTCCCATCTGTTTCGCATAGTATGCAGCAAGGATATTTCCGAAGTTTCCGGTAGGAACTACCACATTGATCTCCTGTCCGTCTTTGATCCTGCCATCGCGTACCAGTGATGCGTAGGCATATACATAATATACGATCTGAGGAACAAGACGACCGATGTTGATAGAGTTTGCAGAAGAAAACTGGAAGCCTGCCTGATCCAGCTCTGCTGCCAACTCATGATCATTGAACATCTTCTTAACTGCAGTCTGGGCATCATCAAAGTTACCGGTAATACCTACCACATAAGTGTTGGCACCCTTCTGCGTTACCATCTGTTTCTCCTGGATCGGGCTGACACCATGCTTCGGATAAAATACAATGATCTTCGTTCCCGGCACATCTGCAAAGCCTGCCATGGCAGCTTTACCGGTATCTCCTGATGTTGCGGTAAGGATCACGATCTCATTCTTAACATTATTCTTCTTCGCTGCAGTTGTCATCAGATGCGGAAGAATGGAAAGTGCCATATCCTTAAATGCAATGGTCGCGCCATGGAACAGTTCCAGGAAATATGCCCCATCCGCTTCATGAAGAGGCGCGATCTTTTCTGTATCAAATTTGCTGTCGTATGCTTTGTTGATACAGTTCTTAAGCTCATCCTCGGTAAAATCTGTAAGGAAACGGCTCATTACCTCATATGCTGTCTCCTGGTAGGTCATCTGTGCCAGCTTGTCCATTGGTACATCCAGCTGTGGAATGCTTTCAGGCACGAACAGTCCGCCGTCCTCAGAAAGGCCCTTAAGTATGGCCATAGACGCTGTAACTGCCTGCTCTTTTCCTCTGGTGCTCTTGTACAATACCTGCATTGGTGTTCCGCCTTTCTATTGTAAGATATTCGTTTTCTTTTCAACGTTATCACATTATAGCATGGAATTATGGAAAATGCCACCACTTTTAAAAAAGAATCTGTCTTGCCCAATCCCACCCTGTGATCAGACAGATATTCACAGCTTTCGGATAAAAAGAAACCGCCGGTCTGTTTCTGCCGGCGGTTGGTTCCTTCTGTACTGCATCAGTTCTTCCTATTTATATGTATAAAATTCATGGACCCCGTATTTAAAGAGCCTCTTCAGGTCCTTTTCAAACCATTTCACATTATGTTCCTCTGCTGCAGATTTCTGGATAAAGAACAGCGCACCTTCAGAATAATCCGTACCCTTCAGCGCCTGCTTGACCGCTTCCCTTGTTTCATCGGAAACTGCAACTTCATTGATCCTGCCATCATAGGTCGGTGAAAACTGTGGAACGCCGTCACTGTTATCCCAGACAACCTCTGTCACCGTATTCGGAAAATCTTCGCTTTTTACACGGTTCATGATGACATTGGCCACCAGAACACGGCCCTTGATATCTTCACTTCCTGCTTCTGCCTCCACGATCCTCAGAAGTGTATCATAGTCTTCATCTGACATCAGTGTGGGATTTTCTGCCAGTGTGATCGACCTTGCATCAAGTTCATTTACTTTGTTTTCCATAGAGGAGCTTACATTAAGATCTGCAGCAGTATTGGTTACTTTCTGTACTCTCTGGCCTACGATCACCTGCTCACAGGAGCTTCCGATCCTTGTAACCGTGCTTCCGGATAATGGTGTATCCGTAACTCCTGAAACCACACCTGCGATCCCGGTAGGAACAGCAACCTCTTCATAGGGAGAGCCCTCTCCTCCATCTGAAGCTGCATAAACCCTGCCTCCCTCACTTTCTGCAAATGTCCTTGTCCCCAGAGAAATAACCATCGCCAAAACTGCACATAATGTCAGCACTGCAAAACTGCGCGCGGAATTTCCTCCGGTTTTTCCATTTCTACGTTCATCCTGCACTCCGTCAGCCTCGCGTAAATCTTTCTCAACTTTCATAATCTCATTCCTTGCGTTTCATTTTCTGTAACAGCCCATAATCCTCCGATGCGACATCACAGCCCCCATTATCATCGCTTCCCGGATAAATACGGATCATTACGATTTCCTTTACATGTTTGTAACATTTTTGTAATGTATGGGAAAATTATATTTAATAATATTGAATATGTCAAGCTTTTTCCCGTATTTAACGCTTCAACGGCGGTATTTGTGTTTTATCCACACCTTATCCACATGTATTCCACATAAAATCCACATAAAACCGCAGAGTTATCCACACTCATGCCGTATTTCATTTCAGAAAAAAAGGCAGATAGCGTCTCTATCTCCGTCCAATGTTGTACACCCACTTTCCGGAAATCGTACTTCTATCTGCCTGTTTATCCTTTTTCAGAACAGTTTTTTCCTCTGTTATTTACAGATTTGATTATAATATTTTGTTTTCAGTCAGTCAAGGATTTTTGCTCGACCAAATCCGACGCCTTATGCAAAACGGCACAGGGCCTGCACGAAAAGTGTCGCATAAACACACAGATCGATACTCCAGGCTCCCAGAAACAGTCCCCATGGTGTTTCCCCGGCTCCTTCGGCAAACCGTTTGGGCTTCAGCGCAAGAATCAGTGGAAAAAGAAGCGGCAGAAAATACCGTCCCTGCACGCCCAAGATCTTATCGTAGCCATAGGCTGTCCACTGTCCGTATAACGTTACAAAGATCAGCGCAAATACCAGGAGACTGACTCCTCCCAGAATGCTCTTTACCGGAAGATCCAGACGGATTCCCGACATATCATCATTCCCGGAAACCTGAAGGACCAGGATCAGAAGATATCCTATTGCCAGCAGGGCACAGACAGGAATATTCAGCCATCCAAGATTACTTCCTATCATTTCTGTAAGATAGGTCACACCAAAATTATCCAGGCTCCGCACAAAAGTCAGGACAAAGGCAACCGGATCCTTCAGGATCCCCACAAGCTGTGCAGCTGTATCCACACCTGGCTGTGACTCACAGAGATATCGGGACGCAATGGCCAGCCAGCCGAAACTTAAGATCAGGATCACAGCTCCTGCACAGACCACATGAAACCAATAATTTTTTCTGCTTTTAAACCGTTCTTTCGGGAGCAGGAACAGGAGCAGGCAAAACGGCATGTAAACCACTTTGCAAAGACACAGGAATCCGGTCAGCACGTACATCCATATCAGCTGTCTTCTACTCATCACTTCTTTTTGTTTATATCGCATAGCCAGTACAAAGGCAGCCAGAGCAACCGTCAGAGCCAAGGCCAGGGCATCTGCTGACATGGAATTTGCTGACTGGATATTCACAGGTACCAATCCCAGAAGTACGAGGAAATTTTTCCCAACAGGCGTCAGACGAATGGCAAAGAAAAAGAACAGTCCAAACATAAGCATATTGGCGATCCTTCCCGCATAGGCAAGAACCATCGGCCGGTCCGTAAACAGATCTGCAATGCGGATCCCTACTGCCTGGGGAAGATACGAAGTAGGTGCATACAAGGCTGTATTTCCAAATCCGTAAAACTGTGTTTTTTCCCGGTCGATACGCTGATCTGCATTCTCTCCGATATCCCATAATGATACATGATCCTTGGCGGAAAATTCCGGAACCAGACCACTGTTAAACGTCCTTCCATATGAGAATAAGTCGTTTCCTCCGTTGCCTTCCGACGTCAGATATCCTCTGGAAACCTCATAGCTTCTCAGATAATGGCTGTACTCATCCGGCGAATTAAAGGCCGGAACCGCCGCCAGCGTACAGATACTCATAAAAATATAAACAACGGCAAACACCACTTCTGCCCGGAGCTGTCTGCGTTTCAGAAATGCAAAGATCACCAGCATCACAGCTGCCGCCGCTCCAATCACCAGAAACACCAGTGATTTTGGAAATGGCCTGGAAATGATCCGATAGGCAAGTGTCTGTGTATCATCCTTCTGGCTCACCAGCCCTGCAGCCACTCCGGTATCCCCTTTTGCGCCATCTAAAACGATCCGGAATTTCTGCCCCTTACATTCCGTAAGCTTCTGGGCAAGCCGGAAATACGTGGTATCCCCCGACGATATGGTCAGTCTGCTGGCCTGCCAGCTCTGGATCTCCCTTTCATTCTGATACAGCGTTATCTGAAACGTTCCAGCAACCGATGCACTCTCTGTAGAAAGAAAAAGCTCCACACCGGACAGACGGTTCGTTTTGCAGGTAAACTCCTCTTCAAAGCTTCCTCCCGCACCGATCATAGACCAGGTATCCGGTCTTGCCTGCTGCTTTACATTTCCGAGGATCTCCGAATCACTAAGCAGATATGCGGAAAAGATCAGGATCATTCCCCATATCAGCAGATATTTCAGAGCGTTTTTCAGCTCTGCAGACAGGCTGTATGAGCTTCTGTTTTTTTTCTTATTTTTCATAATATCCCTCTTACTCACTGTTATTTTCACATTCCGCACTATTATAGCATCTGCACGGCAAAAAAAGAAGCTGCGTTTTATGGCAGCTTCTCATTTTTTGTAAACCTATCCGGAACCGGATGCTTATCGATTGTTGATCGCAGTTACCAGTGCATCAATAGAGGCACGAATGATATCCTGATCAACACCCGCTCCCCAGGCAAGCGTTCCATCCGGTTTACGGATTCCCACATAAGCGATAGCCTTGGAAGAAGAACTCTGCTCCAGAGCATGCTCCTGATAAGTCTCCAGTGTGTATTTCAGTTCGTAAGCTTTCTTCAGTGCATTGCTTACCGCATCCAGACGACCATTTCCGGAAGCCTCTGTAACGATGGTTTTTCCACGGAATGTAGAAGTAACCCGTGTTACGATGCCGTCTTCCTTCTGCTGGAAATGAACCTCACTGATGCTGTATGGTTCAACCACATTTTCGAAGGTAGATTTGAACAGACTGAAGATCTCGTCCGGATGAAGCTCTTTGTGCTTGTGATCGGACACTGCTTTGGCTGCATAGCCCATAGCCTCGCGCATTTTCGGAGGAAGGTTCAGGCCAAACTTTGTCTCCAGTATATAACCTACACCGCCCTTTCCGGACTGGCTGTTGATACGGATAACATCTGCGTCGTAGTTTCTTCCCACATCTGTCGGATCGATCGGCAGATACGGAACAGTCCAGTGCTCCAGATCTCCGTTCTCTCTCCAGTGCATACCCTTTGCGATGGCATCCTGATGCGATCCGGAAAATGCAGCAAATACAAGAGCTCCACTGTACGGACTTCTTTCATAGATCTGCATTCCGGTACATTTCTCATAAACCTCACAAATATGCGGCATATCAGAAAAATCAATCTTCGGGTCCACACCCTGGGAATACATATTCATACCAAGCGTTACAATATCCACATTACCGGTACGCTCACCATTTCCGAACAAAGTTCCCTCAATTCGGTCAGCACCTGCAAGAAGACCCATCTCGGAATCTGCAACGCCACATCCACGATCATTGTGCGGATGAAGAGAAACGATCACGTTTTCACGGTATTTCAGATTATCACACATGTATTCCACCTGACTTGCATACACATGCGGCATAGAATGCTCAACCGTAACAGGCAGGTTGATGATCGCTTTGTTATCTGCAGTGGGCTGCCATACATCCAGAACCGCATTGCACACCTCCAGTGCATACTCCGGCTCTGTTCCCGTAAAGCTCTCCGGGCTGTACTCAAACTGAAAATTGCCTTCTGTCTCATCAGCCAGTTTTTTCAGAAGTGCAGCGCCATCTACTGCGATCTTCAGGATCTCCTCTTTTGATTTTTTGAATACCTGCTCTCTCTGAGATACGGATGTAGAATTGTATACATGAACGATCGCTTTTGGGGCGCCTTTAACAGCTTCAAAAGTCTTACGGATAATATGCTCTCTTGCCTGAGTCAGCACCTGGATCGTTACATCCTTCGGGATCAGATCCTGCTCAATCAGCGTACGGAGAAACTCATACTCTGTCTCAGAAGCAGCCGGAAATCCAACCTCGATCTCTTTAAAACCAATCTTTACAAGAAGCTTGAAAAATTCCACTTTCTGCTCCAGGCTCATCGGGATCACAAGTGCCTGATTTCCGTCACGAAGGTCTACAGAGCACCAGATCGGGGCCTTATCTACATATTCTTTCTCCGCCCATTTCATACATTTCACCGGCGGCATGTAATACTGACGTTTGTACTTGGATGGTGTCATCATTTTGTTTTCCTCCACTTTCTGTTTCCATTAAAATTTCTCTTTGGTTTCTGTTTTTGATATAAAGACATAAAAAAAATCTTCCGACTCTGCAGATTCTGCAAGAGACGAAAGACAACTGCTGTCCTACGCGGTACCACTCTTATTTCATGAATAAAAATTCACACACTTGACAGATACGGAATGTATATACATCCTTATATCCTCTCCGGATAACGGCGGACACCGTCTGCGTCTACTCTCTTATATAATATATAAAGATTTCAGGCAGATGCTCCGAGGCGAGTTCCACAAATCCCTTCCGCTGCTTCTCACCGGCCAGCAGCTCTCTGTGCTCCGTTCTCTTGTGTACTATTCCTCATCTACGCATTTTCTTTTTGAAACTGGTATTAGGTTAACACGTTATGGAAGATTTGTCAACGAAATTTTAACGATGCACCGCGCAAAAATTTCAGTGCATCACTCACGAACAGCAATCCGGGCTGATCCGTTTCTCTGTCTTCCTGCTATCTGCGGCAGACATTATTCGGCTCCCCGCCTGCCTGAAAGCTGATGACCAATCCAGTACACAGCCCCGCCAATACCTCCTCCAAGAGTATTATATGTCAGATCAGAAACCTGGAACGTCCCAAGCCTCAGGAAAAGCTGCAGAAGTTCAATGGACAGTGAGAATACAAAGGTAATCTTAAGTCCGGTCCACACAATATTCAAGAATGTTGTTTTTTTCAATATTTTCTTTCCTGCGGTCCAGAACAGCAGGATCGTGAACGGAATGAACAGCATCAGATTCTCAATACACTCAGTTGTGAGATATCTGGTACCATCCTCTCCATATTTCCAGATCCACCAGTTCGCCATCACATCCGAAAGGGGATTCATCCACATATCCCGGTTCAGCAGCGTGCGAAACAAGATCATGGTTGTATAAAAGGTCAGAAAAAACAGCTTCCGAAAAAAAGCATTTCCTCTGAAATACTGCCACCACACGGAAAAAGCGCCCCTGATTCCCCTTCCACCTGTCTCATTATGGTAGGCAAAGAGATAAAAAAACAGTACCATCACAGACAGAATCACAGAAAACCAAAATGGCTGGTACAAAGCTGTCAGTACACTTGTAATAATACTTGATATGATGTCTTTCATTATAAGTCCTTTCACATAAGCCAGACAGCCGACCATTCTTCTGTCCGGCAGCTCTGTCATTATTCCTACCTATATTACTACACTCTTCCCACAAAAGCCAGAAAAAGATATCTCTCACCGCTCTGTCAATCGACCTGCATATCGTTTTTATATTCCTGAAAATGTGAGGGTCATGCGGATATTCGCAATTGAAGTAAGAGACTTACTTAATTCGGCTAAACTGCAATATTTTTTTATTTTTAACAAATTTTTGTTATATTTTACCAGCAAAACATGCTATAGTTCATAGTAAGAAAAACATTTCGGAGGTATTTTTAATGAAACGTGATCTGAAAAAAATCGTAAGCCAGATGACACTGGAAGAAAAAGCCGGCATGTGCTCAGGTCTTGATTTCTGGCATCTGAAACATGTGGAACGCTTGGGGATCCCGGAAGTAATGGTCAGCGACGGCCCTCACGGACTTCGTAAGCAGGATGACAAGGGCGATCATCTTGGAATGAATGACAGCATCAAAGCCGTCTGCTTCCCGCCGGCCGCTTTAAGCACCTGCTCCTTTGACCGCAAGCTGGTGGAAGAAATGGGCAAAACCATCGGAAAAGAAGCTCAGGCCAACGATGTATCCATAGTTCTCGGACCGGCCGTAAACATCAAACGTTCTCCTCTCTGCGGAAGAAACTTCGAATATTATTCCGAGGATCCATATCTCGCAGGTGAGATCGCAGCCGCTTTTATAAACGGAGTACAGTCCCAGCATGTAGGAACCTCTATCAAGCACTTTGCAGCAAACAACCAGGAATATCACCGCATGAGTAATTCTTCCGAGGCAGATGAGCGCACTTTACGTGAGATCTATTTCCCTGCATTCGAAACCGCAGTAAAAAAAGCTCAGCCATACACCTTCATGTGCTCCTACAACCAGATCAACGGCACTTTCGCATCTGAGAATAAATGGCTTCTCACAGATGTTCTCCGCGGCGACTGGGGCTTCAAGGGCTATGTAATGTCCGACTGGGGTGCAGTCAATGACCGCGTCAAAGGTCTTGAGGCAGGTCTTGAGCTGGAAATGCCTTCCTCCAATGGGGTCAACGATGCCCTCATCGTACAGGCCGTAAAAGACGGTTCCCTCAAGGAAGACATTCTTGACCAGGCTGTTGAACGCATTTTACGCATAATTTTTGAATATGCAGACAACCGGGCACCGCAGGAATTCACCATGGAAAAAGACCATGAAGAAGCACGCCACATTGCCGAAGAATCTATGGTTCTTCTGAAAAACGATGAGCAGATCCTCCCTCTGAAAGCATCCGAGAAAATTGCTTTCATCGGTGGTTTTGCAAAGAAGCCTCGTTTCCAGGGCGGCGGAAGCTCTCATATCAACTGCTTCAAGATCACAAACGCACTGGATTCCGTTCCTTCCGATGCACAGGTTACTTATGCAGAAGGTTTTCCTGCAGACAAAGATCTCTACGATGACGCACTTGCAGCTGAAGCGATCAAAACTGCTACCGCCGCTGACAAGGTTGTGATCTTCGCCGGACTTCCGGACAGCTTTGAATCTGAAGGATACGATCGTTCCCACATGAGGCTTCCTGAATGCCAGAACCGTCTCATTGCTGAGATCCTTAAAGTACAGCCGAATACCGTGATCGTCCTCCACAACGGTTCCCCCGTGGAGCTGCCATGGCTCAATGATATAAAAGGACTTCTGGAAGCATACCTCGGTGGTCAGGCAGGGGGTACCGCTGTCGCAAACATCCTTTACGGAAAAGTAAATCCCAGCGGCAAGCTTGCCGAGACAATGCCGCTCAAGCTCTCCGACAATCCATCCTACCTGAACTTCGGCGGTGGTGAAAAGGTTGAATACCGTGAAGGCGTATTCGTAGGCTATCGCTACTACGATACAAAAGAAATGGATGTAGCATATCCGTTTGGCTATGGACTCTCCTACACTACCTTTGCCTGCAGCGACCTGAAGATCTCCAATGAAAATCCTACAGACAAAGACACCATCACCGTTTCGGTTGATGTAACAAACACAGGAAATATGGCAGGAAAAGAAGTCGTACAGCTCTATGTCAAAGACTGTACCAGTTCCGCGATCCGTCCGGAAAAAGAGCTCAAAGGCTTTGAAAAGGTTTTCCTGAACCCAGGCGAGACCAAAGCAGTAACCATGGAGCTGGATAAGAGAAGCTTCGCATGGTACAATACAGAACTTCATGACTGGTTCGCAGCCAGCGGCGAATATAAGCTCCTTGTCGGTACCTCTTCCAGAGATATCCATCTTGAAGGCAGGATCCATCTGAACAGCAGCCAGGAGCTTCCGATGCATGTTCATATGAACACCACCCTGGGCGAACTGTTCCGCAACCCAAAAACAAGCGAAACAGCAAAAGAATTGACAGCAAAATATATCTCAGCCATGAACGTTGGTGAAGAGTCCTCTTCTGAAGCCGCTTCCGAAGCTATCACTGAAGAAATGACAGAAGCCATGACCGACTCCATGCCATTACGTGCGCTGGTAAGCTTCGGCGGGTATTCCAGAGAAGAACTTACAGAAATTATTGAAAAATTAAATAAACTGGTATAATTTCACAGCGCATCATCCGCCGAACGAATTATACTTACATAAAAAAGCTGACAGAATAAACCTGCTTTTACAATGACACAGGTTCGTACTTCTGTCAGCTTTTTGATTTTTTATATTGCTCGATCTGCGATGCACCCATATTTTACACACCCCTTTTTTGCCTGTAGATTTCCTTAAGATCCTCCACTGCCATCTCCGGATCCATCGTGTGAAACATCAGGTAATTTACATTCATGGTTTTTGCCGGAGCCTGACGATAAATCTCTCACTGTTATAATGCTCTTTCCACGCTAACTCAAACAACCTGCCCTGAATATCACAAAGCTTCAGTTCTATCGAATCCATTATTTTCACCTACTTCTGTCTTGCACTGTCAATGATTTCATCAAAATACTTACCTTCACGGCGATAGTCTCTACATATCCGATTAGCCAAGGAAATATTTCCTTTCAATCCCGACTCAGAACCATGAAACAAAATTTCTCTATACGGATTACTTTTCGCAATTTCCTGTGCCTGTTCTCTGATTGACTCCTCTACTACTTCAGCCAAATCTATTTTTTCCTTCTGGCATATAGAGATAAGCTTCTCCTGGGCAGCTTTACCCGGAATCCCATCCTCATTTTCCCAACGCTTCAGTGTAACAGCTGTAACGTTCATCTCATCAGCCATTTTTTCCTGATCCCATTGTAAACTTTCACGAATCCTATAAATTGTATTCACTAAAATCACCACTTTATATGTCTGTTATGTTCAAAAGGTTCCATAGCATCAATTATATATAAAATAATGATACCATGAAACCTTTTTTTCGTAAAGTTGCCTATCATTGGTAAGTGCCTCAAAACATGGCGTAGTGACGAATGGATCTCTTCTTGATATACTGAGAAAAACTTGATATTAAGGAGGAGGAGAATCTTATGTCCAGAACAAGTCAGGAATCATCAACAGCTTTTGGTATAAATATGCGTGAAACAGAATGATATTATTTAGCGGTACTTCGTACCGTTAAAAATGGAATAGCCGTTCCGCAGCAGCGGAACTGGCATTCCGTTTAAGCGTAATTTACAGTAATGATAGTAAATAGATTTTTACTACACTCCGCTTGATAGGAGATAGAAATTTACTACATTTGGAGGTTTTATTATGAGTAAGAAACGTGCCCTAGGGCGTTCCCTGGAAGAATGGATGGAACTGGTAACCGAATGCAGACAAAGCGGTCTGACAGATGCTGTATGCTGTAATGAGATACTCGCTATTTTGCGTTTGAGACTGTAATTAATTCTGTGTAAATTCTAAAAGAGCTATATATCCTCTTGGATTGATGTTAAAATAAATATCAATTCAGGAGGATTTTTTTATGGCACGAAGAAGAAAAATGGATCCAGAACGCAAAGCGTTCATCAACAGCTTGTTGGAACACTATCAACCAAAGGATGCTCAGGATATCCAGGACATGCTGAAAGACCTGTTAGGCGAAACGCTGCAAGGTATGTTAGAAGCTGAAATGGATGATCACCTTGGATATTCCAAGTATGACTACAAGAACAAAGAGACAGACGATAGCCGTAATGGTTATAGTCCTAAAACTGTCACCTCTTCAATGGGAACGATTGATCTGGATATACCACGAGATCGAAAGGGAGATTTTGAACCGCAGATTGTGAAAAAGAATCAGACAGATATCTCAAACATTGAAGATCAGGTACTTTCTATGTATGCAAAAGGAATGACGACAAGGGATATCTCCGCTCATCTCAAAGATGTTTATGGTGTGGATGCATCAGCAGAAATGATATCACATATGACAGATCGAATCCTTCCTATCGCAAAAGAATGGCAAAATCGGCCGCTGGAAAGAAAATATGCCATTGTTTTTATGGATGCGGTACATTTCCATGTTCGAGAAGACAATCGAACGGTAAAAAAAGCTGTTTACGTTGCTATAGGTGTTAAACTGAATGGAAAACGTGAGGTTCTCGGCATGTGGGTAGGAGGAAATGAAAGTGCGAAATACTGGTTGTCCGTTCTCAACGAGATAAAAAACAGAGGTGTGGAAGATATCATGATCGTATCCGTAGATGGATTGACCGGATTCGGTGATGCCATCCATGCAGTATTCCCACAGGTGGAGATCCAGAGGTGTATTGTGCATCAGATTCGTTATTCTACAAAATTTATCTCTTACAAAGATTTAAAACCATTTATGGCGGATTTAAAGCTGGTTTACAAAGCTGATACAGAAGATCTTGCACTCACAGCCTTGGAAGATCTGGAAGAAAAATGGGGCAAAAAATACCCTGCTTCCATTGGATCCTGGAGAAATAACTGGACACAATTATCCACATATTTTAAATATCCATCTGAGATACGTAAATTAATATACACTACAAATTCCATCGAAAATTTTAACCGCCAGCTACGCAAGGTTACGAAATCCAAGACTATTTTTCCGACCGATGATGCACTTTTCAAGATGCTCTATCTGGCAATGATGGATGCTACAAAAAAATGGACCGGAAAGGCTTGGGACTGGGGTCTGACACTGGATCAGTTATGCATCTATTTTGGGGATCGGATCCAGCCAGAGGATATCGATGAATATTACGGTGCGGCAGAGCCGCCAGTCCGGTGTGGCGAGAGCCACCTGTCCGGACTAACGGAGCCACCTCAGTTTGTTTATTAAGTTACTTTGCCATTGCTGGATCCAGTCCATATACTTCTCTCATAGAGAGGTCTTTAGCTGGGTCAACACTTTCAATATCGATTTTATAGGAATCATACGAAATACGATCCATGATAGCATCGGCAAGAGTACTTTCACCATCACAGATTTGCTGGTACCATTCACTTTCACGGAACTGAGAACAAAAGATTGTTGAAGATTTTTTACGTCTTTTATGTATCAGTTCAAAAAGATTTCTGGCTTCAGCTTCGGTCAGTTTAAGAAGCAGCCACTCATCAAGGATCAGTACTATTGGCTTGGTATATTTCTTCAGGACATTCGAGAAAGTTCCATTGTCCCTGGCAGCCTGTAAGTCCAATAATAGATCAGGAAGTCGTACATACCGTACTGAGTAATAGTGCTTGCATGCTTCCATGCCAAAGGCACAGGCCATATAAGTTTTACCACTTCCGGTTGCTCCAGTAATAAAGATGTTCCGGTATTCTGTAATGTATTCACAGGTTGCCAGACGGTTGATCAGTGCTTTGTTCAGCTTTCGTCCAGAATGGTAATCGATCGCTGCGATGCTGGCATCTGGCTGTTCAAACTCAGCCTGGCGGATCAGCCTTTTCAGACGATTGTTTTTACGGTTGCTATACTCGACATCAACAAGCATACCGAAGCGATCTTCGAATGGAACTTCCTTCATTGCAGGATCATCCATCTGGATGCGGAATGCATCTGCCATAGCAGTCAGACGCATTTCAATAAGTTTATCGATTGTACTTTGATTTGTCATGATTGTTTACCTCCATAGTATTTGGCTCCTCTGGTTATGCCGTGTGGTTTTTCTACTTGAGATGATTCTGATTCGGTATCAGGTGCATCCTTTGTTGCAACCAATAGATTTTTGATACTTTTATAGCTGGGTTTACCGGAATAAGAGAGCGCCTTAGCGCAGACCTGTTCCAGCTTTTCTGGCGAATATTTTTCTGCCAGTTTCAGTAATCCCATGCAGCTTCTGTAGGATTGTTGTTCAATCCTGCCGGAGGTAAGTATTGCATCGACAACCTTACTTGTGTTAATTCCAATCGAATCAGCCCACTTACGGAACCGGTCACCGTTCCATTCCAGATATTTCTGGTGTTCCTGCGGCATATGTTCTGTCACTGTAGAATACTGACCGCTTCTTCCATAGAGTCGTCTGTGAGAGGCAATACGATTGTGATTATAAAATATTTCAACCGTTGTATCTGTTATACGCACATCAACCTTATTTTTGATATACTGATAAGGCACGGAGTAGAACATTCTGTCTACTGCGATGTGATAGTTAAACTGGACGGTGGCTTGTTTCCACTCAGCCAGTTCAAAAGGTGTAGCAGGCAACGGAGCCAGTAATGGCATTTCTTCCCCAAGAAATAAACTGAGTCTGCTACATTCCTTTTTCTGGAATTTACGGGCGTTGTAGGCATCCAGTTTTTCACGGATTGAAGCATTCAATTCTGCAAGAGAGAAAAACTGTTCATTGCGAAGGGCTGCTGTTATCCATGTGGATATCTTTCCTACCGATCCCTCTACATTCGGTTTATCTTTGGGTTTCCGGACTCTGGCCGGAAGGATGGCAAGATTGTAATGTTCTGCCATCTCATGATAAGTTGTGTTTAAGGCAGTGTTGTACCAGTCACTCTTTTTATGATTCACTGCGGTTGTGCAGTTATCAGAAACGAGCATAGGTGTGACACCGCCAAAGAAATCAAACATCTGGACATGAGCTTTGATCCAGTTGTCGGTTTTCTCATTCATATATGCTTTTACAAAAGCATACTGACTGTAAGTTAATACACCTACAAATATCCATGCATCTGTTATTTCTCCGGTGTCCGGATCAATGATGTGGGCAGGGTCACCGGCCCAGTCAACTTCAATCTGTTCACCTGGTTTTCTGGGGATATGCATGGTAGCCCTGCGTTTTTCTTCATCCTTCTGGATGTAGTAGCAGAACTGAGAATACATTAGAGGCTCTTCGCTGCTCATGCGGCACTCCTCACAGTATTCTACCCAGAGAAGCTTTTTGTTTACGCCGTTCCGCAGAAGTTCTTTGCGGATGTAGTCAAAGTTTGGCATGCGTTTATTCGTTGCCGACTTATCCTTAGGAAACATCAGCTCCTCTAGTGCGCTGTCGGTCATGTCGAAATCCAGCGGCCATGAAAGATTGATTTCCGCTGCTTTTTTCAAAACCTTGGCGACTGTGTTTCTGGATACACCGCAACTCTGTGCGATGTTCCTCTCACTGAATCCTAAGCTTTTCAAGCGTAGGATTTCACGATACTTGGTCATAACTTACGACCTCCTTTATCTGTATTCACACCAAAGGTGTGTATTTACAGTATAAAGGAAATATATGTAATAGAGCCCAATAAGGTGGCTCTGAATTACCGGAATATATGGCTCTCAAAGTCCGGACAGGTGGCTCAGAGAGCCCCGGAATAATCATACCGACGATTTCAGAATAGGCGTACCGTTCGAGCAGAATTTGCATTGAAAACATTTCGAAACTCTCTAATACATGCATACAGTTCCCATAGGTTTGGAAAGTGACTGTAAATGTAGCATTTATGCAGATCTGTCAGCTTTATATCCATCCACATATGTCTAAATACGCCTTCTCTTGTGATATAATCTGCTGATTTTCCTTTACTTCCTGTCCTGTATTTAAGTGCCTCTGTTTGTGTCCTGATATATGGCTGGAGTTCAAAAGCTTTTCCTTCACGCTGCTCTATTTTTACGAGATAATCAAAAGCATTGCTCTTTGAACCGGTGTAACCTTTAGCATATACAGCTTTTACTGTTTTGCTTTTACTCTTTCCGGAATACAGACATTCTAGAATGAAGTCGTGATAAATATCCAGTTTGCTTTGATGTATTCCATACATGCTTAATTCTCTGGGTTCACCTGTTCTGTATTTGGCTATTGTATTCCTTCCCACTCCCATACGGCGGGCAATTTCTCTGTAACTACAACCTTCTTTTAATAATTGTTGGATCTGACAGATCATCTTATAACCGAACTCCCAGTCGTTGAGATAGCCTCCGTCACGCAGCGTACAGTCTAAAGTCTGAATTCCTGGCATCTTGGTTCCCTCCTTTTTCTCACAATGTATTTTCCATAATCCTTCGCACCCTCTCCAAGTCTTTTTCCGTATCCACAGACAGCGTGCGGCAGTGTTCCACTTCTATAAACTGCAATTTCTTTCCGTAGTCGATAAAACGCAGCGTGTCGATTCCCTCTATTTTTTCAAACCGCCCTGGAACGGAATCCCGGTAAAAATCCAGCATTTTTTTATTATATCCCAAAATCATTTGATATGCTGATACCGGCAAAGCATATTATTTATTGCTGCAACTTTAAAAAAAAACTCATTTTGTTTATCATGATGAACAATTTATTACTATTTTTGTAATGTGTGATAAACAAAAAGAAGAAATGGAACGATTATTTGAGTCCTTTATCAAGAAACTGGCTATAACAAATACTTCTTTTGTACGTAGTCTGATGAATGAGATAGAATGGAAAGCTCGTCTTATAGGTATAAAGGGGGCCCGGGGAGTTGGAAAAACAACTTTATTGTTGCAGTATATCAAACTGAACCTTTCAATGGATAAAACCGTACTTTATGCCAGTGTGGATAATATCTGGTTCAGTGAAAATAAACTTTATGATTTAGCTTCCGATTTTGTAAAGCGGGGAGGAAAATATCTGTTTCTGGATGAAGTACACAAATACCCCAACTGGTCTCAAGAACTGAAAAATATTTATGATGACTTACCTGAACTTCATGTAGTCTTTACAGGTTCGTCCTTGCTTGAAATCTTAAATGCCAAATCGGATTTAAGCCGGCGGGCTATTGTTTATGAAATGCAAGGTTTTTCTTTTCGCGAGTATTTAAACTGGAATGAAAAACTATCATTGCCGATATTGACTTTAAATAATATATTAGACAATCATCTGGCATTATCTGTCGGGATAGTAGACAAAGTTAAAGTTCTGAAACATTTTTCTGATTATTTGAAACATGGGTATTATCCTTATTACAATGAATTACCCTCTCTTTATTATTCAAGAATAAATGAAGTGGTCAATCTGATTGTGGAATTGGAGATTCCACAATTAAGAGGGGTTGATATTTCATATACAACTAAAATTAAGCAGTTACTATATATCATTGCAGAGTCGGCGCCTTTTATTCCTAATGTCAGCAAACTAAGTGAACGGATAGGAATCTCGCGTAATTCATTGCTGGCCTATCTGGATGCCCTCCATGACAGCTGTCTGACTATGAATCTCCAAAAAGAAGGCTCCGGCATAAGCCGCTTGCAAAAACCTGATAAACTGTTTTTGGAGAATCCTAATTTAATGTATGCATTGTCTGCCAGTCAGATTGATATTGGAAATGTCAGGGAAACTTTTTTTGCCAACCAATTGCGTTATTGCCACAAAATAAACGTTTCTAAAGAG
>OGPW01000897.1_pt1 | contig 22448 bp, 20 predicted proteins | sample 1553061 | NCBI WGS metagenome assembly OGPW01 (sample SAMEA2580292, study PRJEB22360) | human gut metagenome | biome: human gut; feature: human-associated habitat; material: faeces | place: Denmark | collected 2008/2010
CTTTATAATGTCAAGTGCTTTTTTGGCGATGTCTTCCGGAAAAGCGTTTGAACCGCTTTCCGGAAGTATCCGCCTCATCAGCGGCGAATATGATAATAGCACGAAGGCCCATGCCATGCAAGTGATATTAGAATATTTAATGTCACTTGCATGGCATGGGCCAGACATCTGAAATTCAGATAATAGATGTGTCTGTAACCTAAGGAGCGAAAGCCTGCGTAACAAACCAGTCTGCTTTTTACTTACCGATACTGTGCAAAGAATTCTTTGAGTTCTTTATATCCTACATTACCATAGCCAATAATACTGCCCAGTGGTTTTCCATCGCGGAAGAAGAAAATATCCGGAATGGTTTCTACATTATAGCGTTCAGCCAGTTCCTTATCTTCATCAATATTTATTCCATAGAATGGAATATCCATTTCACCGGACAGTTTTTCCATAACCGGACGAATCTTACGGCAGAACCCACACCATGGAGCAGAAAACCCTACGATTACATCGCCTTTGGCAATAGCTGCATCAAAATTTGCTGTTCCTGTAATTGGTTTAATCATTTACATTCCCTCTTTTCTGTATAACGATATTTATCGATATTCCTGGCTACATTGTATTATGCATATCGATAAAAGTCAACATGCTTCCTTCTATTACAATGTCACATCTTATGATTCAAAAGGGATAAAGCCCCAACAGTCCACATCATCCGTTTCTTTTGTAGTAAACCCACAGAAAGAGCTCATATCTATGAAGTCTACCATCTGCCTGATTTCTGCTCGCTTACGCCAAAACGCACGGTCTGAGCCGTGCGTTTTTTTGATTGTCTTCTATCAGAACTGCCAGTTAATGCCCAGGTTCCACTGCCATTTCTTATGCCAGTTCCCTCCAAAGCTTCTTTCTGCGTCTGCGTAAAGGCTGGTGTGGTCGTTGACGTGCCAGGTGCCGCCGAAACCGGCTTCCTGCCATGTGTCCCGGTAGTCTTCGCTGTAGTCCATGGTTTCGCCGTCAGGCGCTGCGAGGTGGAAGTTTCTGTCCCCTCCGAATTCATGGAACCGCGAGAATTTCAGGTAGTAGTCATAGGGATGATCCCCTTCGGTGACCCGTTTGCCCAGGCGTCCGATGGCACTGTCATAGCTCCCCATATGTACCGTCCTGCCGCGACTGGTGGTGTAGTCTTTGCTTCCCAGACGGCCAAATACCATCCGGGCTTCCGGTTCCACGAAGAGGCCATCATCACGGGTGAAGGTCTTTCCCCATTCTACGGAGAGCCTTTCATTATGTGTACGATAATTAGCACTGTCCGGATATCCGCCCCAGCTCTTAAGGCCGGTATCGTCCCGGCCCTACTTAGCTACCACGTCGGTGTATACACCGCTGTCGCCCAACCAGGTGCCGTAAAGGCCGCCGACAAGGGCATGGTCCTTAGAAGAACCATGGCTGTATTTCGGATTGGAAATATTCCGTTCTGCGAAGAAACCGTAAACGCTCTTTTCATTGGCGGCGTAGTCATAGCCCAGCTGGAAACCGTTGTACCGGCTTTCTGTCCCTTGTCCTTCATAGGCGCCATGGAAATCCCGGGCCCAGATGCCGGAGTCATTCTTCACATTCCGGAAGCGGAGATCTCCCATGCGCTTTCTCAGACTGTCAATATCCAGGCGGTAGAGGGCATAGCTGTTATCAGCGGCTTTCATGAGAGGTATGGTGTCTTTGTTCACTTTCTTTTCCAGTTTCGTCAGGTACCACTGTTTGTCGTTGGCATCAGCCACGCCCATCACATCATGGACATACTGCCCGTTCTGGATGGTGGGCGTCACATCCCAGAGGCCGCCTTCTTCCAAACACTCCACCGCACATGAAATCTCCTCCTTGCAAACCTTTTAGCATCCAATACAAAAAAGGATTACAGAAAGTATCTTCCTTTCTGTAATCCTTGTCTTATTCTGGTGGAGACGAGGGGAGTCGAACCCCTGTCCAAAAGGCCTGCCCCATAAACTTCTCCGAGCGCAGTTACTGTTTTATGAATTCGATAAAGTTTCGTACAGGAACAAACTGCCTTTATCTATTCCGGTGTTGTTTCCCGCCGAGATACCGGAAGTCTCTCATTGGTATCCTGTTGGTTGATGCCTGTCCGAAGTCACAGGAATACTCCGAAGAGGCAAGCAGTTTAAATTAAGCTGCTAAAGCAAAATCATTGTTTGCTTTTATGTTTTCCCACCGTTTTACGGGCAGATGGAATCCCGGCTCGCTATTTATGATACAGTGACCCCTGTCGAAACCAGTACGTCCCCGTTGGTAACTTTTATTGTACTTTACCTGTTCTTCATTGTCAAAAATTTGCTTATGCATCCCTTGCAATTTTCAGGCATTCCAGAAAATCTTCTGGTATCGGCGCCTCAAAATGCATGGGTTTCCCGGTAACCGGATGAATCAGATCCAATGTACGGGAATGCAGTGCCTGTCCCTGAATCGGGAAATTATCCTTCTTCCATCCATAGAGCGGATCGTTGACTACCGGATGACAGATATGCTCCATGTGAACGCGAATCTGATGTGTACGTCCGGTTTCCAGACGGCATTCCAGATAGGAATAATGTTTCATATACTCAATTACGCGGAAATGGGTTACCGCCGGCTTTCCGGTTTCCGGCTGTACATCCCATTTCATTCGGTCTTTAGTACTTCGTCCTAAAGGAAAACGTATTTCCCCATGATCACCTTCCATCTGCCCATGTACAAGTGTCACATACCGGCGAACTGCCGTGTGTTCTCCAATCTGCTTTCTGAGGCTTTCATATGCCCGCATGGATTTGGCCGCTACCATAACACCGGATGTATCCTTATCCAGACGGTGCACAATTCCCGGTCGTTTGGGATCTCCAACCTGTCGGATAGATTCCCCGCAATGGTAGAGCAGGGCAGAAGCCAGTGTCCCGTGTTCATTTCCAGGAGCCGGATGACATACCATACCTCTGCGTTTATTGATGACTATCATATCTTCATCTTCATACAGGATGTCGAGAGGAATATTTTCTGCCTGCACTGTCTGCTCCTCTTTCACCTCCCATGAAAATACAATAGTGTCGCCTGCCTCCAGACGATAATTGGCTTTCAGCTTTTTTTCTCCCTGTCGGTAAGCATTTCCCGCCTTAATCCACTTCTGCACTTCCGAACGGGTAAACCCTGTCTGTTCCGTAAGAAACTGATCTACACGTTTTCCTTCATCGGACTTATCTATGGAATACGTTCTGGTTATCATTCTGCCCGCCTCCAGTAAAATAAAAGAATTAATGCAATGCCACAGCAAATGGCTATATCGGCCACATTAAATATAGGCCATATTCTGAAATCAAAAAAATCCACTACCGCATGTAAACGCAGTCTGTCTATCGCGTTTCCCAGCGTTCCGCCAAGCAGCATGCCTATAGCTGCCTGAAAATAGAGCGGAGTCATTTCCATTCTTTTTCTATAGACAAAGAATGCAACAAACAACACCAGTGCAACAAGGAGAAATATCCAGCTCTGATTAGCCAGTATCCCAAACGCAGCTCCCGGATTGAGTATATACGTCAGATGAAATACATGAGGAATCAGCGGAATCGTCTGCCCCAGTTCCATAGAATGCTGCACTATATACTTCACAACCTGGTCCAGTATAACCACCAGGAATGCTATGCCAATTATCATAATCAACCTCCTGAAATCCTACTTATTATATCATGGACCCGCAAGAAATCCCGATTATGCCTGTACTATGGCTGCACTTTGTTCCAATAAAAAAGCGAGAAGGGATTGCCCTTCCCGACTTTATCAGTAGTTTACGAAAACTTCTACGGTACGGCGACCAAAAGAATAGCACTGTGCATAGTCTTCCATGCAGAGGTCTATGCGCTGTCCTTTAATCGCACCGCCGGTATCTTCCGCTACCGCTTCGCCATAGCCGCTGACATATATTTTGCTGCCCAGCGGAATCACGCGGGGATCTACCGCTGCCGTTCCATAACCAGCTCTGGTTCCGGTTGCCGTAATACCTGCGCCATTACCATCGGACGGATGATAGGCTGTCGCTGTCATGTGAATAACCTTACCCACATTTTCGCCAGTCCGGCTTCCAGTCTTTAACTTTCCATGCCGGCCCGGTGCCAGTGTCTTTGTCTGAAGTACCTGACTCTTAAGCACCTTACCATCCACAATGACCTGCTGTACTACAACTTCTTCCTTATCGCCTTCCCCCGGTTCTACGATAACATCCTGTCCAGCAGGAAGAGTACTGTCATACCATCTGTCATAATACACAGGACCAGTCTGCTTCATGGTCACCTGTTTTGTTGTATATGGAACTACATGAATAACCATATTGGGGCGGATGACTTCCATGCCATCTTCCAGTGCCATCTTCTTTTTCCAGTCATATCCTTCACTGTTAAGAACCCCCTGCACGGTTTTATCGGTGGTATAAATCTTTCTTGTCTTACCATCTTCTTCAATGGTTACCGGGGTGGCACGTTCGATAACTACAATTGAACCGTTTTCTACTACAGGTGTACTGGACCAATAGGTATCGTGTGCCCCCATATTAATATTCTCTTCAAATAAAATGTGAGAATATTCAGTCGCATTAGTGCGAACCACCTTACGTTTGGATCCATCAATAATGGTAACCGCTTTTTCTCCAAACTGCTGAGGGGTAAAAGAAAAAGCCGCCATGGTCATCTGAGTGCTTGCTACAGCAGCTACTGCTATAAACATACTGGCTGCAACATGTCGAAGTTTTCTAAGTTTCATATCCACATTTCCCTTTCCTATGTGAAACATTCTACCATACGAGGACATTATGTCAAATTTATAGCAGTTGACAATAAGCATTATTGTAATATTCTTCAGTATTTATCGCGTTTTTTTATTCAATCTGTTGTTGGATGAATGCATAGTTTATTTATAGAAAATTTTATTAAAACTCCTAATTTATTCGATTGTATCTCAATTTATTGATATCTTTATTGTAAACTTTGTGCTTATCCAATGGATATATTGGGGTTATGAATATTTATAAATCGCTGAAAATTACCACCATACCGATAAATTCAATGGTTGAAGTTTTGAACCATCCGCCACCGGAATGTCATTTTTATGATTGTCAATGATTTGTTATTACCACTTTTTGTCCCATTTTTACCATCCTTCAGGTGGATTATCACCACTTACTATAATTATTATCACCAGGTGTTAATAGTTATATTAGTTATAGCATTCCATACTTTACAAATATATCCATCTGTACATACAGCAGCCCCTTCTTATTTACAAGGCTATCCTGTACTGACACACAAAAAGCACAACCCCGGGAAGAGCTGCGTGCAACAGCAACTCTCCTCAGGGTTGTACTTACTTTGTTATTTCAGTTATAAACGGTTTTTCTGTTATTTCACAGGAACATAAGGTTCAAATTTTTGTTTCAAAGTCATCTTTTCCTGTTCACTGCGCTGTTCTGCCAGCTTCTGGAAATATTCCTGGGCACATACCTTATTTTCACTAGCTATCATCTTGACCCAGGTACCATTAGACTGCATGATATGCGCCTTCTGATTATCTTCCAGTTCCTTAAGCACCATGTTCTTAATGCGGTGCATGCAGTCAGTATCCTTTACCGGAATCATCAGTTCTACACGATCATTAAGGTTTCTCGGCATCCAGTCAGCACTGCCAATGTACAGTTCTTCACGGCCGCCATTATTAAACCAGAACACACGGCTATGTTCAAGGAAACGCCCTACCAGGCTGCGAACCGTAATATTATCGCTCACCCCTGGAATTCCAGGAATAAGCACACAGATACCACGGACAATGAGTTCAATCTTTACCCCTGCCTGCGAAGCTTCATAGAGTTTATCCACCATACGGCTGTCCAGCAGAGAATTCATCTTGGCAATAATATGCCCGTTTTCCCCATTCTTAACATGCTGAATTTCTCTGTCAATCAAGGCTACACAGCGTTCGCGCAGATTGATAGGTGCCACAAGGAAGGAATCCCATACCGGCGGATCAGAATAGCCGGACAGAAGATTGAAGAATGCAGACGCATCCGCACCAAATGTATCACTGCAGGTAAATATCCCCAAATCGGTATACAGTTTTGCTGTAGACGCGTTATAGTTACCGGTAGCTACATGAACGTATCTCCGGATGCCATCCTTTTCCCTGCGGATAATCAATGTACACTTGGAGTGAGTCTTCAGCCCTACCAGCCCATAAATTACGTGAGCTCCCGCCTTTTCAAGGCGTCTGGCCATGTGAATATTATTTTCTTCATCAAAACGGGCCTTAACTTCCATGAGAACCGTGACCTGCTTACCATTCTGCGCCGCTTTTTCCAGTGCCCAGATAATCGGGCTCCGGGAACTTACACGGTACAGTGTCTGTTTAATCGCCAGTACATCCGGATCCGTAGCCGCTGACATGACAAAGTTAACTACCGATTCATCAAAGGATTCATACGGCAGATGCACCAGCATATCCTTTTCGCGAATCATGGAAAAGATATCCTTTTCATGGGACTGAATCATGCTCCACGGAGTGTACGGATGCGCCTCCGGATATCTCAGCTTATCATATCCGGGAATGCCACAGAAACGGAAATACATAGTGGTATCAATCGGACCATCAATTTCATACAGGTCGTTCTTTACCAGATTCAGTGACTGTGTAATAAAACGCTGCATAAACCGGCTGGTTCCACGCTCAAATTCCACACGTACGGCTTCGCCTTTCTGGCGCTTTTTCAACTGACGTTCCACTTCCACTACCAGATCCTTGGCGTCTTCTTCATCAATATACAGATCGGCGTCACGGGTAATTCTGAACGCATGCGCTTCCAGCAGATCATACCCCATGAACAACTGCTGTGCAAAGTGACGGATTACATCTTCCAGCAGAACGAAATCATGACAACCCTTTCTTTCCTTATCTTCCGGCAGAGCAATAATTCTCGACAGAACCGAAGGCACCGGAACAATGGCCGTTTTGACGTCGATATCATTATCATCGTCGCCGGTACGTTCAATCTTTTCAAGAAGCATTGCCAGGTTCAGGCTCTTGGAAGCCAGGAACGGGAATGGATGGGATGAATCCACAGCCATAGGAGTAACTACCGGGAATATTTCCCTTTCAAAGTAATCCCTGAGCCATTCCAGCTGTCCTTTAGTCAGATCACGCGGCTTGACAAAATACTGGCCTTCCAGTTCCAGCGCATTCAGTATTTTCTTAAGATACATATACTGTTTAGCCACCAGGTGCTGTGCCGATTCCGATATGTGCTGAAGCTGCTGTTCAGGAGTCATTCCTGCAATATCTTTTCTGGTAACCCCATTTTCCTTCTGATGTCTGAGACCAGCCACACGAATCATGAAAAATTCATCCAGATTCGAAGAGGTAATAGCTACAAACTTCAGTTTTTCCAAAAGAGGATTATTGGGATCGGTGGCTTCTTCGAGAACCCTGTCATTGAATGACAGCCAGGAAAGTTCACGATTAAGATAAAATTTCTGTTTGAAATCTGTTGTATTCATCATTATCTTCTCTCCAGCTTGGCTTCAATACCAAAAACACTCTTAAACAAATCGTTTTCCTTTTCAAAGAACCAGCTTTCCAGTGCTGTGCGCGCGCTGGTATCATATTCAATCAGCAGTGTATCATCCACCATACGGGCTGTAACATCCTGAATTTTCTGTTTGCGTGAAATATCCATAGCCCGTACAAGACGGAACACCGCAATCAGCTTCAGCACGGTCATCTTCATGCTGTCATCCAGAAGTTTGAACGCATAATCATCTTCTTCCGGCATACCTTTGTGTTCATAAAAGGCAATGCATGCCACCGCATCCTTTTCCTTTTCGGAAATGCCGAATATATCAATACTGCGGATAAGGCTCCAGGTGTTTCTGCTGGAGTCTATCAGATTGACATACTTACCAATCTGGCTGAGAATCAGCGCCATACTGAGAAGGAATTCCTCCCGTTTTCCCAAGCCATTCACCGAGCGGAAGGCTTCAATAATGATATGACTGTAATTCTGCATACAATGCGCATGTTTTGGTTCATAATAGTACCCTTCGGCAATGGATTCAGTAAGCTTAAGATTCTGAATCTGCATTTCCACGATGGCCTGATCATCAGTCTTTCCGGCTCCATAATACATACTCAGCGATTCCAGGAAGGTTGTTCCCATCATGACCACTTTATTCGCCGGTACGTGTTCCAGAATTTCCCGATATATATGAATGGTAGGAAGAACCACATCCGCTTCCGCTTCTGTAATTCCATATGCCTGCCGGATATGGGAAGACGACTGCCTCCCAACTGCATCATAGAGACTGTTAATCTTTTCCGGACTGCAGATGGCCATATTATGCTTAATAACCGGCCATCCAAGAAGTCTAGCTATAATCCTTGATTCATGCCCCGAGAACACCAGAGTTGACGGATGGTACTGCTCAATGGTCTTCCAGACAGGTCTCATTACCGCATGAATATATTCTGCAAGGGCATCCGGATAATCTCTGGATGCACGCTGGTTAGCACTAAAGGTTTCCAGCAGACGAAGCGTCCCTACATGTATGTCATGCTGATAAGTAAGTACGCCTCCCTGCCATACGGTAAGCCCCATCGCCCCGGAAGTTATATCCACAAACAGGAAATCAGATCCCAGGCTGTGTGAATTTTTATGGTTATACTTCCTGAGCTGATGCTGCAATGCAAAATGTTCCAGATAAATTTCCTGAGACATATCCAGCACCTGAACATCAAAGCCCGTATTTACATGTACCAGATCAAGAATAGCTCGCTTGTTCTCTGCTTCTCTGAATACTGCCGTTGCATATACGCTGTATTCCTTTACCTGATAGTCGTTAAGAAGCTGCTTTAAGCCATTCAGCATACTGCACAGCCGGTTAACCGAAGCAAAGGACAGTTTCTTATTGAGATAAACTTCTTCACCAAAAGTAACCTCTTTAGCCACTTCTTCAATAACCTGAATATCATCTAAGTTATGATACGATACAATTCGCATAGATAACGCTGTAGATCCAATGTGAATAACTCCGTACAACATTTTTGTATTCGAATTCATGTAATACTCCTTTTCCAAACCTTTGATATAGAAGTTTACTTTATTATCATTATAATACAAATTTCTCTATCATTGGGCTATATGCTGTTATAGTTAATTTTAATTTACTTCTTCTGGAAATATATCACTTTTTCATATTTCTGTCACTCCACATTTCTATTCCTCGTTGTAAAAATTGTAAAATTTGTATTCAAATCTTCTTCCCTGTTGTAAAATAAAGACAGTTATTAAAGAAGGAGAAAACATGGAACAAGTAGCTGTTATCGATTTAGGATCAAATTCAATCCGCTTCATTATCATTGAAATTACTCAGAATGGTGCCCATAAACTGGTATATCAGGAAAAGGAATCCATCCGCCTGTCAGCTGGCATGCTGGAAAACAATATGTGCCTCACGGAAGAAGCACAGCAGCGGGCGCTTAAACTTCTTTCTGTTTATGCACATATTATCGAAAGCCAGCATATTCATACCGTACTGGCCGTGGCAACGGCCGCCGTAAGAAACGCACGTAACGGCGCATCCTTTATAAAGAGGGTACGCGCCAAAACCGGTATTCCCATGACGGTCATCAGCGGATATGCAGAAGCCACCCTGGGTTTTTCCGGGGTAATCCACACGATTGATGAAAAGGACTTTCTCCTTTTTGACCTGGGCGGTGCCAGTATTGAGATTTCCCTGGTCAAAAACAAAAAACGGGTTAAATCCATCAGCATTCCTATCGGTGCTGTAACTTTGACGCAGAAATTTGATTCTTCCGATAAAATTTCCTCATCACAACGCAAAGAAATGGAAGAATTTATATCTTCTCAGCTACATCGCATTTCCTGGCTTCCTAAATCAGGGCTTCCTGTTATCGGAATCGGAGGCACTGTTCGAAATCTGGCTAAGATGCATCAACGAAAAACCGGATATCCCCTGCCGAAACTCCATAACTACCGTCTCCCGGTAAAAGAGCTGTTTAAAATGATTGATTACCTTTCCAGGACATCCGCCCATGAGCGAGAAAATATTTCCGGTCTGTCAGAAGAACGGACCGATATTATCATTGCCGGGTCCCTGGTTATTGAACAGCTGCTGGAACTGGTAAACGCAGAAGAACTGATTATCTCCGGATGCGGTCTTCGTGAAGGAGTCTTTTTCCGCTACTATGATAAAAAGTATGATCACAAAAAAGATTACCTGAAAAATATGCTGGTAAACTCTGTAAAGAATTACCGCCATTCCATCCCTCTCCACGATGGGGCACATGCTTCCCATGTAACCAAGATGGCACTTACCATGTTCGATCAGTGGAAACCACTTCATCGTATGCATGGGCGGGAAAGAAAACTACTGATGACCTCTGCACTCCTCCATGATGCCGGCATGCTTATCAACTATTACAGCCACGCCCGCCACAGCGCTTACCTTACGGCCAATGCCCGTATTTTCGGCCTTTCTCATAAGGAACAGATTATGTGCGCATTCATTGTGGCATTCCATCATGGATATTCCCGCAAATTCCTGAAGAATAACCCTTACACGGACATGCTGGAAGATGAAGACTGGGATACCGTCCGTCAGCTGGCCTGCTTCCTTCAGCTGGCAGAAGCGCTGGATGAAGCCAACGACCGGGCTGTGGAAAAGATTGTCTGCTCCGGAACTTCCCATTCGGCGGACATGCGCGTATATTTCAGCACAGACAACGTGGACATTCTTGCACATGCCGTCACACCTATCATACCTGTGTTCCGTAAACTTTTTGAAAAGCCTTTGATTATTGAATGGTTCCCTGAATATTAATTTTTACAATATACAGAAATATCGTTTGCATGGCACATCAAAAGGGACTGTGAAAAATGATGTTATTCATTATTTCACAGTCCCTTTTGTCATTCCCAAATATCGGATTCTCACATAACCCCATATTTAGTCCGTATTTATTTTCTGATATGTTCAAATGTACCGAATTTAACCGGTTTACCTTCACTGACCATAATCTGGCCTTTGGCAATTACGGTATTAACGCTCAGATCCTTCTTATTCAGCAACAGGATATCTGCATCATAGCCAGTCTGGATATGTCCCTTGTTGTGGAGTTTGAGCAGTTTAGCCGGATTAGAGGTAACACAACGGAGAACAAAATCCAGCGGCAGAGCTTCTCTGTCTACAGATTCTTTGATTTCCTTGAGCAGACATGCAGAATTTGCTACACCGATTCCCTTATATACGCCATTGGCATCAAATACTGGCATAGACCCCTGGCCATCGGAAGACATGGTAAAGTGATCAGGATCCAGTCCAAGGTCATAATAACGACGGAATCCCTTGCAAACTCTGACTTCACTGCATACTGTTTCCCAGTAATCGATGTCTGCATTACCGGTGAAGTCAATATATCCGCCCTCCTTTACATAATCGAGGCCGGCATCAAACAGTTCTGCATTTCTGTTGATATGGGTTGGAAGAATCTGGGTATATGGGATTTCCGTGTTATGTACCAGCTCAAGAATCATATCCAGATACCGTGTGCTGTCGCCCAGATGGATATCCACTATTCCGGCCTTTCCGGAAAGCATACCTGCCACACGGGCATCGGCAACAATACGTTCAAATTCTGCCTGTGTAGGCTGAGAAGATCTGTGGTCAGACAATGCCACTTCCCCGACACCGATGCACTTATCAATCATCATGATATCGGTCATTACATCGCCTGTAAGTGTGTTAATCGGAATCTTATAGTTTCCGGTATAGCAGTAGGTGCTGATACCTTCTTCATCCAGGCCATGCACTTTGGCTACAAGTGACCGCATATCACGGGTCACGCCGTCAGTGCCGATCAGTCCGCATACGGTAGTAATCCCACAGGTGGTAAAGTCAGTAAGCACAGCTTCCGGGGTACGGGTAGCAAAACCGCCTTCTCCGCCACCGCCCAGTACATGCACATGGCTGTCAATAAAGCCTGGCGTCAGAACCATATCGGTTCCATCTACTTCAGTGACCGGAACTGCACCGCCAAAATCGACCTTCAGATTATCTCTGATAGCGGCAATATGCTGATCCAGAACAAGAACATCCTTACGCCCCAGTTTCTCCGGAGCATAAACTTCTGCATTTTTAATGAGAATAACCATTATTTCCTCCATAGATGAAATGTAACAAAAAAGGTATATGGCATATCGTCACGCCATACACCTCAAGAAACACAAAGCCTGTCACCTGTGGTATAAGGCTTTCTGCCATTTACTGCAAACCAATCATGCAGGCAATAAACAGGATAATTGTACCCATAAGGAAGAAGAATCCCTGCATCTTAATCTGGAACTTCGCCCAGGTTGCCCAATCAATATGAGCTACACCCAGTACACCGATCAGAGCCGCAGATACCGGAGTAAATACATCTACGAAGCCTGCGCCCATCTGATATGCCAGGACGGCAATCTGACGATGAATGCCAAGTACATCAGACAGTGGAGCCATAATCGGCATTGTCAGGGCTGCCTGACCAGAGTTAGAGGTAACTGCCAGATTGAAGCAGCTCTGGAACACATACATGATTTCTGCGCCAAAGAACGCCGGAATGCCATGAACAGATTCTCCGATATAGTGAAGAATGGTGTTCAAAGCCGATGGTTCGGTTGCATCGCTGCCCCCCAGAACCAGCAGAATGCCCTTAGCCATACCTACTACCACTGCAGTACCTGCCAGATCCTTAACACCAGACTGGAAAGAAGCAGCCATTTCATTAATGGTCATGCCATTCAGCTTGAAAATGATAGCTGTAACACCGGCTACAAAACCCATAACGAAGAACTGAGATGCAATTTCCGGGATGTAATAACCTTCTTGAGTTACGCCCCAGACAATCCATACCAGAACAGCAAGCATTTCCAGAAGAATCAGCTTATGTCCAAGCTTAAACTCCTTTTCTTCTTCTGTGGTTTCATTCATTCTGTCGCGGAAGAACTTATCGCTTTCATATACAACAGAAGATTCCGGATGCTTTCTTATTTTTTCTGCATAAATCATCATGTATGCCGCAGACAGTGCGGTAACGATGAACCACATAGGAAGACGGAAGCTGGCGCCGGACAGAACCGGAATGCCTGCAATACCCTGAGCAATAGCTACGGAGAACGGGCTCATCCAGGATACCGCATTACCAACCTGAGAAGCTACAAAAGTTACAGTAACTGCAACAATGGAGTCATACCCAAGCGCAATTACAAACGGAACCATAACCATGGCAAACGGAATACATTCTTCCGCCATGCCGAAGGTAGCTCCGCCAAGAGAGAATACAAAGAAGAGAAGTGGAAGAGCCGCACGTTCCAGGCCCTTGGATGTGTTGATGAAAGCATAGATGCCTGCATCTACTGCACCGGTTCTCATAATAATACCAAAAGAACCACCGACAACCAGAATCAATGCTACGATACCAACGGCAGTACTTGTTCTGTCACCGGTTACCAACCCTTCAAATACATAATTCAGAACACCAAATCCGCCGGTATCTTCTGTACCCCAGATTCTGGCAGTCTTGTGCAGCGGTGCAGACTGGTCATAGATGCCCATACCAAATTCTTTGTACAGAGCTGCATCGGTAATCCCCGCATCAGACAGATCTTCATCTGTCCATTCTGCACTGTTGGTCTTGAGGAGATCATCCAGGTCACCTTTATCAATACCCATTTCATCCAGCTTTTCCGGATTGTTGGCAATAGCAGTCAGATCTTTCTGCACAGCCCCCATATTGTAATGGTAGTAGTAACGGAATGAATCCTGCTGAAGTACAGTACGTGTTTTTTCTGTTCCGTTATTATCTGTATAAGTAATGTCATGAGTGCTAAAACGCCCAGCCGGAATCAGAAATGTCAGAATCCACGCAAAAATTACGACACCGAAAATAATTGCATAAGTATGCGGTGTCTTCATTTTTGTTATATTCTTGAACATAATTTCCTCCTTTCAAGAATAAAAAAATAAGACGATATAAGTTTACTATACTACCCCAAAAAGGTAAATATATACATATACATTTTATTCGAAATTCGATTATACTGACTACATCAAAAATTCTTAATGAAGATATAAAAAAATCCAAAAATAGATAAATAATATCAAGTATTGTGAATTATTAGAGTTCTTCTATATTTTCACGTATTTTATTTTGATCCGCATCACATCCTTCCCCATTGTTTTCTTCCTTGTGCCTATGCAAAAAGAACAGCATGCTCAACGATCTTGCCATTCAGCATACTGTTTCTTCTGTGCATAAATTATCAACTGTTGTATCGTTCAATGTATACAAATCCAGCTTTTAAATGCCATATTTAATCCTTGCATAAAATACTGCTGCCGTTGCAACGCATGTCAGAATTACCACCAGATAATCCGCCCCATGCAGAGCCACACTGTCCACAAAGGTTCTCCCCTTCCCACCAAATCCACGAAGTTCAAGAGAAAGTGCCATGGTTTCACTTCGTTCCAGAGAACGGAGCATAAGTGGACGTACAATATTCATATATCTCTTACACTTTTTAATAAAGGAGCCCTTCACGACCATTCCTCGACAGGCCTGGGCTTCCGTTACCATGCGATTTTCTTCCAGAAAATCAGGAATGAAACGGAGCCCGGCAGTAAACATGAATGCATACTCATAAGGAACTTTCAGTTGCTGCACCATGGTTGCCGTAAGATCCTGAAGGCGTACCGTACCAAGGAGGTAAATAAAAATGATAGTAAGCGCCAGCATACGGAATGCGGAAACATAACATTCTACCGGTGTTCCACCACCAGCATATTCAATAAGTCCCAGCATAACTGCAAAAAACACAAGCAGGAAAATAGCTTTCAGGCTGTTGAATAATCGTCTGGCCATCAGCAGGATAAGCAGTTCCACTACACAGAGTACTGCCAGTGCAGAAGGAGTCTGCAGAGTAAGCGACCATACCGCTGTAGCCAATGTGAGAATAATCTTTGTAAGCGGTACTAACTTTTCCATAATTTACTCCCTCCCATGTAATTTCATATACGCATTACAGAAAGAAACCATATCTTTGCAGTACGGGTTCCCCGGCAGCGCTCTGCCAAGAGCCACGGATGATGGAACAGCCAGCCCCCACTGCTCTGCCTTTCCTTCCGAGGCAAACAGATTCTCCGGTGTACCATCATAAGCCTTTTCATGATTTGCGATGACAATAACCCGGCTGCAGTCTGATGCCACAATATCCATATCATGAGTTACCAGAATCACCGTTATTCCCTGTTTACGCAATGCATTCATCAGCGAAATAAGACGTTTTTTTTCATTTCCATCCTGCCCGCTTGTAGGTTCATCCAGAATAAGATAGCGGATATTCATGGCAATAGCTGATGCAATAGCCACTCTCTGCTGTGTGCCCCTTGGCAGAGAGCGAGGATACCGATCTGCTTCTTCAGCCACATCCACCGCACGCATAGCATTTTCTACCGCATCCTCCAGTTCCTTCCCGGTAAGCCCCTGCATACGTGGACCAAATGCGACTTCTTCCCTTACCGTCGGCATGAACATCTGACGATCTGGCTGCTGAAACACATACCCTATGAATCGACTGCGTGCCGATGCGTCTTCTGCAGAAATATCATTTCCCTCATAAGAAACTACACCTTCTGATGGTTTTTCCAGCCCCACCAAAATCCTTGTCATGGTTGTTTTACCACTCCCATTGCGCCCGGTAACGGCAACCAGCTCACCTTCGCCAAAAGATGCGGAAAAATGAGATAAAATATTATTTCCCCTGGGCGTGTACCGGAAAGATACATTTTGTAATTCCAGCATATTATTCTCCTTTCACCGCTCTGGCAATGGACGCCTGAGCATCCGAAACACTGAGAAATGGTTTTTCAAAATGACAGCCTTCTTCTTCAAGAACAAGCTGTGCCTTATAGATATCTGGTATCGCATTAGCATAGACCTGATGATTCATCATAAACTTCATGACCTGTTCAGGCGTACCTTCTGACAGCAGATGTCCGCGATCCAGAAGAGCGAACCGGTTCGCATAGGGAAGAACCGCTTCCAGATGGTGTTCCGCCACCACAACGGTCAATCCATTTTCCCGATTCAGCCGACCTACCATTTCATAAAATTCAGAAATCCCTTCCGGATCCATAGCACTGGTAGGTTCATCAAATATGAGCACTTCCGGTTCTTCTGCCAGTACCGCTGCCACAACCAGACGCTGCCGCTGTCCACCGGACAAAGTGGAAACTTCCCTCTTTTCCAGTCCGGTAAGTCTTACCTTGGCCAGCGCTTCTTTACTTCTTTTCTTAATTTCTTCCGGACTGTATCCATGATTTTCCAACGTAAATGCCATTTCTTCCCCAACGGTGAGCGTAACAATCTGCGCACTGTAATCGGAAAGAATAACGCCGACCTTAGAGGCCAGATCGGAAATGGATGTCTGGGTTACCGCCTTACCTCCGGTAAATACCATCCCTTTCATGGTACCGCCATAGTACTGGGGAACAGCTCCTGCCATAGCCATAAGAAGTGAGGTCTTTCCTGCCCCATTGGCACCAGTTACTACCAGAAAATCTCCTTTTTCTACCGCCAGGTTTATGTCATGAAGTGCTTCCCCTTCCATTCCGGGGTAGGTATAAGAAAGATGTTCAATGCTGATTACCCCTGGTCTGGACTGCTTTAAAATTAACTGGCTGTGATCGCTGTCCTTTACGTCTTCATCTACTGCAGCCTCTCCATTCATTGTCTGGAAAAGATGTCTTGCCGGGAAATAAAGGAAAGGAGTAATGGCCGCATTCCCAGCGGCTACCATAGCGACAGCCGGCAGGATACCATACAGATATACCGGCATAGGAATACCAACGACCACCTTGAGAATAGTTACAAAGATAAACCCGCTGACCAATGTGGTTACAAAACCAGTCAGTATAGGGCGAAGAGAAAATCTGCCTATACGAAGAGGCGGTACGGAATGTGCGAAAAATCCAGCTACCAGAGCCCCGCCAAATTCACTGAAGAAATTGCCATAAGGGAACGCTGCCTTACTGGTAAACACTTCCATCAGTGCCGCCACCATACAGATACCTATGCACTGTCTGTATGACGGCTTAGTGAGCAGGATGGCTACACAGTATGTGGCAATCATCCAGTTCGGTGTAAATCCAAATACAGATGGAGAAACCAGATGCAGAAGCATACCGATAGCCAGCATCAGTGTAGAAATAGTGAGCCATCTGAATTTTCCCCCTCTGGCTTTAGTAAACACTAACGTTGATACATCATCTATTTTCTGCATATCCATCCCTCCAGTAATCTTCCTGAAAAACAAAAAACTTTCGTCCTTGTCATTATGACAAAGGGACGAAAGTTAATTTCCGCGGTACCACCCATATTGGCTGTTAAGCCCTGCTCAGCGTACAGATATTTCAATCGATACGTGCCTTCCTGTAACGGTGAAGGCTCCGGCAGTTCCTACCCCATATGGATCAGACTGCACCTCACAGGCCCATTCGCCAGGCACATATATACCGAATTCTCATCATCTATCGGTTTTCTGTAATGAATATTGCCAGGTTACTATCCCTGCTCAACGGTTGTTTTACTTTAAATTGCTTAAATTGTAGCATTCAATATTTACTATGTCAACCCCTTTTCAGATGAGCCTATGGCACAAAGTCGGCAGAAATCCTTCCAGAATCTCCGGGGCGACAAAAAATCTATCCTCTGAAGTTTGCCCTGATACCCTTTATCAAGCTTTCATACAGACCTGAATACCATTCTTATGAAAATTTAATAAATTTCCTAGATGGAAGACTTGTATCCCATGCCCACAGGACATGGTTACCACACCAGTCGGCCCTATATAAGGCAAATCCACAAAACCTTCCTCTGAAAGTTTCAGGTGTTAATACTGCGTATAGCCTATTATATAAAACATTTATATAAAACATTCCGCTGCCTTCCTCAAACCTGTCTTTCATCCCTCAGACCGTATCATCGATGATGGCCTCTCCGCCTCTTTCTCCTGTACGAATTTTAATGGCTGTCAGCAATTCAGAAACAAAAAACCGCATGGAATAACTGTAGCTTCCATTGCGGCACCATTACCTGTTGTATGCAATTACAATTGTTTCAATATCTTATACTGACTTTCCGACTTTATGAATCAGTCTCACACCCCTACCTCATATCCGTCGCCTCCATACATAGAAAAGGCCTGCGTACCAAAGTACACAGGCCTCATCGCCATACATTTATATTTATTTATGTATCTTATTATATCCCGCTTAAAAAAATTGCAAGGGAAAAAATCAGGTTAGAGATACATGGCAGGAGAGTTGAAAGGATGGTGAGCAGCATATTACCATCATTCCCATGGATTCACATACAAGGATGAGCTAATGTTCATGCTCAATGCGAGCCTTCGACTCGCAAGTCGGCAAACAAAGTTTACTGCCTTACGGTTTTATCTGAAAGGAAATCTCCTGAGCTTCCAGTCTGACGTCTGAAAGTCTGCATTGTCTTTCTCCTACTAGAATCACAGACTTTCTTTGAGTATCTCTTCTACTTCTTCTGTTGTAAGTGTCTTGTAGCCACCATTCAGAATAATAGTTGCCTTTACGATATCTGGAATTATTTCTTCCGTTGCACCAAGATCAGTAAGGTTCATAACCAATCCCAGTTCTTTCATCCAGGATTCCATTACAGAAAGTCCTTCTCTGGCAATTTCTTCGTCGGTCTTTCCTTCAGTCTGTACGTTCCATACATTGACAGCAAAACGTTTGAACTTCGGCAGTCCATACGGAAGAATATGACGATAATACGGGAGCGATACAGCAGCCAGAGTCATGCCATGTGCCGCATTGGTAATGGCCCCTGCAGCCTGCCCCAGCATATGAACCATCCAGTCCTGAGTCTTGCCTTCCCCTATAAGGGTATTCAGAGCCCAGGTAGCATCCCACATCAGATTACTTCTTGCTTCATAGTTCTTCGGATCCTTCACTGCTATGCGGGAGGAATGGATAACCGAACGCATGAGCCCTTCTGCCAGATAATCACTGGAATTATCATCATCTCCGGAGAAATACTGTTCACAGATATGGTTAAACATATCATAAATACCGGAAATCATCTGATACTGTGGCACCGTCATGGTAAATTCCGGATTCAGGATGGAGAAACGAGGCATAACTTCTTCCCCAAACACATGCCCGATTTTCAATTTCTGTTCATGGTTCGTAATAACAGAGCCTGCATTCATTTCAGAGCCTGTTCCTGCCATAGTGAGCACACATCCCACTGGTACAATTTCACAATCTGGCTCTTCCATCTTCAGGAAATACTTATCCCATGGATCCCCATCATAATGAACAGATACAGAAAGTGCTTTGGCATAATCGCAGCAGGAACCGCCCCCTACCGCAAGAATGAAATCCACTTTGCCCTCTCTTGCAATTTTCACCCCTTCGACAAGTTTATCAGAAGTAGGATTGGACATAACCCCGGAAATCTCAATGACTTCTTTGCCAGCCTGTTTCAGAATATCCATAACCTGGTCATAAATGCCATTCCTCTTAATAGAGCCGCCTCCATATACCAAGGCCACTCGGTCTCCATAGTTAGCCAATTCGCCCGGGAGAAAAGACAGAGCATCTTTGCCAAAATACAGTTTGGTTGGGTTAACATAAGAAAAATTACCTAACATGATATGCCTCCTTTTGCTACACTACCGAACTTATTCCTATATATAGAATATAACTTTCCCTTTACTTCTGTAAACGTCTTTCAACGCATGATTATCATAACCGGAAAGCATGAAACGTAAATGCCTATACCTGATTTCAGAGAGTAAGGCAGAATATGCTCATGTATTTTCATCCACATGCAGAATGTTATGATTTCATAGCATTAAGGGGACGCCTCTATAAAGGAAAATTCCAGATTTACCAGTCCTTCACTCTGATGCGTACACCGATCATCATCACAAAAGATGCCACCAACGGACTCCCTAACGGTGCCAGAAGCATCATAGTACGCCAGAGCGGTGGCAGCGCCCCTGCTGAACTCATTCAATACGTCTCCCATGACGGAGAATATGTACCCGAACCATGTGACAGCCTGGACAAGGTAAAAGGAACGGCCATCCTATGTACTGCGCCGGGGACGGATACCAAAAGATTGACACTGACGCATTTCTGAGCCTGCAGCTCGAAACAGTGCACCGCCAGAGAGAATCCGAAGAAATTAAAACTGTGAAAGCATCACAAAAGGAAGCTCACTCGTAAAAGATGAGCTTCCTTTTGTGTTGAATCTGTACTATTTGAAGTATCTGTCTGCATCAGTTCCAATTCCACAAAAACTATACATTCCCCATAATATTCAATAAAGTCTGATACGAATCTACCTGTTCATACACCACATCTTTACCAGAAATATCATTAAACAGTTTCTTCGCACATTTAATCTTCGCCTGTTCTATGGATTTTTTGCTGTGCCATCGGCAAAAACATAATCCTGCACATTCTTCTTGGACAGACAAGCTCTGGAGAAGTCCTTATTCTTTTCTGCGGTAAAGATAGATGAATCATGGGTACCATCCGTCTCATTGTAGGTAATATCATCGACAATCATGATTGCCTTTTCTTCATTAATCAATCGGATAACCTTAGAAATGAACTCTTCCGGATTATGCCTATAAAGGGCAAATTTTGCAGGAGATATGCCTTTAAGAATGACAGCAACCGTATCATCAATAGAGATAAATATTACGCCATCATCTGTAAACAAGTCTTTAGCAATTCTCAACCTCGGATACAACATATTCAGCCAATCTGTGTGAAATCTACCATTACTTTCACTATTTTGTACCAGTTGGTTTCCTTCTTCATCGGTCTGCCCGCTGCTCTCTGCATAATCCTCGGCTTCCGCGACCTTATCTGGCAGTTCTTCAACGAGGAATCACTTAAACACCTGCACGAAGGTGACATGGGCCTTTATCGCAATACCAGACTCGATATGTATGAATTTCTCTTCGAAGAAACGAAGTACGAACAGGCATTCAACTTGTTATGTGAAGTAATCGCCTATGATCTGAGCGGTATGGACAACAGCGAGTTCAGTGACATCGAAGAAAAATTCCGCTTACAGCTCATGCTCAAATATGATTTTCCTTACAGCCAATCAAATGCAAAGCTACCGCCAGCTATCAAGCAATGGATGGCCAATCTCCAAGCGCGATTGGAATTATCCGATGACGCTTTACGTGAACGATTGTTACAGCAGTTCGAATCCATCAGTTTGTATCGGTGCATCTTCACCAATGCAGAATGTGTCGATATCGTAATGGCTGAACTCATTGATGACGCGGATATTCTGGATACCATTTATCACAAAGCGGAAGCCAGACTGCGCGCCCAGTTAAAAGCAATATAAAAAAGTCAGGGCAGCTGCCATTCAGTTGACAAACTGCCCTGACTTTTTATGCTCTGATTTCCGTCCCGTCATTGAAGGTCACCCGGATATCGTCTTTGCTGTACACCGTGATGAAGTCCACCAGGCTGCCCCACAGCCGGGCATCGAACTCCTTGATGAGTTCCTGCTCCCGAAGCTCCTTGATGAAGCTGTCCATCTGCAGGCTCCGTGCTTTGCGGTACTGGATGGCTTCACAGGTCTTATCGTACTGCGTCTTCGCCGCTTCATAAGCCCCCAGCGTTTCCTGTCCTTTGAATAAAGGTTCTGTATGAACCATCACCGGAATGCGTTGACCGATACGGTCTTTCAGGAATACCGGCTGTTCCCTGGACTGCCCATCGAAAATGGTAGCCATCATAGGACAAAAGTCGTGACACAGATGAACCCCCTCTCTGTCAATATGATCGAGCATACCTTCAAAGCAATGGCGGCCCACCATTTCTTCCTGACTGTATCCGATGATACGCTCAGCACCTGTGCTCCAAAATACGATTTTTCTCTCTGTATCTAACACATATATTCCCAGGGGAACTTCATCCACTATTTTCTGCAGCAATTCAGTTATTTCAATATCCACGATATCACCTTTATCCCCGGAAATTCATACTTTTGTTGCAAATTTATACAACCTCAGTTTTTTTATTATCAGTATAAATTTTTGCCGATAATTGTCCAGATGAGAAGAGGAGATATAGATGAGCCTGCGGCTCACGGTCGGTACATCCTGAACGAATGTATGTCGGTGCCTTAACTTCATCATGGCCGATCGGTGCAATCCCACAGGAATTGCAGAGGGTGGATTCTGCGAATAGCCTCTTTTATGGATAAGGCAGGGGGGGCTATCAGCACGCTTTTCTTCCTTGAATGGTGGA
>OGPW01000913.1_pt1 | contig 22216 bp, 14 predicted proteins | sample 1553061 | NCBI WGS metagenome assembly OGPW01 (sample SAMEA2580292, study PRJEB22360) | human gut metagenome | biome: human gut; feature: human-associated habitat; material: faeces | place: Denmark | collected 2008/2010
GACCGGGTAGTTTGTCATCTTTTGTAAGGCCGCGGCGAAAGCCCTCTGCCACGTGGAAGATGCGCTCGGCGCTCGGGCGTGCGATCTCGGCCTCAAGCTGCGCGTCGCTCATCTGGGCATATACAGCTGCCTCTTTGCGCGTGGGGGCAAGGCCGATATGACCATCTTCCAAGCTGCGCAATGCTTTTGCGAGCGCCTCTTCAAAGGTGCGTCCGATCGCCATCACTTCGCCCACTGCCTTCATGCGGGTGGTGAGCGTATCATCGGCGCCTTGGAACTTCTCGAACGCGAAGCGCGGTACCTTCACCACACAGTAGTCGATGGAAGGCTCGAAGCATGCAGGCGTGACGCGCGTGATATCGTTCACGATCTCGTCGAGCGTGTAGCCTACAGCCAGTTTCGCAGCGGCTTTCGCGATGGGAAAGCCAGTCGCCTTCGAAGCGAGCGCTGAAGAACGCGATACGCGAGGGTTCATCTCGATCACGATTATGCGGCCGTTCTCGGGGTTGATGGCGAACTGTACGTTCGAGCCGCCGGTCTCCACACCGATCTTCTCGAGGATGGCAAGCGATGCCACACGCATGCGCTGGTATTCAATATCGGAAAGCGTCTGAGCTGGAGCAACCGTGATCGAATCGCCCGTGTGCACACCCATGGGGTCGAGGTTCTCGATCGAGCAGACGATGATGCCGTTACCCGCACCATCGCGCATGACCTCCATCTCGTACTCTTTCCAGCCCATGATGCTCTCCTCAACGAGCACTTCGCCGATGGGGGAGAGCTCAAGCCCTTGTGAAACGATGCGCGTCAGCTCTTCGGGGTTCGATGCCGCGCCTCCGCCCGCACCACCTAAGGTGAACGAAGGGCGCAAGATGACGGGGTAGCCGATCGAAGACGCGATCTCGAGCGCCTGATCGACCGAGTAGGCGTAATCTCCACGCGCGGTCTCCACGCCGATCTCGGCCATGGCCTCGTTGAAGAGCTTGCGGTTCTCGCCCTTCTGGATGGCGGCAAGATCGCAGCCGATCAGCTCTACGTTGTGCTTATCGAGTATGCCTGATTCGGCCAGTTCCACCGCAGCATTGAGCGCTGTCTGCCCACCAAGAGTCGCGAGCAGCGCATCGGGCTTTTCGCGCTCGATGATCTTCTCGATGAACTCGCAGGTGATGGGCTCGACATACGTGCGGTCGACCAGGTCGGGGTCGGTCATGATGGTGGCGGGGTTGCTGTTCACGAGCACCACGCGATAGCCCTCTTCCTTGAGCACCTTGCACGCCTGTGCGCCGGAGTAGTCGAACTCGCAGGCTTGACCGATGACGATCGGACCTGAGCCGATCACGAGGATGATATTGATATCCGTTCTTTTAGGCATTGTTCGCGTCCTTAATCGAAGAACCTTCAAGCCGATCTGGCTCCCCACAGGAAGCCGTGAATCCTTCATCGTGTGAATCAAACTTCCACCCAGCCAGGCGATCCTGCGCGATGTCGATGGCGAGGTAGTCCTCGCTCTCTGTGCCGCTTTGAGCCTCGTTCGCCATGCCGCTCTTCCACTCATCCATCAGCCGGGTGAAGGCGGTGAAGAGATACTGGGAATCGGTCGAACCGGGTGCCGCTTCGGGGTGGTATTGCACGCTGAAGGCAGGAACATCCAGAAAGCGCATGCCTTCGATGGTGCCGTCGTTCAAATTCACATGGGTGAGCTCGATGCGGCCGAACCGTTCGTTTTGCGCAACGGGTGGCTTTGCAGCGTGCGTCCAAGGGCGCAGGTCTTCGCCCGAAGCGCTTGTCCCAGAAACGCGCGCTACCTCTTCGGCGGTTTTCGCATCACCTTCAAGGGGGCCGAGCGAAGAGAACACGAGGTTGAAGCCGTGGTTCTGCACCGTTATCTCGACGCGCTTGGTGATAAGGTTCATGACCGGCTGATTGATGCCGCGATGCCCGTATTTGAGCTTCACCACTTCGGCGCCAGCAGCCTTGCCGAGCATCTGATGCCCGAGGCAGATGCCGAAGAGCGGCACTTTTCCGAGCAGCTGTTCTACCTGGGCGAACGTACCTTCGACGTTGTCGGGATCTCCCGGGCCGTTGCTCAAGAACACGCCATCGGGCTCGAGCGCGAGCACCTCTTCGGCAGGCATATCCCACGGCACCACGGTAACAGCACAACCCGCTTCAACAAGCCCATCTAGGATCGAGCTCTTCACGCCGCAATCGTAGGCGACCACGTTGTAGTGCGCTTCGGCAGGGTTCGCCTTCGCGAAGGAGTGAACATTAGTATAGGCATACGACTCCACGGCATCCCGCGAAACCTCTTCGACGAAGTTCACCTCCGTGAGCGGGGTTGCGGCCCGTGCTTTGGCAACTAGGCTCACTTCGTCGAGGTCTTCCGTGGAAAGCACCGCCCGCATCGCACCTGCTTCACGCAAATGGCGAACGAGCGCGCGCGTATCGATCCCTTCGATGGCGACCACGCCGCGTTCGCGCAAGAACTCAGGCAGCGATTTGGCGCTGCGCCAGTTGGAAGGATGGGTGCACATATCGCGCACCACCAGCCCGCGCAAGGCGATCTCATCTGCCTGCACATCGTCTTCGTTTACGCCATAGTTGCCGATCTGCGGGTAGGTCATGGTCACGATCTGGCCGGCGTAAGAAGGATCGGTGATCACTTCCAAATAGCCCACCAGCCCCGTGTTGAAGCAGAGCTCGCCGCTCACTTCACCAGGCGCTCCACAGGAAAAACCTCGATAGCAACTGCCGTCTTCCAGCGCCAAAAGGGCTGGTTGGGCACTTGCTTTCGAGGTCTTGCTCAGGATATGTTCACTTGCTTTGCTCGGTACCTGCGTCGCGCCTGAGGGCGTTGCGACGGGTGCCGCACTTGGTATGATCACAGAATCTCCCTTGGTATCGTGCTTGTTGCTCTTGGAGTGTTCGCAGTGGTTCGCCTGCGCAGTGGTTTGTGCTGCGGGCAACCGAAATTCACCCTACACCCAAAAGGGTGGAAAGAGAAGGGAGGTCTGCTCTTCTCTTTCCATTTCTTCGGGCAAACGCGAACGCTTGCCCCTATCGTAAAAGCCTAGACGTAGAACAACATGTTGTTGTAGCTCGGCACTGGCCAATACGTGCGATCGGTGATGGTCTCGGTATAGTCGACCACGCTGCGCAAATCGTCCATGATCGGGATGAGGGTGTGGGCGTAGAAATCGGCGCGCTTTTGCAGGTTCTCGATCTCGAGCGCCTGCTTGCCGGCATCGTCGAGCGCACACACGAGCGTGTCGATCTGTTCGATCGAATCGAGCAGGTTCGCGAGCAGCTTTTCCTGCGTGCCCACCTTCGCACCAGGCGATACGGTCTTGTAGCGCTCGATGCTCGCGGCTACTTCCGAGGCGTAGCCATTGATGGCTGGCAGGAACGTGCGGCGGGTCATGCGACGCATCACGCGCGCTTCGATGTTGATCAGCTTGCAATAGCGCTCGAGCTTGCACTCGTAGCGGCTTTCGATCTCGCTTTCAGAGAGCACGCCCATCTCGCCGAAGAGCGCGATCGACTTATCGGCCACGTAGGCAGGCAGCGCTTCGGCGGTGTTGCGGTTGTTCGCAAGCCCGCGCTTTGCGGCCTCCACTTCCCATTCATCGGCATATCCGTTGCCGTTGAAGATGATGCGCTGGTGATCGGTGAGCGTCTGCTTGATGTATTCGGCGGCAGCTTTCGGGTCGCTCGCCCCTTCAACGGCATCAGCGAAGTTCTTCAGGCTCTTCGCCACTGCGGTGTTCAGGATCATGTTGCAATCTGCCAGGTTGTTGTGCGAACCGGGCATGCGGAACTCGAACTTGTTGCCCGTGAAGGCGAAGGGGCTTGTGCGGTTGCGGTCGGTGTTGTCCTTCGCGAAGAGCGGCAGCGATTGAACGCCCAGGTCGATCTTGGTCTCTCCGTGGCCGATGTACTCCTTGCCTTCGATGATGGCCTCTACGATCGCACCGAGTTCATCACCCAAGAAGATCGAGATGATGGCCGGCGGCGCTTCGTTCGCGCCCAAGCGGTGATCGTTGCCTGCGGTGGCTACCGACATGCGCAGCAGCTCCTGGTACTCGTCCACCGCTTCGATGATGGCGGTGAGGAACACGAGGAAGCGCAGGTTGTCTGAGGGCGTCTCGCCTGGGTCGAGCAGGTTCTTCTCGTCTGCCGAGATCGCCCAGTTGTTATGCTTGCCCGATCCATTCACGCCTTCGAAGGGCTTTTCGTGAAGCAGGCACACCAAGCCGAAGCGGCTGGCGAGCATGGTCATCTCTTCCATGGTGAGGAGGTTCTGGTCGATGGCCTGGTTGGCGTTCGAGAAGATGGGTGCGATCTCGTGTTGCGCGGGCGCTACTTCGTTATGCTTCGTGCGCACGGGGATGCCGAGCTCCCACAGCTTATCGTCGAGAGCCTTCAGGAAGTTGTTCACGGTCGGGCGGATGGAGCCGAAGTAGTGCTCTTCGAGCTCTTGGCCCTTGCAGGGAGAATGGCCGAACAGCGTGCGTCCGGTAAGCACGAGGTCTTCGCGGCGCTCGTATTCTTCCTTCGGGATGAGGAAGAATTCCTGCTCGGCACCGACCGTGGTGGTCACGCGGTGCGGGTGTTCATCGAAGACAGCCAGCACGCGCTTGGCCTGCTCTTCGATCGCGCCCATGGAACGCAAGAGTGGCGTTTTCTTGTCGAGCGCTTCGCCGGTGTATGAGCAGAATGCGGTGGGGATGCAGAGCACCTCATCTTTGATGAAGGCATGGCTGGTGGGATCCCACGCGGTGTAGCCACGCGCTTCGAAGGTGGCACGAAGCCCGCCGTTCGGAAAGCTCGAGGCATCGGGTTCGCCTTGGATGAGCTCCTTGCCCGAGAAGGTCATGATCACGCTGCCGTCGGGCTGCGGATTGATGAAGGAATCATGCTTCTCGCTCGTTACACCAGAAAGCGGCTGGAACCAGTGCGTGAAGTGGGTCGCACCGTGTTCGATGGCCCATTCCTTCATGGCATGCGCTACCACGTTGGCAACTTCCAAGTTGAGCGGTTCGCCATCGTTGATGGTGCGCATGAGCTCCTTGTAGGTGGCCTTCGGTAGGCGCTCTTTCATCACGCGCTCGTCGAAGACCATGGTTCCGTAAATATCAGAGACATTGGCGGGGGAGTAGTCTTGTTCGCTGGTGGTGAAGGTTATGGTTTGGCTGTCCGATCCGGTTGACATGAGGTCTCCTTCTCTGCGATCCGCACGTAGGATCGCGTAAGACTTATTTCTCGACGTTACCTAGACTACGCAGCGAATGTTTCAAGTTGAATACAGCAACGTTAAAGTGCGTGTAACAATTGCGAAATCTTGGGAACTAAAGCCGAGGTTGATTTATTGCCTAAGCAATAGAGCGACAGCATCATTCTTGGGAACAGCGTAAGTTGGGAGATCTATTCTCTGAGAGCACAGAAAGATCATCTAATCTCGAAATATTGTCGGTGAGCGTATCTAATGGAATCTACCCTGCATCAGAAGCCGATAGAGACACAAATCCAGGTGCCAGCATCGTAAACTATAAAGTTGTCCATGTTGGTGATGTAGTCTATAACAGCATGCGAATGTGGCAAGGAGCCGTCGACTCAAGTCTATATAATGGTATTGTTAGCCCAGCTTATGTAGTCGCAAAGCCGAATTCAATGGCTTTCCCGCGTTTTTTCTCAAGGCTCTTGAAACTCCCATTCATGCTTTACAAATATCATTCAATATCTCAAGGAAACTCCAAGGATACTTTGACACTTAAGTTTGATCAGTTTTCAAAAATCCAAATTGTTTTACCGATTAAAACCGAAGAACAAAAAAAGATTGCATCATTTTTTGATGATCTCGACTCCCTTATCACCCTTCATCAGCGTAAGGACGAATAGCGTTCTTTTATAAAAAGCGTCAATCTGTTTACACATCTTCATCGGCGTGAGTCGCTAAAGGAAAGGAAATCAAGATGATCAGCGAACTCACATCTCAAGACACTTTTTGCAACTACTATCGCCAATGGGTTTCCATGTATAAAGAAGGAGCGGTAAGAGAGGTAACCATGAACAAGTATCGATTGACTTGTTCATGGTTAGATAAGCTCATTCCGGATTTGAAACTTGATGAATTTAATCGAATAACTTATCAGCAGCTTCTCAATGATTATGCGCTAGATCATGAACGGCAAACTACTATGGATTTTCATCACCAGCTTAAAGGTGCTGTATTAGATGCTGTAGATGAAGGGTTGATTTCGAGAGATCCTACAAGAAAAGCAATTATCAAGGGGAAGACTCCGCGTGCAAAAAAGCAGAGGTATCTTAACCAGTTCGAACTTCATCGCCTCTTAAACGATCTTGATCTTGGCGAAGAGATAACTTGGGACTGGCTCATTTTGCTCATTGCAAAAACAGGATTGAGGTTTTCAGAGGCGATAGCCTTAACTCCTTCAGATTTTGAATTTGGAAGACAAGTAGTTTCAGTTAGTAAAACATGGGATTACAAAAATGGCTCTGGATTTGTACCGACGAAAAACAGATCTTCTGTTCGTAAGATCGAACTTGACTGGCAGCTTGTGATTCAATTCTCTGAACTGACAAAACATTTGCCTGAAGATAGGCCGATTTTCGTTAAAGGGAAGATCTATAATTCGACAGCAAACAGCATTCTTGAGCGTCATTGCAAGAGTGCAGGTATACCCGTTATTTCGATTCACGGGCTACGCCATACTCACGCTTCGCTTCTCTTATTCGCAGGCGTCTCCATTGCAAGCGTAGCAAAACGATTGGGGCACGCAAGCATGAGTACGACCCAGAAAACTTATCTTCACATTATTCAGGAGCTTGAAAACCAAGATGTTGACCTGGTAATGCGGTCAATTTCTAGTTTGATCTAGTCGAAATAAACTCACGCTGATGAAGGGTGATGAGGTGGTCGAGCTTCTGGAAGAAGGCTCCAATTTGGGCTTGTTCGCATGCTTCTGGAATTAGAAGCTGTGTGTCACTGATTGCCTTCTTCGACAAACTAGGCAATCCGGTCGATTCATCCTTTGCCTTCCAGTTAATCCGCAGAAAGCAGCTCAACGCAAATTCAATATTGATACTAGCTTTCGGAACAGCATAAAACAGCGTGTCAACCGTCCAAAATGGCGCATGAAGCTTATAGGGGCGATCTATCGTCCCTTTTCTACCAATACCGATTGCATCTTCATTTTCTGAAAGCGCTTCGTCAACATAAGTCATTAAGCCACCAGTTCCATAAACTGGAATCGAACCTGGCTTTAGATGTTTATAATCTCTACCGCTATGAACATCAATTATTTCTCCTAACTTACGCTGTTCCCAAGAAAGATTGTCTCTGTGAAAGGGTATTCATGCTTGAGAGCGATTGATGGAACGATGATTTTATGAGTGATTGGGCATCTGGAATGAGAAAAGCCCGACGCGTCGGGCTTTTCTAGGTGTTGGCCGAAGCTTCCCACCGCTATTACTCTTGTATTGTACCACGTATGCTAAAGCTTGGCTGAATAATTACCTGCTGCTTATAAAATGACGAAGAGCGATTATTTTGTTGTTTGCTGTCGTTTTGATAATCATAGAATAAATATTGAAGGGGAGTTCTGAACGAAAGCGTTCAAGTGTTGCTCTGTATCCAGAGATAAACTGTTTGCACTCGGTTTTTGTAAAACCCATTTGAATCATAAGATATACAAGCAAAACCACATAATCGGTTATGTCTTCAAAATCCACGCCACGAATTCCTATTTCCTGTCGAATCAATTGGGTAACACCTGTATTGATGGAGCCAGATTTGAACCTAACGTCAAGTACGACTCCATTATGCGCTATAGCATTCCGGAAATCCTTGAGTATAAAGATGATGTCTTTTAGTCGTTCCTCTGAATCTAGATTTTTAGGCATTTTGAGATCGTGTATGACAGTTGTTTTCACACGTTTGTCTAAACAATCGTAAAATGAACCAAAGTTACCTAAGGTCATGACCTCGAAGATGGCCCAAATGGGAATGTCTTTATCAGTGTCTCGGAAATGACCGATTACATCACGATTCTTGTGGTTACTAAAAATTATGCCGTCAACTTCTTTTCGCAGACGTTGACGCTTTTCCCAGGCATTTCGATAAGCTCTTCCTGTTTTGCTTCGATAGTTAGTAAGGCTTTTTCTCCAAATCTCATCGAATGACTCTGATCCAGCATCATTTACTACGGCTTCCAGAGTGTAATTCTTAAGTGCGGTTTCTGTAGACATTATTTTTGGATAAAACAATGTTTTGAGTTGGGTGTCAAAGTCGTATAATGCCGCAATCTGCTTAAACTCTGTTAAGGGCAATCTGTTGGAGGCTGTTCTTGCAAAACGGTAGCCTTTATAACCGTGGTAATAGCCAATGTTTTTCAGCTTGCGTTTTTGAGCTGGGCCAGCAATAGATATCCCAGCTTTACGCAGGTGCCTCATAAGGGCATTTAGTGTTTTGGGCATTACGCATTCCTTTTTCGACATGAAAGAGGCATAACTTAGACACCTAGCAATCTTAGTTGTTCGTTAATGACCTTCTGAAGTTCTGCGATTTCATTTTCATCCTGTTCAATGAGCTTTTGTATTTCTTCAAGATTGATCTCTTCTTCTGGTTCAAATGTGTCAACGTAGCGTGGAATGTTAAGGTTGTACTCGTTCTCTTTGATTTCATCAAGAGAAGCGACGTGCGCGTATTTGTCCATGTCTTGACGATTCTTATAAGTCTCAACGATCTTGTCGATATGCTCAGGTTTAAGCTTATTTTGATTCTTTGCCTTTTCGAATTCACGTGAGGCGTCGATGAACAAAATATCTCTGTCCTGCTTATCCTTCTTAAACACGAGGATCGTTGTAGGGATACCTGTGCCATAAAAAAGGTTAGCAGGAAGTCCGATGACAGCATCAAGATAATTCTTGTCGATTAAAGCCTTGCGGATGACCCCTTCGGCAGCTCCGCGAAAGAGCACGCCATGAGGCAAGACGATAGCCATTGTCCCTTCATCATTTAAGTGATAGAGGCTGTGCAGAACGAAAGCGTAGTCAGCTTTTGTCTTGGGGGCAAGCTTTCCATAGGGCTGAAAACGAGGGTCTTTGAGTTTAGTTTCGTCGTTATCCCAATGCGCAGAGTAGGGCGGATTTGCGACCACCGCATCAAAAGAACGGGGTCGGTCAATTCCTTGAGCATCCTTGCCGTCAGGCCAGTCGCTTTCAAGTGTGTCCGCGTTTGATAAGGTCATATTGTTATAAGGTACGCCGTGCATCATCAGATTCATGCGGGCAAGGTTATACGTTGTAGTATTGAGTTCTTGTCCGTAGTATTTGATTGGTTGACCGTCGGGTAATTCGTTTCCAACGGTAAGAAGAAGCGAACCAGATCCCATTGTTGGGTCGTATACATTGAAGAACGTGTTCGAAGGCTCTTTGTCGAGCGTAACGATTTTGGAAAGAATCTCGCTCACTTCGTGCGGCGTATAGAATTCTCCACCTTTTTTACCTGCAGATGCTGCAAACTGGCCAATAAGATACTCATAAACCGCGCCGAGGATATCCGTGCCGTCATCGCTCTTGTAGTCGAATTTGTCCACCAACTTGACAATGCCGTTAAGCGCTTTAGCGCGTTCGTTCGTTGATGACCCTAGCCTTGAATCGCCAAGATTAACATCGTCGAAGACGCCACGAAAATCCTGAACAGCTTCCTTATTTCGCTCGGCGTTTTTATTGAAGTTGTCAAAAATGGCCTGATAATCACTCGGAATGACCATGCTGTTATCGATCTTGTGGATGAGTGACGCCCAGGTGTCGAGAGGCGCAATGGCATATCCCAGGCTTGAAGAAATATCTTCAAGATAGTCTTCAAGGTCGTCATTGTTCGCTTGCTCGAGATAAGCTTCATTTACAGTTTGGCCCTCTACGATATCAATAACATTGTCGTTTTTCAGATATTCTTCCTGATGCTCCGACAAGTAACGATAGAACATGAACGCGAGAATATAGTTCTTGTATTCGGATGCATCCATGCTTCCACGCAGCTTATTAGCCATCGCCCAAAGTTCGGATGCGATTTCTTTCTGGTCTGCCATTATGGGAATCCTTTCTCGAGTAGTGAGTAATTGTTTATCAGGTAATCAAACGAACATTTGCTGAAGCAAGCCTTTCTTCATTTGCTGAAGGTGCTCCAACTTACGCTGATGAAGGGTGATGAGGTGGTCGATGCTAAGTATGAATGATGAAATCTTCCGTTGCTCTGAAATGGTTGGGTAAACAAATTCAACTTCAGCGATGTCGCTATTATGCACATGAACGACTGATTTTCCTTGCGCACGTTTAGCGAGATCATAATGCGCATTACCATATGTCATCTCAAGCGCAACAAAGCATGAATCAAGCTCTCCTTGAGGCATTATGACATTCAGATCTCCGCCCAAAATGATACCTGACCTGCAAACAGCAGAAGCCACCGCGATATCTTCTGATGTTTCACCAGAAGCCGGAACAACAACTTCGCCACCTTTTGAAAACAGTGATCCTCGCTGCTCGATGGCAAAAGTGTCAACATCATCAATTATGATTTGATAGTTGGTGTATAGACGCCCGTAAAGAAGCAAAGGTGAACCAGTGCTGCTAATATCAGCTTTGCTGTATCCACGACCCTTGGCGAATGAGCACATTTCTCCCAACTTACGCTGTTCCCAAGGGTCAGTGAATCCAGGGAAACGAAGTTTGGGTACAATTGGTTCGTTTTCATTCATTTTTACTCCCCTGTCTTATTCCATCGCTAGATCATCGAAGAGTTCATAGATAGCTTCGCGCAGACCGTTACGGTATTTAATTCTTGAGAGCGCACGCACTCCCTCGTCGGTCGCCATGTTCTTATAGTCATTGCTTGCCTCGGCGATGAGATTCTTGATCTGTCCCGTATCATCCAAGTCGAGCTGACCGTACTGATGCCTGCTGAGCAATTCGTGCAGTTGCGCGTTCTTTATAACGTCGGTTATTCCCCACGCATTTCTGAAATCCAAGAACAGCCTGTCTAGAGTTACTTTGTTCGCTTCGATGATGATTGCTTCGCTGTCATCGAGTTTTACAGGATAGGTGAGATTCGTTCCGTCGGGAGGATAAAGGCCGCTTCTAATGGCTTGCGCTGCCTTGATAATGCGACGCGCATAGCTTCGATCATCCAACCCATTGGCGAACTGACGGATTTCTCCCTCGGTTGCCTCCGCTTCCGGCTCTTTCTTCTCGTGAACCTGATTCAGAAGCTTTTCAATCAGTTCCGTTAGGTAGTCGTAATTGACTTTCACGTCTTTCACATGCGACATGCGCAATTCGAGCTGATACACAGGAATGCGCTTTGCTTTCGCTCTATCCTCTTTGAGCTCATTGGTAAGAACGGTGGTGAGCATCACCTCCTGCTCGGGTGTCATGCCCAATGCTTCGATCAGTTCGTCGGGGTTGTTGTAATCGAAGCCTTCACCATTCTCTTGCGGGTCGAACTGTTTGAGTTTTGCCATGCCGGCGTTGTATTCGCGCAGGAGGTCGAGCATGTAATCTTTCTGATTTTCAGAAAGGGGGAGCTGGGTGAATTCTTGTGTCAGATCCGCTAGCTTTTGCACTTTATTCTTTACAGCCTGAAGGATGTCTTCGAACTTCGGTGCGGTAATGCCATCAAGTACATTTTGGGCACTACGCTCTTCTTCGGACAACTCTGCCGAATCCCTGTTCGCATAGATCGCCAGAGCATCATTCATGAGTCGCTCGTTTTGTGCTGGCCAACGGTAATTCACAATGCGACCCCAGGGCTTTTCTTGCATGTCAGCAATTCGATTCGTGCGAGAATAGGCTTGGATGAGACCTGCGCCTTTGAGCGTTCTATCGACATAAAGCGTGTTTAGCTCAGGGGCATCAAAACCAGTCAAGAGCTGATCGACCACGATTACGATATCGAGGAAGTTTCCATCGCTTGCCGTTCTGTTCAGTCTTGTTGTGACATCTTGCGTGTAGCCGGAAACGTCGTCCATCCCAAAGCTTGTGCCGAATTCTTGGTTGTATGCTTGGATCGCTTCGAAGAGGCCTTTATTCGTCTCCAATTGATAATCGTTATTTGTGGTGTTTTGGCTGAAGGTAACGGCAACTTTTAATCGTTCGCTTTCAGGCACGGTTTTGTTCATCTGCTGAAACTCTCTGAAGTACAGCATTGCCATTGGTGTGCTTGGCTTTGCACCTCCAACATGTGTAGTGAGAAGTGCATTGTACTTTCCGTCGTTCGAGCGGTTTCGCCAGTTCTCGAAGATGTCTTTGACGACAAGTTTTACGTGGTCTTCGTTGTTGTCGTAGAAGCTCGCTTCTATCGCGTCATCCATATCTTCTTGCGTTAAGTTGTCTATCTTGTGCTCGATCTGCTCTTCTGTCCAAGTGGGATGCTGATTTTTGTAGAACGATGGGAGGTGCTTTGTCCGTATTTCATCTTCGTCAATCGTGGTTTCAAAATCCACTTTGAAGCCGAGCACGTTCTTATCCGCGATGGCTTCACGGATGGTATAGGCGTGAAGCAGTTCTCCGAAGATGTCTTGGGTGCGAACCCCCGACGCAGCATCGTCAAAAGCAGGCGTCCCCGTGTAGCCGACCCAAGCTGCGCGCTTAAATGCTTTTTGAATAGCTTTGAATGAGTCTCCACCTGTTGAGCGATGTGCTTCATCGACGATGAAGACGGTGTTCTTATCGGGCGGCGTGAATGATTTACGTTTGACCAGCTTATCGAGTTTCTGAACAGAGGTGATAATAATGTTGTTATCTTTGCTCTTCAGCTTGCGACTGAGGTCAGTCGTATTGTCCGTATTCTGTACATTTCCTAGGAAGTCATCGGTTGCATCAGGATCGTAGGCCCTATAGTTTTCACCCGTTTGCTTTGTGAGAGCAATGCGGTCTACTAGAAAAACTACTTTATCTATCTTAGGCATCCGACTTGCGAGCCATGCAGTTTTGAAGCTAGTAATGGTCTTTCCTGAGCCGGTCGTATGCCAAATGTAGCCAACCTTATTCATTCCAAGGTCGAAATCTACACGCTTAAGTCCATCGATCACATTCTGGGTTGCGTACACCTGATAAGGCCGCATGACTTTCAGTGATTCTTTGTTTTTTGTTCCGTCTAAGATCATGTAATTTGTGGCCATTTGGTGCGCCATGGGAATCGAAAGCATAGAGTCAGCGAATTCTTTCCAATTGCGCACAATGGTGTTGTCGCTCCTTCGTTGCCAGTTGAAGGCGAAGTCTGTATTGAATGCTTCAGACGTGGTGTTTGCCATGTATTTCACATTGTTAGGCGTTATGGCAACAAGGATCTGTAGGGTTGAAAATATATCGCGATATTGTCCCTCATCGATATACTGGTGCATCTGATTAAGTGCCTCTTTGACATCATGGGTGTCGCGTTTCTCTTCGATCTGGATAACAGGAAGTCCGTTGATAAGGAGGGTTGTGTCAAAGCGACGGTTTTGTTTGCCGGTGATCTTTGCGGGGCGCTCGATTTGATTGACGATCTGATAGACAGTGTCTCCAGCGCCTATCTGCTTCTGGTCGAATACGGTTAAGAACGCATGACGACCATCGTCTAGATCTATTTCGATCTGAGAAACACCATTCATCCCATAAAGGAACTGGCCTGCTTCATAGGGTGTTTCCAGGTCGGAAATGATCTTTTTAACCTGGTTGAATTCAGTGATACTCAAAGGATGGTCGAGGGTATCTTGGTTGTGACGCTCAAGAATCTGCTTGAAATTATCCCAAAGCTGCTCGGTGGTCTTTATGCCTGGCTCATATGTCCAGAGCTTCGTTTTGACAATATAGTCCTTTACAGGCTTTTCGGCCACGATCCATTCGTTGCTGTCCTGATCCCAAGAAGATGGTGTAATCGAGCCGCTGCAGAGATACTGTATAAGTTCATTTTCGAATTGAAGCTCATTCATGTTTCGATGCCTCCTTGAGTTGGGCGAGAGTGAGGGTCGCTTTTGTATTTGCCAGGCGTTTGACTAGTGCCGATAGTTTTAGTTGGTTGAAATAGAGGTTTCCGATTATCTTTTGCCGATCATACGCTGGGAGGTCGGGTAATTGCAGATCAAGGAGCTGTTTAATGGTGTACTTAAGCGTTATCGATCCTTGTTGGCTTGCGAACAATTGACGTCGGACATCGTCGTTTTCATTTAGTAGAAAAGCAAGGAAAGCTGGATCAAGTTCAGGGTCTGGCGAGAGTTTTACGTAATTCTGAGTTATGAGGTAGCCATCTTGCCAAGGTTGGATGATGGCTGCTTTACCCGAAATAAGGCTGAAAATGAGGTCTCCCTTCGCTACGGTAACTACGGGATCCATGGTTCGAAAGAGGCTCCTCGCTTCTTTAGCTAGCTTTATTCCGATAAGACTTTCCTCGAGATCGTTTTGGTTATAGAAAGAGTATTCAGGAGCACTTTCATTTGGCGATTCAGCGATTCTTGAACTAGGTGAACCGCTAGAAAACAGTACTAAGTCTGAAAGCTTTTTCATAGGAAATTGCCCCTTTTGAAAATTACATTTTCCGATACCCTTACTATAGCAAAGCAATTCGTTCTGTCAATGAGTGAAATAATGTAATTTTACGAAATTGCTATTTCATTAAATGCTTGCATACGAGTTTTTAGTCACAATGATGTGTTCGAGGACTTGTATGCCGAGTAGATTTCCTATTTCCTTAAGATTGTTTGTGATGTTGATGTCTTTCTCCGAAGGCTCTGCGTTTCCGCTTGGATGATTGTGAGCAACGATGATGCTCGCGGCCCTGTCTTCGATGGCTTTCGCGAAGATCTCTCTTGGATGGATGAGGCTTTGGTTTAGCGTGCCCTGGAACACTATCGTGTTATTGATAAGACGGTTAGCGCCGTCTAAGGTGAGAACCGCAAAATGTTCTTGTCTTTTATTTCGAATGGATCCGAGTTGCTGGACAGCATCTTCGGTCGAGGAAATAATCGGGGTATCGGGAGGAATGAGATATCTTTTTCCAAGCTCGAACAGTGCAACGATCTCGCTTGTTTTTGCTGCACCCATACCTTTGATGCTGGTGAGTTCATCATAGGAGATAGACGCGCCCTTTGTCCTCAATAAGGCAAGTAGTCGCTTTGCGATATTACGAGCAGATACTTGCTTATTTCCGCTGCCGATCAAAAGACATAAAAGCTCAAGATCAGTAAGGCTACTCGGCCCGCTTTTTTGCAGCTTTTCACGAGGCATCATTTTGCTTCTCGTCCTTTCCTTATCCCAAGGATTATTCTACGTAGGGAGTATTCTTTAAATCCTAGGAAGTGCTGTGCTGTTGCAACGCATTGCATGAAGGAGTTTCGTTTTCATTTGTAGATAGTATCATAATCAAAAATGATACTATATAGAGATCTTAAAACGGAGACGCTTAGGTGAGGTCATGGGTGAAACAAAAGTTACACTACCGCTTTCTAAGAGGCTAACCGCAAAAGATGTTGTTTCGATTCAGAGCTTGGCTGGCGATTTAAGCGCTATGGGGGTCGATATTGAACTTGTCTGCGCGGCTGGAAAGAACTTGCTTGTCTTTGAATACGATTCTGAGGCATACAAGCGCAATGCGGGTAGAAAAAGAAAGCATATTCCCGATGAGAGCGTTCTGAGCAATATGAGCCAAGAGCAAATGGATGAATGGCTTTTGGGCAATTCGATCGAGACGATCAAGAGCGAACTTCAAGTGGGACGAGCAACGGCTTTTCGTCGAAGGGCGGAAGCGAGAGAGCGAATCTCGTATGCTGTTGTATCGCTTGGTGAAGAAAAGGAGTGAGCGAGGCCTTGGCGACCTCGCTCGTAAGTATGCAAGTTGCTAAAAGCGAGTGGCGATCTCGCGGGCGCAGTCTAGAGCGTCGGCCATGGCGCTCACCACGAGCGTCGAGCCGAGGCGCGCATCGCCGGCGGCGAAGATGGCGGGCTTGCCGCTCGTCGGATCGGCTTCGCGCAGGCAGTGCGCGGCAGTGCGCTCGGGCATTTCCACCCCGAAGGCTTCGAAGACGGACGCGTCGGCGCCGGTGAATCCCTTCGCGATCAGCACGAGCTGCGCGGGAATGGTGGCCTCGGTTCCTTCGACGAGATGGCGACCGCCATCGTAAGAAAGATCCTGCACATGCACGTGGGCGACCGAATCTGCTTCGGCACCTTCGCCACCGCTGAAGGCGATCGTGTCGGTCGAGAAGATGCGAGGGTCTTCGCCGAAGAGCTCGCTCGCTTCGCGCTGACCGTAGCCCTGCGAAAAGACGACGCGCTCTGCCGGCCACACCTCTTGCGTATCGCAGGCCTCTGGTGCGCGTTGAGCACGGATCACCTGGGTCACGCTCGCCGCTCCTTGGCGTAGCGCACAGGCAACGCAGTCGTTTCCGGTATCGCCGCCGCCGATGACAACCACATCCTTGCCGGCAGCATCGATGGCGGCCGGTCGCTCGTCAAGAAGCGCGCTTGTCACCTCACCGAGGTACTCGAGGGCGAAATGAATGCCCGTAAGCTCGCGGCCAGGCAGTGCCACATCGCGGGCAATGCCTGCACCTGCGGCGATCACGACCGCATCGGAGGCCGCAGCGATCTCGTTGGCCTTCGACGGTTCGCTCGCGTCAACACCGCAGATGAATTCGATGCCGCTTGCGCGCATCAGATCCACCCGGCGATCGACGATCTCCTTGGGCAGCTTCATGTTCGGGATGCCATACATCAAAAGACCACCGGGTCGCTCGGCCTGCTCGTAGATGCGCACGCGCCATCCTTGCCGTGCTAGTTCCCAAGCGCATGCCAGCCCTGCTGGCCCCGAGCCGATCACGCTTACGAGCGGCGCATCGGCAGCTGGGGCGGGAAGCGGATCGATCCCGCGCTCCCAAGCGATATCGGAAAGGACACGTTCGTTATCGTTGATCGTGACCGGCGCCTTATGCAGCCCCAGGTTGCAGGCCACTTCGCAAGGGGCCGGGCACACGCGCCCCGTGAACTCGGGGAAGGGGTTCGTGAGCGCCACGCGCGCCACCGCGTCCTCGAAGCGATGCTGGTAGAGCAGATCGTTCGTCTCGGGGATCAGGTTGTGCAGCGGGCAGCCCACCGCATGCAGCGAATCACCCAGCGCTACGCCGGTCTGGCAGAACGCCACACCGCAATTCATGCAGCGGCTCGCCTGCTCGCACTGCTGTTCAAGCGTGAGCGGAAGGGCGAACTCCTCGAAATCGTTCAGTGATTCGGAAGCAGGACGCAGGCCATGACCGACGCGCTCCGTATGCAAGAAAGCTCCAACTCGTCCCATGGTTATGCTCCCATCTTCGTGATCTCGAAGGCTAGCTCTTGCGCCTCTTCGTGCGTGTGGCCTTGTGCTTCGTATTCGGTGATCAAGTCGAGCATCTTGGCGTATTCGATCGGGATCACCTTGGTGAAGTGCTCGGCAATATCGTCGAATTGGTAGAGCATCATCACGCCCAGCGGGCTTGCCGTTGCTTCCACATGCGCTTCAAGCAGCTCGCGAATGCGCGCGATATCGGCTTCATTTGGGCGGACAAGCTCGACCAGCTCCAAGTTGCAATGGCTCTTCAGCGTCTTCGTCTCGTCGTAGACATACGCGATGCCGCCCGACATGCCCGCAGCGAAGTTGAGCCCCACTTCGCCCAGCACCAGTACCTCGCCACCGGTCATGTATTCGCAGCCGTTTTCGCCTACGCCTTCCACCACCAGTTCAGCTCCTGAATTGCGCGCGCCGAAGCGCTGGCCCGCAAGGCCGTTCACAAAGCCCTGACCTGCGGTTGCGCCGTAGAAAGCGACGTTGCCCACCAGGATGTTCTCTTCGGGGCGATAGGTCGCGTTCGCCGGCGGGGTGAGCGCGAGCGTGCCACCGGAAAGCCCCTTGCCGAAGTAATCGTTGGTGTCACCCGCCACCTTTAGCGTGATGCCTTGCGGCAGGAAGGCGCCGAAGCTCATGCCGCCCGAACCTGCGCAGTCGATCTCGATCGAGCCAGCGGGCAGGCCTTCAGGGTGACGCGCGGTCACCTGCGAGCCGAGCATCGTGCCCACGCAGCGATTCACGTTCGAGATATCGGCATGGAAGCGGATGGGTTCGAGGTGCTCGCGCGCGCTTTCGGTATACGGGATGAACAGCGTTGCATCGAGCGTTTCGGGCAGCGTGTTGGGTGCCTGCGCTTCGGTGAGGAAGTGCGGGCAGTGCGCCACTGGGATCGCGCGGCCGAACTCGACCTCAGGCTTCACGAGTAGCGCCGAAAGATCGACCAGGTTGGCCTTCCAGCTGCACGCATCGTGGGTTTGGCGCAGGCATTCCACCTGGCCCACCATCTCGTCGATCGTGGCGAACCCAAGCTCAGCCATGATCGCGCGCGTTTGCTCGGCCACCATCATCATGTAGTTCACCACGTATTCCGGTTTGCCGCAGAAGCAGGCGCGCAACTCGCGGTTCTGCGTGGCGATACCCACCGGGCAGGTGTCTTGCTGGCAGTCGCGCTGCATTAGGCAGCCCATCGCGATGAGCGGCATGGTGGCGAACCCGAATTCTTCGGCGCCCAAGAGGCAGGCGATCGCCACGTCGCGGCCATCCATCAGCTTGCCGTCAGCCTCGAGCACGATGCGGCTGCGCAGGCCGTTTTGCAGCAGCGTCTGTTGCGTTTCGGCCAGACCCATCTCGAGCGGCAGGCCTGCATGATGGATCGAATCGCGCGGAGCGGCACCCGTGCCACCATTCGAACCGGAGATGAGGATCTTGTTCGCGCCACCCTTGGCAACGCCGGTCGCGATCGTGCCCACGCCCGTTTCGGAAACGAGCTTGACCGATACGCGCGCGCTGGGGTTGGCGTTCTTCAGATCGAAGATGAGCTCGGCCAGGTCCTCGATCGAATAGATGTCGTGATGCGGGGGAGGCGAGATGAGCCCGATACCTGGTGTTGAGCGGCGAGTCCGTGCGATCCACGGCCACACCTTACCGCTGGGCAGGTGACCGCCTTCGCCGGGCTTAGCGCCTTGCGCGAGCTTGATCTGGAGCTCGTCGGCGCTCATGAGGTAGCGGCTCGTCACGCCGAAGCGCCCTGAAGCGATCTGCTTGATGGCGCTGCGCTTGGAATCTCCATTGGGAAGCGGAGTCTCGCGAGCGGGGTTTTCGCCGCCTTCACCAGAATTCGAGCGTCCGCCGATGCGATTCATGGCGATAGCCAAGCACTCATGCGCTTCCTTCGAGATGGAGCCGTAGCTCATCGCGCCGGTGTTGAAGCGCTTGACGATCTCGCTTGCGGGCTCGACTTCCGAAAGCGGAATGGAGGGGCGGGTGGAGACGAACTCGAGCAAGTCGCGCAGCACGATGGCACGGCCCGGCTGGTGGACCGCTTCACTGTAGGCGGCGAAGAGTTCGGGGTCGTTCGCGCGCACCGCACGTTGCAAGAGCGTGATGACCTGGGGTGTGATCAGGTGCTCTTCGCCGCGGGGGCGCCAGGTGGTAATGCCTGATGAAGGAAGCTGATCAGGCGCGGGAGACGTGCGCTGTTCGAGCGCTTGAGCGTAGTGCAGGTCACATTCATGCTGCAGATCGTCGATCGAAAGACCACCGATGCGGCTGACCGTGCCGGTGAAGTGCGCATCGATGAGCTCGCTCGCAAGACCGACCGCTTCGAAGATCTGTGCAGCGTGGTAGCCCTGCATGGTCGAGATACCCATCTTCGACATGATCGAAACGATGCCAGAGAGGATGGCGGTATTGTAGTTCGCGATGCCCGTTTCAGCATCGATCGCAAGCACGCCGCGTTCGGCCAGCGAAGCGATCGTATCGTGAACAAGATAGGGGTAGATGCCGGATGCGGAATAGCCCACTAATGTGGCGAAATCGTGCGCAGTGATCGCATCGCCGCATTCCACGATAAGATCCGCCTGCGTGCGCAGACCGCAACGCAGCAAGTGATTGTGAACGCTCGAAACAGCCAGCAGGGAAGGCATCGGCACTTCGCCTTCGCCCACCCTATCCGAGATCGCAAGGATGCTCACGCCATCGCGCACCAGTTCTTCGGCTTGTTCGCACAGGCGATTCACGGCATCTGCCAGCGCGTGTTCGTTGTCGGTTCGGGCTTCGTAGGACGCATAGATCTTCGCGCCCTTGAAACCCTTCTCGTCCATGGAAGCAAGCGCTTCGAAGGCTTCACGAGTGAGCATCGGCGTATCGAGGCGCACCAGGCGACAGTTCGTGCGCGCGTCTTCGAGCAGGTTACCGTGGTTGCCCAGGTAGAGCAACGTGGAGGTGAGGTGCGATTCGCGCAGCGCATCGATCGGCGGATTCGTGACCTGCGCGAAGAGTTGGTTGAAGTAATGGAAAAAGCGGCGCGGATGTTCCGATAAACATGCGAGAGGGGTATCCGCGCCCATCGACGCCAGCGGCGCCTTTGCTTTTTCCGCCATAGGAATGATCGCTTCCTCGATATCGTTGAAGAAGTAACCATGAATGGCCTGTCGGTCGCTCAAGGCAAGACCCGCATCGCGAGCAGCCTCAGCAGGTTCGTTCGCTTGAGCGATGAGCGAATCGAGCGTGTGGGTCTCGGCGTTGATCCAGTCGAGATAGGGTGCTTGGTTCGCCAGGTCATCCTTGATCTCGTCATCGAAGATCACGCGCCCTTCGCGCGGGTCGACGATAAGCACCTGACCGGGCCCTAAACTGCCTGCGATCAGGATCTTCGCTGGGTCGACATCAAGCGTACCGGCTTCACTGGAGAGAATGAGCCGATCGTCGGAGGTCACGTAATAGCGCGCGGGGCGCAAGCCATTGCGGTCGAGCACGGCACCCATGATGATTCCGTCGGTGAATGCGATAGCTGCGGGGCCTTCCCAGGCTTCCGTGAGCATGGATTGATATTCGCCCCAGGCGCTGCGCTTCTTTGAGAGCGTGGGGTTCTTGTCCCATGGCTCGGGCAGCAGCATCGAGATGGCACGCGGCAAGCTGCGGCCGTTCATGGTGATGAATTCGAGCATGTTATCGAGCATGGCCGAGTCGGAGCCTTCGCCGTTGAACACGGGCAGCACCTTCTCGAGCGAAGGGCCCATGACCGGCGAATAGAGGTGCGGCTCGCGGGCGAGCGTCCAGTTCACGTTGCAGCGCAGCGTGTTGATCTCGCCGTTGTGCACCATGTAACGATTGGGGTGCGCGCGCTCCCACGAAGGCGTGGTGTTGGTGGAGTAGCGCGAATGCACGAGCGCGATGGCAGTTTCGCAAGAGGCATCATCCAAGTCCTTGAAGAAACCGCGCATCTGCGTGGAGACGAGCATGCCCTTGTACACGATCGTGCGAGCGCTCATCGAGCAGACGTAGAAGGTCTTGTCGTCTAGGCTCTGCGTTTCCTTCGCGCGCTTTTCGATGGTGCGCCTACCTATATATAAGCGACGTTCGAAATCTTCGTTCGTTTCGCAATCGGCGGGACGACCGAGGAACGCCTGCTTGATGGTGGGCATGCAATCGAGCGCGGCTTGGCCTAAGTCGTGCGGATCGATGGGAACATCGCGCCAGAAGAGCAGCGGGATGCCCTCTTCGATACAGCCATCTTCGAAGATGCGCATGGCTTCGGCTATGCCGTGTTCATCGGTGGGGAGGAAGAGCATAGCCACGCCATAATCGCCTTCGTCGGGCAGCAGGCTGCCGCATTTTTGTGCTTCCTTACGGAAGAAACGGTGCGGGATCTGCAGCAGGATGCCGGCGCCATCTCCCGTGTTGCGCTCCAGGCCAACGCCGCCACGATGCTCCAAGTTCACGAGCACAGAAAGCGCATCGTCCACCATCTGATGGGAACGCACGCCTTTGATGTTGGCGAGCGCGCCAATGCCGCATGCATCGTGCTCGAACGAGCTGCGATACATGCTCGGTTGTGGCGTGACTGCTTGAGGCAAGTGCGTTCGATCCTGTTGGGCGGATCGCTGCGCGCTTTGTTCTGCGCAGGTAGGTTCGCAAGGATGCGCGTGTGCGCATGTTGCTTTGCTTCTCATGTAGTACCCCTTTTCGCATGTTTTAAGGTGTTACTACCTTACGGAAGCTCTGTGTCGCCAATATTGCGCGATTGTTTCGCGTGCGTTAAATCGTTTCTTTGCTTGGTTTTATGCTCGATCAGCGGAGAGGGTGAGGCAACGAGGTGACTCTTTGCCGACTAAATTC
>OGPW01000917.1_pt1 | contig 22148 bp, 19 predicted proteins | sample 1553061 | NCBI WGS metagenome assembly OGPW01 (sample SAMEA2580292, study PRJEB22360) | human gut metagenome | biome: human gut; feature: human-associated habitat; material: faeces | place: Denmark | collected 2008/2010
TTCAGGTTATATATGCGGTTTCCCAAAGAATCGGTAATCGCCGGTATCGGTTTACCGGTTGCAAGAAATGGTAAAGTTCCCAAGATGAACGCGAGCAGAAAATTTTTCATAAGATTTGTTTACCTGTTGAAAGAGCGAGTCTCTCTTTGAATTTTTGCACAAAGTAACAAGAGAAAAATTTTCTTTACAATCATCAATAGTAGTGATTTTTCGAGGACGGGATATTATCCGGGTGTTAGATGAAAAACAGGAGGCTGGCTGCCATGACTGCCATGCCGGTGATGACGCCTCCTATGCCGTAGTGATGATGACCGTATTTTTCGGCTCCCGGCAGCAGCTCATCGAATGAAATGAACACCATAATACCCGATACGAATGCCAATAGAAGCGCGTGAATCGTGGGAGTCCAAAAAGGTAACAGAAACAGGAATCCGATGAGTGCGCCTACCGGTTCGGCCATACCGGAAAGCAGAGAATACCAAAATGCTTTCTTGTGGCTGCCCGTCGCTTGATAGATGGGTACGGAGACAGCGATACCTTCCGGTATGTTGTGAATGGCAATGGCTATGACGATGGGAATAGCTATGTCGATATTGCCCAGTGCCGATGCGAATGTAGCGAGTCCTTCCGGGAAATTATGGATACTGATAGCCAGTGCCATCAGTATTCCGGTACGGTGCAATCGTTGTTGTCCCGATAGTTCTTCCACGCGGTGGACTTCATGAGGATTCTCGTCTTCGGGAATCAAGAAGTCTATCAATGCGATAAACGATGTTCCCGAGAAAAATGCGATCAGCATGTAGATATTAGACATGCGCGGGCTGAAACTCTCGCTGAGCATACCCAATGCCTCGGGCATTAATTCCATGAACGATATATATATCATTACTCCGGCCGAGAACCCCAATGCCGCAGAAAGAAATTTCGTATTGGTTCGTTTGGCGAAAAATGCAATGAGGCTTCCCACTCCGGTCGATAGGCCGGCTATCATCGTGAGGAGAAATGCCAAGAGTATAGAATTTATTTCCATGTTTTCGAGATTGTATAAAACCGTAAAGGAAAACCGCACTATCCTCTTGTCGGGGAATTGGCCGTTTCCTTCGTGGTTTTTCGGAAACAAAGGTAATGTATTAAAACATTATGAAGTTCACCGAATAATAAAAATAACAAAAAAGAATGAAATATGTTAGGAATAAACCGTTGGCTCTACGTATCTTTACCTCCTGAAAAGAGAGAATATGCAAGATTATAACGAAGATATTGTTATCGAGCAGTTACAGAATCCGGCGACTGTGCGGCAGGCATTCGCACGGGTCGTGGCCCGGTATAGTGAGCCGTTATATTGGCAGATTCGAAAAATGGTACTTTCGCACGACGATGCCAATGATTTATTGCAAAATACATTCTTAAAAGCATGGGGAAGTATCGAGTATTTCAGAGGGGATGCCAAATTGTCGACTTGGCTTTATCGTATTGCAGTGAATGAGGCATTGACTTTTCTGGCACGGGAACGGGAACGACGGAATCTTACGGCCGACGATACCGATGATTTCCTGCTCTCTCATGTAGAGAGCGACGAATATTTCGACGGAGATCGTGCACAAAGGCTTTTGCAAGAAGCGGTTTTGCAACTCCCGGAGAAACAACGCCTCGTTTTTAATATGCGTTATTTCGACGAAATGAAATACGAAGATATGTCCGAAATTCTGGGAACGTCGGTGGGTGCATTGAAAGCATCGTATCACCATGCGGCGAAAAAAATAGAGGAATATCTGCAAGATCATGTTTAAACCTTTTCATTATTTTCGTGTCTAACAAACAAAAGGTGAAGCTATGGAAAAGAAAACTCCCCTGTTAGATGAAATCGGTAGGAAGCACGGTATGAAAGTGCCCGGTAATTATTTTGCCGATTTCACCGAAAAGATGACGGAAAGTTTGCCGGAAAGGGAATTTTCCGAACTCGTGCAACCTTCGTTATGGCTTCGGATAAGACCGTGGATTTATATGGCAGCCATGTTTGCCGGTATATGGCTTATGATGAAAATGTTTACGGGAATATTCTCGGTGGAAAAAGGAGAAACTCCTGATATGGAAATGACGGCTTCGGCGACAGATGGAAGTACGATAGAAGACGAGTGGATCGCTTATTATGTCGATGATTACACGGCTTATGAAATGCTCTATACCGATAGCGATTATTAAAGGAGAAGTAGTTATGAAGAAAATAATTTTATTATTATCGGCCGTTTTATTATGGGCATTGCCCGTTTCGGTTTCGGCACAGAATAAGAATAACGACAAGGCGAAGCAACAGCGAAAAGAACAGTTTGACCGGTTCTGTAAATTCCGTCGGGATTTTATGATGAAACAGATCGGGCTTTCCGAACAAGAGGCGAAACAGTTCTTTCCCTTGTATGAAGAGATGGAAGGGAAAAAATGGACGGTAGACAGGGAGGCTCGAACCTTTGCTCGGAAAATAGTACGTTCGGAAACGGCTGTTTCAGATGTCGAGTATGAAAAAGCGGCCGAAGTTTTACTGGAAAAGGACGAGAAGTTGGCAAAGATAGATCGGGAATATTACGACAAGTTCAAAACCTTTCTGTCGAATGAAAAATTATTTAAATTCAAAAATGCCCAAATGAAATTCCCGAGAGCCATGATGAAATGGCATGGCGGGAAACATCATCATGAGTAATAATGTAATGTACGGGATAATGAAGAAAGGGAGAAGTTTTTTTGATCTTCTCCCTTTCTTTTTATTTATGGTACAAATATCTTTTCCGAAAAACCGTTTATATGAAGGATATACAATCCGGTATTCAATCCGAGTTCTCTCCATTCGATTCGGGTTCCGGGCTCGACATCTGTTTTATCGGAGTATCTTATGATTCCGTCCGGGGTCGATAATATGAGGTTTATTTTACCCGCTTGCGATGTGAATAAAATTCCGTCTCGATAAAGTTTGTATAGTTTGTCTGTCGACAAGTTGTCGATGGCGCTCGGTGAAAGCACCTCTTTGATTCCGGCGAGAGCGTCTATTTTCCCGTATCCGTAAATGGAGTTGGGACATGCTCCTGTATGGGAATCTTGGCGGGCGGTCTTTTTCAAAATCAGTTGTATATCTTCGGGAGATAGTTCTGGATTTGCTTCTAACCATGTGGCAATGACTCCGGCGACAAAGGGCGAGGCTTGCGATGTTCCCGTCATTTGTCCCCAATAATAGCTTTTCCCGTTTATCGTTGCCCGGGCGACAGTGTTGGCGCTACTCTCCTTATAGTAATCGGAGTAAGAAGATACGGCGCTGAAAATCATTCCTCCCGGAGCCGTCACGTCGGGCTTTACTCGGCCGTCCGAAGCCGGACCTCGGCTCGAAGTGTAATTGATTTTATTCAACGGGTAATCGATCAACATGGACTGTTTCTTTCCCGAAAAATTTGTCCATACGTTTCGGGTTGTATAGTTTCCGACAGAAATGGTTCTCTTTCCTGTTCCTCCCAATTCCCCTAATGTACGGTCGGCATCGAAATTGACATGTGTGCTTTTCCCGTTGTCGGTGAACTGTCCGCTGTTTTTGTCGGTCCAGAGATCGATGTGTTGGGTTTCGCCCGTTACTCCTATTTGTATGTCGTAACCTTTTAGATTGAGATTATTCAAGGCGACTCTATACATGCGCCTCGTGTTGTTCCACAATTCGGTATAGTAGGCGATTTCTCCGCCTTCCGAATAGTTGAAGTCGGCAGGGACGGAAAACGATTGGTCCGTACCGTTCGAGGTACAACTCCATACGGTTTCGCCTTGCGAGTCGGTTAGCGAAACGGTAACGGTAAACCCGTCCGATTCACCCCAAACTTCGAATGTGTTGGCGGCGTATCCCGATGGTTTGAAAAAAGTCAGTACAGGAGTCTCTGCATTGTTGAGTTCCATCGAAGCATGAGTTTTATTTTTGGCATCGTTTCCGATGGAACCGACCAGAATTTTTCCTTTTCCCAGCATGGCATCGATGGCTTGATCGAAAAGCGAAGTCCCGTCGTGCGGCCCGTAAGAAGTATTTAGGCTAATGTTGACTACGGCCGGTTTGTCTATCGAGTCGGCATAGTTGAATACATATTTAATACCATTCAGAATATCGGTATCTTCCAATGTCGATCCTACCATTACAAAGTCGGCATCATAAGCTACTCCGTAATAGGGATTCTTGTCGAGTGTCGTGGACTCCGAGGTCGCTATTGTCCCGAAATAACTGCCACCGGCTATTCCGGCTACATGGGTTCCGTGTGTTTGCTCTTCGTTGTCAGTCCCTTCGGCAAGAATATTTTCTTTATCCGACAGTAGTTTGTTATCGATTTGATTCCAGAATCTTGCGATTCGGAGGGTCTCGTTGTCAGACGAGCGGAAGGCCGGGTGAGTTACGTCGAATCCAGAGTCTACGAACCCCAATACGACATTCTTTCCGGTATAAGGTGATGAAAGAGACTCCCCGTTTTGTACCAGTACTACGTTCGTTTCTGTACGTGCTTCATCTAAGGATAAGGATGCTTTTCGAGGAAGCTCGGCTCTTTTTACGAAGTCAGAGTCTAAAAAACGAGACAATTCCGACGGTGAAATACATATCGTATAGAATCCGTTTCCCAATGCCACATACGATAAAACAAAACATTCCAGTAAATCGTTTTCGGTCGTATGCTCGTCGCATTGAACGAGAAGTCGCAGATCTTTATCCTGTCTGGATAATTTTTCCAATCGATTGCCAGATCGAATTAATTGATCGAGCGTTTGGCGCGATGAGGCCGATAGTTTTTCGTTGGCTGCAAAACACGTCATGCTGTTGAGGAATAAGATTCCACTGAACAGCATGACGTAAATATAGATTCGATTCATAAAACTTTATTTATAGGGCACAAACTTTGAAAGCAGCGTTCCCTACTTTTACGATATAAATTTTACCCGGGGTGAACGGGAAGTCATATCGACCGTTATTTACAAGCCCTTGATTTATCAATCGACCGTCTGTTTCGTGAATAGTGACAGGTTGAACGGAGGTGTCGTTTATCGAAAAACCTTGTCTGGTAACCGTCAGTTCCAACTCTTCGTTTTGGGTATTTTCAATTCCGGTAGAATTGTACACGACAGCAACGTCATCGATTTGCAGATAGTTTCCTTCGGCAACTTCGAGCGGTTTTTCCGGTTTTTTACTGAGGTAGTTGGATGCACAGAACACGATGTTCATTTTTTCGGGAATCTCTTGTGATGTATAATCGATAGAGATTTCTTTGGTCTCGAAAGCATCTATATCGTTATCGATGGTCAATTCTCCCGACCCTATCAAGGCCGCACCCGCATTCCCGGCGAGAACGGCGCTCATTTCGTCGGTATGGTTGGCTCCGTTTTTATCGGTCGACTCGGCCGAGCCCTTCCATAGATAGACTTTGATATGGGCAGCATCGTCTATGTCGCTTGTAGGAGCATTGTAGTATTGGGCTTTGAAGGTGATTTTACTGGGACGTCCCGTAAATTCTACACCTCCGTCTACACCCAAATCCCCTGTTGCGGCTGTGAAATAATTGGTGTTTACATATATCCACGGAGTTCCTAATGAGAGTATTCCCGGAATGACGTAACCTGTGGTCATCCAGCCACCTTTGGTTCCCGCAAAAGTATTTTCTATAATAGGTGAGGCATCGGATTCGTCTCCTCCTTTGGTAACGGTTCCTCCTTTCATTGAACCGAAAACTCCGCTTGCGTTGCAAGACAATGCATGCCAACCTACGGGTTGTACTTTCTGGTTGCCTCCGTCGCTTTCCCAAGCTCCGTTAAAGTCGTCTCCTGAGAAATTTTCACTATGTGCCGTTAGAGAAAATAGGACACAGCAACTTAAAATAAGATAAAATTTCTTCATAATCCGCTTTGTTTAAATGAATTTGATTATAATATTATATTTTTGTGCAGGCAAAGTAAAGAAAAAAATGTAATAATGGAAAGAGAAAAAGGAAAATAGTAGTAATTATTAAAGTTTTAAGAAGTATGAGAAAGAAATTTGCTTGGTTTTTCTGTATATTTATGTCATCTCTTGTTTTGTTGTCATGTAGCGAGGATAATAAAAAAGGAGAAGAACCCGGAGACGGTACGGGAGGAGGAACTCCTGAGGGGGATACTAAAACTTATTTTGAAACGACCTATTCCGATTTGTCTGCTTACGTTGACAAAGATGTGAGCGAGATATGGGCCGCTGTGGGAAATGCTTCGAAAGATGAGGAAAATAATATCCTGTATGTGCAGGATCAAAAAGGCAATCGATACAAAGCGACGTTTAAACTCGATGGAACGATGATTGCTACCATAGAAATGGTTTTGACCGGAAGTTCCGAAAACAAAGGGATTGAAGTGTGGGAAAGTATGATATCTTCTTTCCGGGATTATAAATTAGGGACTTTCCTCGGTACGAAATTTAAAGATTACGCTACGGGCGTGGGGGGTATCAAGCAAACCACAGAAGAGACGATTCCGTTGTTGACTCTGGAAGCCAATACGTTGATATATCCCGTATTCGGCATACAGAAAAAAGTGTATTGTTGTCCTATCATGGATAAAGATAAATTCCGTGTAGAAATATGCCGCAATTATTTACCTCTCGATTTTAGTACATTAGGTAAATATGTGGGTGCGAATATCGATGAAACTCTGCAAGAGTTTTATGCGATTAGCAATAAGATCCTTTTCGGGACGGCGATGGCGTATCTCTATTTCGATAGTGCGATCGATTTGAAGGGTAATAACTATACGGTTAATTTCGATTCCGACAAAACATTGGAAACCGTTTTGGAAATTTCGGCTTATATTCCTGAGAACGAACAAACCATCGCTCGTTGGAAAGACCTCTTGCAAAACTATGCCGATTATAAGTTAGGCACGTTGAAAGAATTGTATGTGACCGATGCTTTCGGCGATAAGGTACAAGACTTGGCCGATGCGCAAGCGGCGTTCGATTTGTATGAGTCTAACGGTCGTAACAACGGGATCATTGCTCGTTTTGAGACGGCTTATGGTAACAATTCTCTCATATTGAATAAAGACTATTGTTATATTCTTGTTAGGAAAAGTTAAGCAGTCGATCGTATGGAAACGAAGAACGCTCGGGAATTACCCCGGGCGTTCTTCGTTTTTTAAGGGAAATAATCTTAGCGGGCAAACAAAACAGCAAAGGTGTTGTTCTATGAGATACAGACGGTACAAACGCTTGTGGGGAGAGCTTCGCTCTTTTGGAGCAATCGGGGTCAATCGTCTATGAGTTCAACCATCAAAAGTATCTGATATGAGAAAAGTTTGTGAAAAACTACACATGAAAATCCGGTCAGGGTTGCTGTTAGGATTATGTTGCCTGTCGTGGTCGCTATCGGCGCAACGTATGGCCGTGCAAGGGACGGTAGTCGATAGTTCGGGAGAGCCGGTTATCGGGGCGAATGTCATTGTTCGGGGATCGTCTGCGGGCGTAGCGACCGATCTCGATGGGCGGTTCCGTCTCGATGTGGTTCCCGATGCTACTCTCGTAGTTTCCTATTTGGGATACAATACGCAGGAGGTTCCGGTAAACAATCGTTCGCAGATAACGATCGTTTTGCAGGAAAACGCTGTGGCTTTGCAAGAAGTCGTGGCGATAGGTTATGGAACTGTCCGCAAGAGCGATGCCACAGGGTCGGTTACTTTGGTGAAACCCGATGAGATAAATGCAGGTTTAGCGACTTCTGCACAAGATTTGTTGGTCGGGAAGACACCGGGTGTAGTAGTCACTCTCAACGGCGGTAAACCCGAGGGTGGCGCCGATATCCGTATTCGTGGAGGTTCATCGCTCAATGCGACGAACGACCCTTTGATCGTTATCGACGGTGTTCCTGTCGATAATTCAGGAGTGACCGGAATGTCCAATTCGCTATCCATGATTTCTCCCGATAATATCGAGTCGTTCACGATATTGAAAGATGCTTCGGCAACGGCCATTTATGGGTCGAGGGCATCGAACGGAGTTATCATTATTACGACGAAACGGGGACAGTCGGGAAAACCGCAAATCAATTTTACGGCCAATATGTATGTGAATACACCTCGTAATAAAGTGGGGGTACTCGACGGAGACCAATTCCGTCAGGTGATAACCGATTATTACGGAGAAGGGAGCCCGGCTTATAATTTATTGGGGACGGCCAATACGAATTGGCAGGACGAAATTTTGCGGACGTCGGTCAGTAGCGATTATAATCTGAGTGTAGGTGGAACGTATAAAATTCTGCCGTATCGGGTTGCGGTGAGCTATACCAATCAGAATGGTATTTTGAAAACCTCTGCTATGGATAGGGTGACGGCTTCGATAACGTTGAATCCCAAATTTTTCGACAATACGTTGAGTGTGACGGCCAATGTGAAGGGCTTTTATATGCACAACCGTTTTGCCGACGAAGGTGCTATCGGTGGCGCGGTATCCTTCGACCCGTCGCAATCGGTACGGGTCGATAACCTGCCCATCGGTAACGGATATTTTACATGGTTGAAACCCGGAACCGACGAATTTATAGGTATCGCACCCGTAAATCCGGTATCGCTTATCGACGAACGGTCCATGAAAGCCGATGTCTATCGCAGCGTGGGTAACTTGCAGCTCGATTATGTAATGCCTTTTTTGCCGGCGTTACATGCCAACTTGAATTTAGGATACGATGTCTCTCATAGTATTCAACATAATCTCATGACTCCCGACTCCCCTCTTACTTACAAGGAGAATAAAAAAACAGGGCTGGGACAAGACGAACGGTTGAGGCAACTCAAACGGAATTTGTTGCTCGACTTCTATCTCAATTATAAACAGGATTTCGAGTCGATACATAGTAGGCTCGACGCTATGGCTGGATATTCGTGGCAACGTTTTTATAAAGATGGAGGAACCCGCACTACATTGATGCCCGATAAGGAACAATGGTTCGTCTCGTCCTATACCGACCATTTACAGTTGATTTCCTTCTTTGGGCGTGTGAATTATACCTATAAGGACACCTATCTGTTTACAGTCACATTACGTGGCGATGCGACATCTCGCTTTTCGAAAGATAACCGTTGGGGCGCATTCCCGGCCGTTGCGTTGGGGTGGAAAATTATCAACGAGCCTTTTATGGAACGGGCGACTTCGTTTATGAGCGAATTGAAGTTGAGGTTGGGCTATGGTATTACGGGACAGCAGGACATTAGCGACAGTTATTTCCCGTATATGCCGTTGTTTACGATCGGTTATCCTACGGCATCCTATCCGTTCGGCGACCAATATTATTATACGATACGTCCTAACGGCTATGACCCCAATATTAAATGGGAGGAGACTACGACGTGGAATGCCGGTATCGATTTCGGATTTTTGAATAATCGCATTACGGGATCGTTGGATTACTATTATCGCGAGACGAACGATTTGATTAGTCGTATTCCTGTTCCGGCAGGGTCCAACCTTACGAACGAGATATATACCAATGTGGGACGTTTGCGCAACGAGGGTATCGAATTCAATATTCAAGCAAAAGTTATCGATAATAAAGATTTTACTTGGGATTTGGGTATGAACGTCGCTTGGAACTCCAATAAAATAACCAAACTGAATAAAAGCGAGAGTGCCGATTATTACATTCCGGTAGGAGGTATAGGCGGAGGTACGGGCAATACCGTACAGGCTCATAAGGTAGGGTATCCGGCATACAGTTATTTATTGTATGAACAAGTATATGATGCCGACGGTAATCCCATCGAGGGATTGTATGCCGACCGTAACGGCGACGGGGTCATAGACGAATCGGACAAATATATTCACCACAGCCGTGACCCGAAAGTCGTTATCGGTATCAACTCGACCATGAATTGGAAAAATTTCGATTTCGGAATCTCTTTGCGGGCCAACTTGGGCAATTATGTTTATGACAACGTATTATCTCAAAATTCGATATACAGCGCGATGTACAACAGCGCAGGTTTCCTGAGCAATATCATGCGGCGTGGGGCGAAATTCGAAACCCAGCAATACATGAGCGATTATTATTTGAAGAATGCCGGATTTCTGCGTTGCGACAACATTTCGCTGGGATATACTTGGAAACACCTGTTGGACGATGCGTTGCGGCTGAGAGTTTACGGTGCGGTACAAAATCCTTTTGTCATTACCAAATACAAGGGGCTCGACCCGGAAGTTTTTTCGGGTATAGACAATAATGTTTATCCTCGGCCCACGACCTATACGTTGGGTGTCGTTTTGACCTATTAACCTCTAAAAATACAAAAATATGAAGTCTTTTATATATAAATGTTTTATAGGCGGGAGCGTCGCTCTTTCGATGACTTTGTCTTCCTGTTTGGGCGATCTCGATTTGAAACCTATCGACGATAACGTGATACAGTTGTCCGACTTTAAGGACAATCCGCAATATTACACGCAGTTGTTAGCCAAAGTATATGCCGGTTTGGCCGTGTCGGGGCAAGAGGGTCCTGCCGGTAATCCCGATATACAAGGGTTCGACGAGGGACAGGCGCAATACCTGCGGGCCTATTGGAATTTGCAGGAACTGCCTACCGACGAAGCCGTGTTAGGTTGGAACGATGCTGGACTACCCGAACTGAGTATGTCCACATGGTCGGCAGCCAACGGTTTTGTATATGTCATGTATAGCCGCGTGTTTTTTCAGATAGCTTTATGTAACGACTTTTTACGCAATACGACCCCGACAGCGCTGGCTGCCAATGATGTCCCCGAAGATGTCGCTGCTCAGATACAGACCTATCGGGCCGAGGCTCGGGTGTTGCGGGCTCTTTCCTATTGGCATGCTATCGATCTGTTCGGTGCGGTCTCTTTTGTGACCGAGGAGAATAAAATTATGGAGGCTCCCAAGCAGAAGTCGAGAGCCGAGATATATCAATTCATATTGGACGAGTTGAATGCCGTAGAAGAGTCTATTCCTTTACAACCTCAGTATGGGAGGGTAGGACGCGATGCCGTCAATATGATTCGGGCGAAACTCTATCTCAACGCAGCGGTTTATACCGGTACGCCGCAATACGGATTGTGTGCCGCCGAGTGTGAAAAAATAATCGCTCGGCACAATACCGGGACGAATCATGGATTGGCCGAAACGTATAAATACTTGTTCGGCGGCGATAACGACCGTTATGCGAGGGGCGGCAATGAAAGCGAAATACTTATGACTGTTCCTTTCGATAGCGATTCGATTCGTTCGTACGGGGGTACGATGTATCTCACCGTAGGTTCGTATGGAGGTAAAATCTCGGCGAGAAATTATGGGGTAAACGATGCTTGGGCCGGCCCCCGTTCTACCTCTACGCTGGTACTCTCATTCTCTCCGCAAGACGAGCGTTATGCCTTTTTCAGCGAAGGAGCGAGTATTAACAATACCAACCTTTCTACCTATCAGGACGGTTATTCGGTCGTGAAGTTTACCAATCTGCTCTCTACCGATTGGGACAATGCAGCAGGCCGTGCCGAATCTTATCCCGATACCGATTTCCCCTTGTTCCGGCTGGCCGATGTCTATCTGATGTATGCCGAATGCGCATATCGGGGAGCTGCCGATCGGGAAACGGGGAGAACCTACATGAACTATTTGAGGGATAGGGCAGGCATGCCGCAATACGATTCGGTAGACGATATTACACTCGACGAAATTTTGCAGGAACGTATGCGTGAGCTTTATTGGGAAGGGCATCGCCGTACCGATTTGATTCGGTTCGAAAAATTCACCTCCGGTAATTATTTGTGGCCGTGGAAAGGAGGCGTATATGCCGGTAAATCGCTGGATACCAAATATAATCTATATCCTATTCCGGCAAAGGAAATCGCTGCCAACCCCGGCATACAACAAAACTATGGCTACTAACGGTAAAAACGACAGAATTATGAAATCTTCTTTTATTAAATTATCCGTTTGGATAGGCTTGTCGGCACTTGTCGCCTGTAACGATGTGGATACTCCCAAATATGACTTGCAGGCTACACCCGAACTGGCGCCTCTTGCACAACCGGCTTTGGTGTTGAACGAAGCCTCGTCGGGGTTTATAGCCGAGACATTCTCATGGTCGTCGGGAGACTATGGTTTCCCCGCCGCTCCCGTTTACACATTGGAGATAGATAACCGGAAAGATTTTCCCGATCCTATACAATTAGCCGAATCGAATACCGATTATGTTTCGGTGACTGTCGCCCGATTGAATATGGCGACTCTTATTCTGGACGGTCAGCCGGGAGAGCCTTGTGATTTGTTCGTTAGGGTAGTAGCCAAGTTGACAGCCGACCATACCGTCGCTTCTTCTCCTCGCGACATTACGGTGACGGCCTATGACGAACCTATCGTGTATCCCAAACTGTATGTCCCCGGTAATTATCAAAATTGGGATATTGCGGCAGCACCCGTGTTGCAATCCTATCGAATGAACAATCGGTATGAGGGATATGTCGATTTTGTGGTTGCTGGAAATCCCGATGCTGCGGTAGAATTTAAAATAACCACTTTGCCCGATTGGGCGCAGGGCGACCAGTATGGCGATGGAGGTCCCGGACGATTGAAACTCGATGGGGAAAATATCTCATATACTCCGCAGGGTTATTATCTCATGCAGGTAGATTTGGATAAATTAACCTACAAATTGACTCCGTCCGAACCGGTCCCGTGAACCATCTGCACCGTGAGGTGTTTTCTATATATACTGTGTTATGTGTGTGATGGCGGAGGAAACGTAGCTTTGAACGGCTGCGCTTCCCCCGCTTTTTGGGTGAAGTGAAGATACAGACCATGCAAGCATACCACAGCCGCCGGATATTATAAATGCAGTAATACCGGAAGCCCATTGCCGAATGATTTAAGGGATAATTCGACAAGCTAAGGCAGAACATCAACACTCGACAGGAAACAAGGCTAAATCGTGGATTCAAACTGTAACTCCAAATAAAATCCGTGATATTAGTAGTTTACGTATAATATATCACGGATTTTTTATAATTTTGTACTTGGATTGAGGCAACTCTTTCCAAGACATATTAGAAAAAGAAGAAGCGTTATGCTTATCTCGTATTTGGAAACCTGAGAAACTTTCAAATAGTGTATGAGAAAAGGCATAGTGGTTTTCACGCTATAGCGTGGCTGCTATTACTACATCTATACACTAGGGTTTTCTCAGGACCTCCAATATAAGACGTGGCATTGCAGTTCCACGCTTCTGTGTAATTATAGCTTTATTGGAACTTAATGAGCCATAGGAATAAAGAAAAATATGAAATTAATCAAACAAATTATACCTATCGTTATTATTATAACATTAATGACATCTTGTGCATCAAGCAAGATTGTGCTATCAAGCAATGCAGATGTAAGTAAGTACAAGTATGTTATTTTTGGTAGTGAATCATCAGGCGATAGAGAATTAGATGATATTGTAATGGCAGTCCAAAATCAAATTGCAGAAACAAATCTAAAAGTGTTATCTGCCTCTGATATCTCAAAGGTATTAGAGTGTTCTGATAGCATTCTTACGCCTAATATTCATGTTACTTCTGAAAAATGGGATGGAGGACATACATATATCACAGTAACATTTTACGATTACAATAATAATCAACGTATAGCAGTGGTAAAAAGTAGTGGAATAGGAATGACTGTAAGCCATGACCAAAATATAGCGTTAGGTGCAATAAGGAAAAAATTTGACAAGTTATTTAAAGATAATTGAATGTTCACCACAATGAGAATAAGATATGTACCCACATGATAATATTTTTAATATTTATTACAATATAGGTAAACGAACTCCATTTTTAGTTAAACGGTGTGAGTTGGGTTTAGCACGGTCATCAAGTGAGGAGAGGCGTATTGATCCAAATCAAGATAGAACCTTTTTAGTTGAAACAGTAAAGCCACGTGGTAAATATGGAAAAGCTTATGGTAAATGCTTTGTGAATGGTAAATCTGATGACACTTATAGGAAAGAGTGTTATCCAAATATCAAAGATGAAGAAATTCCTTGTGCCGGATGTGGGGAGTGGGTTTTACTTGATGTTCCGGGCATATCTCTTGATGAAATATTTCCTATTCACAAAGCGGATGAGATACTTATGGTTGGGAAATATAAAGGGAAATCTTTTGGAGATATTTATAAGATGGATTATCAATATCTTTATTGGTTAGAAACGAAAGATAGGTTTTTCAAGATTGACTTTGAAGAACTTAAACGATTGTATCCAAATGTCGAAAAAACTTTAGATATATCTATTTCAGAAAGGATTATTGATTTTGGGAAATATAAGGGACAAACATTCAATGATATTAAAGATGATGTATCTTATCTTGAATGGCTTGTTTCAATAGGTAAAATATCTATTGAAGACTTTAATTTATTAACTACTATATAACCAATTAATATAATAAGTATGAGTAAAATCTTAATTACTTTAACAGTACTCTTTGCAACCATTGACATTATGGCACAAGAGCATCTTTCATTTAAGGGTATTCCCATTGAGGGAAGTATGACAGAATTTTGTCAAAAGCTCAAATCTAAAGGATTTACTTCAATTAGTCGTGAAAACAATATCACGTTGTTTTCAGGGGATTTTACAGGTCGTCAAGCAACGGTAGGGGTAACTGCTACAGGCGATGGGAAAAATGTTTTTGCAGTTGTCGTTTTATTTGACCCAAGTGGGGAGTGGAATACCCTTGTTAATACTTACGACTATTATAAGGATTTATATACTCGTAAATATGGCAAGCCGACAATTTCAAAAGAAAACAACCCTGCCCATTCAGATTCCAATATCGCTTTAATGGCGGAAGTGTATCAGGGAACAGTTGTATACAATAGTGTATGGAAAGTAACAGGCGGAGATATAGTACTTTCAATTGAAAAGTCTTCTGGAGTTTATGAAGGTATGGTAATGATTCACTATCGTGATTCTCAAAATGTTGAAGCCAAAATCCAAAATGATTTGGATGATATTTAGACAAGGACAACTATGAAGAAAGTATTTATATTCATTGGTGGCGTTGTCACTGGAGCTATTCTAATGATTGTAGTTTCCATGCTTATAGCTGGTGGAAATTCTACTTATAGTGGAATTACATTATTTGAAAAAGAGGGAGAATGTATAAGTGAAAATTCTTTTGAGGTATTCCAAGTTTTGGATTCGGGTGAAGCTTTAGCTAATGAAGTGAAGCAAGGATATTCAACCACAATACCAACAGGATTGACAGTACTGTTTTTGAATGAAAATGGGCAGTCTTATTATGATAACCAAGTTATTCAGATACCTTCCGGTCAATGTGCTAAACAGATAGGAATATTCAAATATTCTGCTAAATCGGGTATGGAGAAAACAGTTCCTATAGTTGGCATACGTGACAAATAGAAATGGCGGTCACTGACCGCCATTTCTATATTTACATGATATGCTCCCATGCGGTGGATAATTTTTTTGCAAGCCAATTTTATAAAATTGCTACCGACAAATCATACTTTTGGAAAAAGATATTATATTTATCCCATAAAAAGTTATTTGACAGTATAGTAGCGCAAAACGCTGAAATTCGCACGGTTGCTAATTCGCAACCACTACTTCTTAAATAATTTGCTAAAATTTTATTCTTCAATCGGTTAAGTTGAATCGATGAAAATCTAAAATATGAAACGGTTTGATTATGGCGAAATAACATTTCCCTAAATTATTATGGAATCTGACTTTTGTGCTGACAGATATGCGTTGATTATCACGTTCCATGCTCTCGGTCATAAACACAATTTCCAAATCAAGATGTTTATCATTTTTGCATACCGTCGCCATATTCTCGGATTCGATATGCACGAAATCCGATAACTTTCTTTCTTTTTTCAATCCGAAAGGTCTCATCACGACATTACGGAACTTCATCAAAAGGGTTATCCATTTGGGGGCAGAAAAGAACAGTTCAGACAACTCTACCGCACTTATAAATCTTTCAGTATGAATTATATCGCTGAATTCATCTGTATAATCGTAATTCTTATCGCCTTTCATGATTCTTTATTTCAATAACTTACGGCTGTAATTATTACCACTTTCCAATATGCTCATCTGATGAATGGCTATTTGGTTTAGTTTAACAAGATGTTTGCTCTGTGGCATACCTTGTTCGATGAATACAGCATTGAGATTCTCCATATTCGACAAGCAGATAAGTTCATTGATAGTAGCATAATCACGAATATTGCCCGTCAGTTCGGGGTTGGCTTCCCTCCATTGTTTTGCTGTCATACCAAACATCGCCACATTCAGTACGTCAGCTTCGTTTGCATAAATAATATTTGCTTGTACCGGTGTAACTTCCGACGGGATAAGGTTTTGCTTTATGGCATCAGTATGTATGCGGTAGTTGATTTTAGACAATTCACGCTTTGCCGACCAACCGAGTTGCTGGTGTTCTTCTGCTTTTAGTCGCTGATACTCTTTAACAAGAAGTAATTGAAATTTAGGAGAAATCCACATGCCAAAATGATATGCTATATCCCGATGTGCATATGTGCCACCGTAGCGACCAGCCTTAGAACGAATGCCGATTGCATTGGTCCTTTCTATCCACGTTTTTACAGAAAGCACGAAATTGTTACTTCCTGCTGCATTTTTAATTGTACCGAATTCGGTACAATTAAAATCGGGGTTATACAACATTTCCCATTCGCCAAGATATTCGATAGTGCTTTTAAGACTAAGCCAACGGAAGATAATATGCTCTTGCAATTGACTTTTTGCCATGTCTGTAAGGCTGATGTAGTCTTCTTCATTGTACTTGACAATGCTAATATCTGTATTTTGAACGGTAATTTTTGCCATTGTATTGTAATTGATGCAATGAGTTTCAATCACAAAAGTCGCTATAATTTGCGAGATTATGTCTTTTTTAATGGACTATTTGCAAAGATGAAATACAACAATTCGATTATTGGTATTGTCTTTCCCGACAATTATTTTAATTCTATATTAGAAAGAATTATTGAATAGTATTGTATTTCAAGTGTCTGAAATTCAACTTATTAATAAATTATTGTCTTTGATTTTCAAATAATTCGCTAAAAGTTTATTCTTCAAATGGTTGTATCGAGCCGCCGAAAATCTAAAATATATTGAAATAGAGATATTGCCGATTTTTCTTCGATTATTCCGCTGTTTTTCGATAACTTTGCGCCGAAACATAATCAAATAACAAGTGTCATTATTCGAGCTTTTTGTTTTGGCTGTCGGGTTATGCATGGACAGCTTTGCCGTGTCGTTGACATCGGGTGTCCTTTTGAAGCCTTTTACGTTATCCCGTGTTTTGAAGATAGCCGCTTTTATGGCGGTTTTTCAGGGAGCTATGCCGCTTATCGGTTGGTTTTTGGGCATTGGGTTTAAGAATTATATAGAAGCCTACGATCATTGGGTAGCATTCGGCGTTTTACTCTTTTTGGGAATGAAAATGATTTATGAAGGCTGGCTCCGGAAAGGAGAGTCCGAACCCTGTTGCATCGATCCTGCCGATACGCGCACGTTGGTGGGTCTTTCGTTGGCTACGAGTATCGATGCTTTGGCCGTGGGTATTTCGTTTGCGTTTCTCAACATGACGATGATTGCGCCCACGATAGTTATTGCCGGTGTCACATTTGCCTTTTCTTTGGTCGGGGTTTATATCGGTCGTCAGTTCGGTCGCCGTATACATAACTTTGCCGAGGTCGTCGGGGGAGTTATCTTGATAGGGATAGGCGTGAAAATCTTGTTGGAACATTTGTTTTTTTAGGAGGTTATGGATAAAAGATATGCTCGTTCGTGGTGGGCGGTCGTTCTGTTTTTGGTCGTGTTTCTGTCGACAAGTACCATACGTCGTTGTGGCAAGAACACATATCGATATGACGAGGGGCTGATATTCGGCACTTTTTACCACATAACCTATAAATATCCCGAATCGTTGTCCGAAGAAATCAAGAACCGGTTGTTGCAATTCGACGCTTCGCTCTCTCCGTTTAACGATACTTCTATTATTTCGCGGATTAATCGCAACGAACCGGTCGAGACCGACCGGTGGTTCGAGCATGTGTTCAATGCTTCGCAGCGTATATACACACGCACGGGTGGGACGTTCGACCCTACCGTATCTCCGCTTGTCAATGCATGGGGATTCGGTTTTAAAAAAGGGGTTATTCCCGATTCTGTTCAGGTCGATAGCCTGTTGAGGCAAGTGGGTATGAATAAATTGACTCTTGAAAATCATCGGATATTAAAGTCCGATACTTGTGTTACTCTCAATTTTTCGGCCATAGCCAAAGGATATGCCTGCGATGTGATAGGACAGTTGTTGACCGATAAGGGAATCGATGATTTTATGGTCGAAATAGGCGGCGAGGTATTCGCCCGTGGGAAAAATCCGGAAGGAAAAATGTGGCGGGTGGGGGTGAACCGTCCCACTATTGCCGATGGTGAAGCCGGAGGCATAAGCGCGGTACACACCGTTATAGCTGGCTTTCTTCATCCACTGCCCCTGAGTGTATTCATCCTCGTCCGTACAACTGCCGGCAATGCACACGATGGCCAGCAACATTATTCCTACCAATAGTCTGTTCATTGTTTATTGTTTTTTTAATGATTAAGCTTTATACTTCCCACTTTCCAAAACAAGAAGCTGCGGGAGGTCCTTTTTGTCTGTCCGCAAAAGTAAACCACCGCAACCACACCGACAAAAATAACCGACGAACAGTCCGAAATTCCCGTTAAACGCCTTTACCGATAAAAACCGTCCGAACGCCGATTTTTGTAGGAAGATATAAAAGTTTTGCCTTTCCTTTGCCGCCAACTAAAAGAACAGAAATGAAGAAGTCATTGTACAGCTTATTCGCAGTCCTCGCTATCTTCTGCGCCTGCCAGGACGAGAACTCGCAGCTTGGAAAGAGCCTCGTGGAAAGCTCCTTCTATAATGTATACGCAGACACCTGCTCGGTAGACATCAGCACCATCCTGCTAGACTCCATAGAGACCCGGGGCGACAGCATCTGCCAGCTAGGACATTACCGGAGCAGCGCCTGGGGAGAAGTATCCGCCACCTACTATGCCGAATACTCCACGTCCGACTTCACCCCCAACACAGACTATACCTATACCCTCGACTCCCTCGTACTGCGAATGATACCTTCGGGCCATTTCTGGGGAGATACCCTGACGCAACAGCGCATCTCCATCTACCGGCTGAAAAAACCTATCGTGCTGGACAACGACGAGGACCTTTACAACAGCACCGTACTCCCGACGGAAGATGCCCCGCTCTTCAGCTTTACCTTCACCCCCTGCCCGGGGCGGAAGAAGGAAGTAAGCGTCCGCCTGCCCGACTCATGGGGACAACAACTGCTGAATGACCTCGTGGCCCAGGACGACTACTTCGATACCCAAGACAAGTTCAAGAAGAAATTCCCCGGACTGGTCTTTGTTCCCGAAAACGACGGGCAGTGTATCACCGGATTCATGGTGAACGACTCTGCCATGAGCATCAACCTCCACTATCAGGAAGTCTCCAACCAACGTACCGGACAAGTGCTGACTTTCAACGTAAACACCGACTATGCCTATACCGGTATCCGGCACGACCCCACCGGCACCCACCTTGCTTCCCTGAAAAGCGGAATAGAGAACCTCGTCCACTCCAACGACATGGGTTGCCTGGCCTATATGCAGGGATTGACGGGTTACTACAACCAACTGGAATTCCCCTACCTCAACAGCCTCGGAAGTGCCGGACAGATAGTCTCCATAGAGAGCGCCACACTCTACCTCTATCCTCTGGCCCGGAGCTACAACGAAGTGAGCCAGCTTCCCAATGACATCCGCCTTTATATCACGGACGAGAACAATGTGCTGGAGGACTACGTATACGGCAGTGACGGCGTAACCGTACAGACCGGCGACCTGACCATCGACGAGATGTACGGGAAAGAGACCTACTACTCCTTCGACCTCACCGAATTCATCCGCAACAATTACGGCACTTCGGGCATCAAGCGGCAGAAACTGCTGATGAGTCTGACAGACGAAGAAAGCACCACCACCTTCAACCAGGTCATCTTCACCAACGACCCCGAACAAGAGAGACAATGCAGATTAGACGTAAGATTCAAAATATACAACGAGCAATGAAACGCCATTACCGGATTCCCCTTCTGCTGTGCAGTCTGTGTACGGCAAGCCTCACCGCCGTGGCCCAGAACACCACCAACCTGCCCACCTCCATGTACGGAGTGGGCGAACTGAGTGCCGGTGACGGCGGACGTTATGCCGGCATGGGCAACACGGGCATCGCCCTGAACCGTACCGGATTTCTGAACACGCTGAACCCCGCAGCCATCACCCGCATGGACACCGCCTGCTTCACGTTCGATGTGGGTGCATCTGCCTCATATGCCCGCTACTCCTTTCTGAGCGAACACAGCTCCAACTTCACCGGCAACCCCAACCGCATCAGCATGGGCTTCCGTGTCCTGCCGCGCTGGTATGCCCTTGTAGGTGCAGCACCATACAGCAGTGTGGGCTATGTCATCCAGACCGAAGAAGAGATAGAGGGAATGCCCGGCAACTACACCTACTCGCTCTTTGAGGGTACGGGCGGACTATACCGGTGCTACGTCACCAATGCCTTTGCACTGAGCAGGCAACTGTCGGTCGGCATCAACCTGGGGATGATAGCGGGCACAGTGACGCAAAGCGAAACGCAGGAAAGCGCCGTCGTAAAGTACGAATCTTCTAAACGGACCTTTTATGCGGACTTCGGCATACATTACGAATGGGGTGCGACCGGACAACGGAAGTGGGCGGCAGGGCTGGTATTTGCTCCCTCCCTTCCCATCAGCCACGACAATACACTGACTTACAGCAACTCATCTACCAGCGAGAACCTCGATAAAGGATACCACAGCCGTACACAATATCTGCCCATGCACCTCGGCACCGGCCTCAGCATAACCACCGAACGCTGGGTGCTGACCGCCGACTACAACTACCTGGACTGGAGCCGCAACTCCTCCTCCTACACTTCCATGAAATACGAGAACCAGCACAAAGTGAACCTGGGAGGCAGCTACATTACCAAGCCACGTCTGGCACGTTCCACCGAGCTGATGGGTGGAATAGGTTTCGGCAACTCCTATATCAACCTGAAAGGCGGGAAGATGCAGTATCTGGAAGCCAGTGTAGGGGCGAGCTTCCCCATCCGGTACTCCTATCTTTCGCTGGGCGCCACCTGGCGGAAACAACTGAACACACGCAGCAATCTGATGCAGGAAAGCCGATTCAGCCTGAATCTGAACTTGACGTTCGGGGAAAGGATTTCGAGAGCAAAACTAAAGTAATACAAGGTTCCGGTTCACCACAGATTACACGGATTTTACACCGAATGATTATCATTTGTTGGATCTATATATGCAACGCGTTGCATATATAGATGCAGCACGCTGGAACTATAGATCCAACAAACAAAGTATATAGTATCTGAAAACAGGGTATTACAACACTGCCAGCCTGGACACATACCCTTTCACCCTTTCGCGGTAAGCATCGCCAATGGGGACATCCTTCTGCTCGATGAGCAATGTGCTGCGCCCGATGGCGCTGATGCAGTCCATGCGGACAATAAAAGAACGGTGTACGCGGATAAATTCATCGGCCGGAAGTTTTTCTTCCATATACTTCATGCTACACAAGCTCAAGATAGGCTTAGGGGAATCTTTACAGAAAATCTTCACATAATCGCCCATACCTTCTATATAGTTTATCCGTTCCAGGTCGAGCCGCATGATGCGGTTGTCACACCGCATGTAAATCACCTTCGGAACCTCTTCCGGACCTTGCCTTTGCTTGGGGGCGGACGTACCTGCATCCTGCAAAGAGAACCAGCGTGCCGCTTTGCTGACAGACTGGAAAAACGTGGAGAAATTGAGCCCGTCCATCAGATAGTCCAACGCATCCAGACGGAAACATTCGGCAGCATAGCGGTCGGTGTCTGTAATGAAAATGACACGAGTGGACGAGGACAAGAGCCTGCAAAAATCCATTCCGTTGATTTCACCTTCTTCCACCGGAT
>OGPW01000923.1_pt1 | contig 22118 bp, 19 predicted proteins | sample 1553061 | NCBI WGS metagenome assembly OGPW01 (sample SAMEA2580292, study PRJEB22360) | human gut metagenome | biome: human gut; feature: human-associated habitat; material: faeces | place: Denmark | collected 2008/2010
CGTCGCGAACCTCGAGCCCCAGCTCTTCCTGCAGCTTGGCCTTGCACACGGCCTTGCCGGAGCGGTCATCAACCGTGTAGTTGGCGGCAATGCGCTTGTCGGTCGCCGGGTCAAAACCTGCTACGTCAATGCCGTTCAAAATGCCCTGCAGCGCATAGGAGCGCTCGCGCAGCACGCCGTCCAGTCCCTCGCCAAACTCGGGCGTCTGGATCTCGTTGGCATAGGTGGGGCTCACCGTGGTGATGGCGTCGGCATAGCGCAGCGCGCCCAGCATGTAGTTGATGCTGCAGGCGTCGCAACGCAGCTGCGAGGCGGCCGCCGGAATGTGCGCCACGCCCAGGATGTCCTCCATCACGGTGTCGCTAAACTGGCCCTGGAACGCCACGTTGTGGATCGAGAACACGGTCTTGACGCGGTCGTACAGCGGCAGGCCCTGGTAGAACTCGCGCAGGAACACGGGCGCCAGTGCCGTCTGCCAGTCATTGCAGTGCAGGATGTCGCACTCAAAACCGGCCGGCAGGTGCTGCAGGCCCCCCGGGGGGGGCCTCGGCATCATCGCCTCCACCGGCGGCATCGTGCGCCTCGCCCGCGACATCAACCGCAAGGACTGCATGGAGCTTCTGCTCACCGGCAAGAAGATCAAGGCCCCCGAGGCTAAGGCGCTCGGCCTCATCAACTACGTGGTGCCCGCCGAAGAGGTGCTCGACCGCGCCATCGAGCTGGCCGAGGAGTGCCTGAAGAACGCGCCTCTGGCCCTGAAGTGGACGAAGTTCATCGTGCATGCCGCCGACCAGATGTCCGAGGAGGACGCCATGCGCTTCTCCGATGCGGCCTACCGCTTCCTGGAGAAGACCGAGGACGGCATCGAGGGCCCGGCCGCCTTCGTCGAAAAGCGCGCTCCCCACTGGACCGGTCGCTAGGCGAACTGCCCCATAGGCGTTCAGCACATGAAGAGCCCGCCACCGAGGCGGGCTCTTCTGCCGCTTAGAGACTGACGCTCCTTACTTCCCAAACTACGCGTCCTAAACCCTTTCTCGAATCCGTGCGGCAAGATCGCCATACACCAGGGGGGTCTTTCTCCCATGCTGCCGAAGCTCCGCATAAGCAGGAAGAGTCCGTCACTCAGACGGGCTCTTCCATTCTCGAAATTTAAGATCTTCTGCCGATAGCTGGAACCCTGAGAACCAACGCTCTATCTATCGGCGATGCCGCTCGTCTCGGCGAGGGACTTGCCCCGGGTCTCGGGCGCCATGAAGTATGACAGCACAAGCCCCAGCAGCACGAGCCCCGCCGCCACAAGCATCACCGGGCCCACACCCCAGGCAGTCAAGGCCAAAGGTGTCCCATAGGTGGCCGCGATAGTGCCGATGCGCGAGAATCCGATAGCAATGCCGACGGCCGCCGCGCGCACCTCAGTGGGAAACAGCTCGTTGGGATACAGCCATTGCAAAATACCCGGGCCACCGCTAAAGAACGCGTACAGCCCAAAGGCGAGGATGATCATCGCCACCGGTGCCGTGGGCCACAGGCCCAGCACGAGCAGCCCCACTGCCATGAGCGCGAAGCTCATGAGCAGCAAGGGGCGTCGCCCCATGGAGTTGAGCCAGAACATGGCCGGAATGGATCCAACGAGGAAGAACAGGCTCACAGCGCTCTCGCCCAAAATGGCCTCATGGCCCTCTCCCAGCCCGAAGACGGTCATGATCTCGGGCCCGAAGGTGTAGATGGCATACATGGGCACCACCTGGCACAAGATGAACACCCCGAGAAATACCATGCGCTTGAGATACTCGCCGTGCATCAGCGTTGCCAGCGGCGTCTTGCCCGCCGGCTTCGCGGGAGCAAGCTCCACATCGGGGCCGAACACTCGGTCCATCACGGCCCGAGCCTCGGCAACGCGCCCCTTGCTTGCCAGCCACAGAGGCGATTCGGGGATGTCGTGCCGCCCGATGAGCAGCACCACGCAGGGTACCACGGCGCTGCCGAGCATCCATTTCCATCCGTCTTCCATACCGTAGAGCCCATAGCCCACCACTGCGGCCACGGTGGCTCCCAGATACCACGCCGCCGACACCATGCCCATGGAGATCGACCGATGTTCCTTGGGCGTGAACTCGGCAATGAGCGAAGTCGCGATGGGATAATCGGCGCCTACGAACACGCCGATGAAGAAGCGGGCGGCCACGAGCTGCCAGGCCTCGGCAACGAATACGCTCAGAAGTGAGAACAGCCCGATCGCTACCAGGTCGATGATGAACATCTTCTTGCGACCGATGATGTCGGTGAGGTAGCCCCCGGCGATGGTCCCCGCGAAAATGCCGACGAGCACCGAGGCGCCGATGGCGGCGCTCCAGTCGTCGGTCAGCCCGAACGCCGGCACGATCTGAGTGAGTGCGACGCCGATGAGCGACAGCACGTATCCGTCCAGAAAAGAGCCGCCCGAGGAGAAGAAGGTGATCTTGCGCAGAAACGGCGTCATGGCCACGTCGTCCATGGTCCTCTTCGCCGTTTGGCGCACCTTGCGGGCCACATCCCCGCTGATCTCCTTCGCAGCCGTCGAGACAGGAGGGCTCGCCACCTGCGTCATCGCCTTCACATCGCCTGCCATGACAGCCCTCCTATTCCCATTCGGCGAGACAGGCGCTCAGATACGGCTTGGCCTCGGGCTCATCAGCGTTTACCATGCAGAAGCGCGCCTCACCCTCGCCCACCTTCCACACCTGCGTGCAAAGACGTGTGCCTGGCAGCACCGGGGCCGTGAAGCGGCACTTGAAGCGACGAAGGCGCTCGGGCTGCCCCGGAATGAGCAGGGCGATCAGGTGTCGCATGGCAATGCCCGCTGTGCACACGCCGTGGTTGATGGGACGAGCCAGCCCGGTCTGGGCCGTGTAGGCCCAGTCGATGTGCTGCTGGTGCCAGTCGCCCATGAGCCGGTAGATGAGGGGCCACTGGTAGCCGCACGCCTCCTCGTAGGTGAGATCGGGTTCGCGATCGGGGTACTCGACGACATCCTTCGGCGGCCGCTCGCCGCCGAAGCCGCCATCGTAGATGCAGCAGTCGTAGGTCTCCACCGTGCACAGATGCGTACCGTCAGCCGAATAGGACTTCCCCACCTGCTTGGAGAGCGACCCGCGTCCTTCCCCTCTATCCCAGATGGCCTCTTGGGTCACATAGGTCTCCACATGATCGTCCATCTTGAAGGGCGCATGAAAGCGCGCGTCGATGCCGTAGTGCAGAGACCCCTCGTAGTTGAAGCCGTAATCGAGGGTCGTCGTCATCTCCTCGTTCACCGTCAGCGGCACACCGAAGATGGGCAGAACCTTCAACTGCGGGTTCTCGGCATCGCGCTCGTTCACGTATTCCAGGTCGGTCTTGCCGTCCCAGCCGGCGCCGCAGCCGAGCGCGCAAATCTCCAAGTCTTTGAATGTGTAGTCCCGGATGAACGGACCAAACGTCCTGCCGACGATTTCCGTTGAGATGGCCATGCTGAATCCTCCTTTTGCCAATGGATTTCTCTGGTCTAGTCAAGCGCGCAGAGCAGCTTCTTCTCCACTTTCCCGACACTGGTATGGGGCAGGCGCTCTACGATCTCCATGATGGTAGGCACCTTGAAATCGGCCAGACGGCAGGCAACGAAGTGCGTGATCTCCTCAATGGCGGCCGTATGCCCCTCGTGCAAAACGACAAAGGCCTTCACCGCCTGGTCGCGCACCGGGTCGTCCACGCCGATGACGGCGCATTCGGCTACGGCCGGGTGCATCAAGAGCGCGTCTTCCACCTCGGTGGCCGACACGTTCTCACCGCCTCGCTTGATCATGTTGCATTTTCGATCGACGAAATAGAACCAGCCTTCCTCATCGCGGTAGCCTTTGTCGCCGCTGAGGTACCAGCCCTCCCCATTCACGGTTCTCGCCGTGGCCTCGGGATCGTCGTAGTAGCCCTTCATGAGACTGATGCCGGGAATACCCCTCACGGCGATCTCCCCTACCGTCCCCGGCGGCACCGCCCGTCCCTCCTCGTCCAGGATCTCCACCTCGTAGCCAAGGCCCGGCCGCCCCACGCTCGGCCAACGGCGCGGGCCATAGGGCAAGTCGGTGAGCGCCCAGCAGATGGACTCCGTCGCGCCGTAGCAGTTCTGCAAACGCACGGAGAAGCGGCGCTCGAAGGCCTCCTTCTCCTCATCGGTGATGGGCAGGTAGTACTGCACCGACCGGACGCAGTGCTCTCGCTCGGCGGCGTCGCACGGCTGCATCATGAGGGTGCGGGCCATCATCGCCACGAGCTGGATGGCCGTGGCTCCATGCTCGCGCACCTGGCGCCAGAAGTTGCGCGCGCTGTACTTCTCCAGCACGACGAGGCTGGCGCCCGCCGCGAGCACGGGCATGAGGGCCGCCAGCTGGAAGTTCGAGTGGAAGGCGGGCATGGTGGTAAGCATGCGGTCCTCAGGCCCCAAGGCGCACTGCCAATCGCCGTAGTGGCCGGCGAAGAGCATGTTCGCATGGGTGATCTCCACACCCTTGGGGCACGAGGTGGTGCCGGAGGTGAAGATGATCATGGCCGTGTCCTGGCCGTCCAGATCGCACCGCTCGTCCAGCACGTCAGCGCACGCATCTACCCCGGCGTCGAAGTCCACGGCACCGGCGACGAGCCCCTCCCCACCGCTGTGGCAGACGAACACGCGCTCCATAGGATAGACGCGCCTCTCTCCACAGGTGTTGTTCGGGCACGGGGGCATGGCGTCGGCGAAATAGTAGCCCTGGCAATCCGGCTCGCAGATGACGGTGCGGATGGCGCAGCGGTCGAACTGGAAGGCGCACTCGCCGAAGACGAGCTGCATGTTGATGGGCACCGCCACTGCCCCGATCTTCGCCAAGGCGAAGGTGGCCGACACGTACTCGGGCGAGTTGTACAGCTGGATGGCCACGTTGTCGCCTTTTTTCACCCCGGCCAACCGCAGGAAGTTCGCCGTGCGGTTCACCAAGCGGTCGAACTCGCCGTAGGTGAACGAGCGACGATGCCCGGCCCGATCCTCGCAGGTCAGAAAAAGATGATCGCCGCGGCTTGCGGACAGTTCGTTCCACAAATCGCGGAGATTCTCGTTGCCTACGATGGTCGTCATCGCGTTCGCTCCTTCCCTTGGGCTTGCCGGTGAAAGAGGGCCCGCCCCTCCCTGGCGGGCCCTCCCTGCGCATAGTTGGCGCGATGCGCTCGCGCGGGGTGCTACGGCTACTCAGCGCACTTCACAATGCCGTCAGCCGCGAGGCGGGCAATCTGCTCATCGCTGTAGCCGAGCTTGGTCAGCACGTCCACCGTGTCGCCGCCCTGGGCGGGCATGGGACGCCAAATGCGACCGGGGTTGTTCTGGAACTTCGGGAAAACGCCAAGCCCATGGAAGGTCTCGCCGTCGGCCGTCTCCCAATCGACCCAAGTGTCGCGCAGACGCAGGTGCTCCTCCTCGACCAAGTCCTCCATGTCGTTGATGACCTGAGCGGCAATGCGATGCGCCGCGAAGTCCTCTTCGATCTCGTACTTGGAATGAGCCAGGCAATACTCCTCGAAGGCGCGCTGGATCTCCTCAGCATGAGGATTCGACAGCCACAGCCCGCTCGTATCCTCGGGAATCTCCGGTGTTCCCCACAGATGCCCCAGACCGATGGTCTCGAGGAAGTACTTGTTCTGGTCGACGCCGTAAAGGCACACGCCCAAGAAGCCGTCCTTGCAGGCGAACTCGCCAATCCCGCAGAGATTTTGGTTGCGCGCGCCAGGGCGAGGCCACTTGATGCCCTCGTTCAAGTAGTCCACGAGGTAATACTGGCCGATGGCCAAAAGCGTCTCGTACATGGCCAAGTCGATGGACTCGCCCTGTCCCGACTTCTCGGCCTTGTACAGTGCGGCCAGAGCCGAGCTGGCGATCATGAGCGTGTTGAAGTAGTCGCCGGCATAGGGTCCCGGCAGCATCGGCTGCTCCTCGGTGCCGTTCTGCATGATGATCCCAGCATAGGCCATAACCGTCAGATCGTAGGCTGCGCGCTTGACCATCTTGGGATCGCCCGTCTGCCCGAAACCAGATACGTGCACGATGACGAGCTTGGGATTGATCCCCCACAGCACTTCGTCGGTCAGGCCCTTGCGCGCCCACGTGCCCCCCTTCGAAGCCTCCATGAAGATGTCCGCGTCTCGGATCATGTTAAGGAATATCTCGCGGCCCTCTTCGGAGAAGTAGTTCAGCGCCACGGAACGCTGGTTGCGGCGCTCGGCCTGCTTGATATAGGCCGTATCGCGAATAGTGTCGCCGGCGCCGGTGTTCTCAAGCCAGGTGACATCCGCCCCCCAGTCGGCCATAAGATCGGCAGCCTTGGGGCAGGCAAGCTCCACGGCGGCATAGACCACCTTCACACCGTCAAGCGGACCGTAAGAGGGTTTCTCGGTAGGGATAGCCATTGCTTCTTCTCCTTAAATCGTGTTTCTCTCAATACCTCGCTGGTTCTCGCCTAAGAGAGCTAGGCCTTGTAAGCCTTGCAGGCACCCTTGGAAGTGGCGAGAATCATCATCTCGTCGGTGCCCCCAGAGACGCGGTCGACGCGCAGGTCGCGCCAGATGCGGTTGATGCGGTGCTCGGAGGCCACGGCGATGCCGCCCATCACCTGCATGGCGTCGTCGGTCACCTCGAAGGAGGCGTTGGCGCAGTAGTACTTGCACATGGCGGCCATGGCCGGGTCGAAGTCGCCGCCGTTGTTGTCGGCCATCCAGGCGGCCTCGTACAGCATGTTACGCATGTTGGTCAGCTTGATGCACATCTCGGTGATCTTCAGCGAGTTCAGCTGGAATCGGCTGATGGGCTTGCCGAAGGCGATGCGGGTGTTGGCGTGCTTCATGGCGTCCTCGAAGGCGCAGATGGCGGTGCCGTAGTCGCAGGCGCCCACGAGCCAACGCTCGAAGTTGAAATCGGACACGCCGCGCATAAATCCGTTGCCCTCCTTGCCGAAGATGTCGGACTCCTCCAGCTCCACGTTGTCCAGGTACACCTCGCAGCAGCTGTCCATGCGAAGCCCCAGCTTCGGCAGCGGGGAGAGCTTCACGCCCGGCTTGGACATATCGACGAAGAACTCGGTGAACTGCGACTCGTCATCGGCGTTCTTGGCCATGATGACCAGGTACTTCACGCCGGCGGACGAGGTGATGAAGGTCTTGGTGCCGTTCAGGTAGATTTTGCCGTTCTCGCGCTTGTACGTGGTGGCCAGCGCCCCCACATCCGAGCCTGCGCCCGGCTCGGTGCAGGCGGAGTTCCAGATCTGCTCGCCGGAGCCGAGCGTGCTCATGACGGCGTCGATCTGCTCTTGGGTTCCCTCGCGGATAATGGTCTCGAAGCCGGGCAGCTGGTAGAGCACGTAGGTGGGCGCACCGTAGCGGCCGAGCACCTCGTAAACGGCCATCAGCGTCACGCAGGGCTGCTCCAGGCCCAGGCCGCCGTGGGACTCGGGCAGCATGATCTGGTCGAAGCCCAGCTCGCACAGGCCCGCCACCCAGCGCAGGGGGTAGACGTGCTTCTCGTCGCACTCGTGGAAGTAGGTCTCCCAGTTCTCGCTCTCCATGTACTCGCGGTAGCTGTCGACGATAAGCTCCTGCTCGTCGGTGAGTTTGAAGTCCATTCTTCTGTCTCCTTTCAAAGGGTGCTTTGCAAAGGGAACGCGCCCTGCGCGCCCCCGGATTGCCAATAACTAGGCGAGGCCCAAGGTCTCGCGGTAAAAGGTGGCGCCGTGTTCCAGCGCGTCGTTGGCCGCATCGAGCATCTTGGTGTAGTGCAAGAAGGCGTGGATAACGCCCTCGAACAGCTCGAAGCGGAAGGGGGTGCCGTACTGCTCGCAGATGGCGGCCAGGGTGGCCGAGTCGTCGCGCAGCGGGTCGAACTCGGCGGCGGCGATGTAGCAAGCAGGCACATCATGGGTCAGGTCGTTCAAAAACAGGTTCGCGTAGGGCTCCGCCGCAAGGGCCGCGGGATCCTCGGCGTACAGGTTCAGGTAGAACTGCCAGTCCTCCTCGGTGAGGCCGTCCCACGGACCGCCCAGAAGCCGCATGGAGGAAGAGTCGGTCAGGCCGAACCACCCGTAGAACAGAAGCAGGCACTTCACGAAGTCGGCGCCGCCCATCTCCTCGCGCAGATACAGCGTGGCGGCCAGGCCCAGGTGCGCGCCGCCGGAGTCGCCGGCAAAGGCCAGGCGGTCGCCGTCGATGCCCCAGGCCTTCCCCGCCTCGTGCAGGTGCGCGGCCACCGCCGCCGCCTCGCGCACGGCGGAGGGGTACTTCGCCTCCGGGGACAGCCGGTAATCCACGGCCACCACCGGCACGCCGGCGCGCTTCGCCAAGATGCGGCAGATGCGGTCGTGGGTGTCCAAGTTGCCGAGGACGAACCCGCCGCCGTGGACGTAGACGATGGCCGGCGCCGTCGCGCCCTCGGGGATTTCACAGGGGTAGTAGCGCCGCACGCCGATGGCGCCGAAGGAGCCTTCCACCGCATCGTCGACCACACGGCCCATCTCAGGGGCTCCCTCGTTCCACCAGGCGCGGCCGGCCACGTAGTTCTCGCGCATCTGGGCGAAGCCGGCGCTTGTGTCGTTGGCGTCCCCGGCCAGCTCGTCCTCCTTCGCGAGGACGGCGGCCATCTGCGGGCTGATGCGGGCGAGCACGTCAATCTTGTTCGGCATAATAGGATCTCCCTGTCCTTTCCCGAATCCTGCGGTCTTTCCGATTTCCTCGCGTCGCTAGATGGTGGCCTCGCCGCCGGCGATCTCGGTCGCCTCGGCCTCCTCGGTCTTATCGACGTACTCGGCGCCGAAGTGCTTCTTGATGGTGCGGAGCAACATGACGAGGCAGATGCAGCCGATGACGCCGAACATGATCTCGAAACCGAAGATGCTCGTGTAGGCATCGATGCCCTGGGCGTCGATGAGGCCGCCGTACCAGGTGTGGATGAACACGTCGGGCATGAAGCCGACCACGGACAGCACGCCGGCGGCCGTGCCGAAGATGCGCATGGGGATCTTGATCTCCGAGAGCGGAGAGCTTCCGATGGAGAAGGCGCCGTAGGTGGTGAACCCGAACACGACGACCAGGATGGCGGCGACCATGGCCGCGCCCGGATCATGCGGGAAGACGATGAAGCCGAGCAGCACCGCGATGGACAGGATGAAGGCGCCCAGGATGACCTTGGAGGGGCTCTTCAGCTTCGTGGCCAGCCAACCGACCACAGGGCCGGCGATGAGGCCGATGCCGTAGGTGCGGATGAGGCCCACGACGTTCACGAGATTGCCGTCGGCGTTGAAGCACTGGGTGAGGTAGGGCGTGGTATAGGTAGCGCCCTGGTACACGGCGTAGACGCAGAAGTAGGCGACGCAGGCCCAGATGACGCCGGGGTGCTTGATGGCCTCGACGGCCTCCTTCAGGCTGAACAGCTTGGCGTTCTTGTCGATCTCGCCCTTGAAGTCGGGGATGAGGAAGATGGAGGCCACACCGAGCACGGCGATGACCACGGCCAGGAAGATGAGCATGACCTGCACGCCCTGGGCGACATTGGCGATGGCGGCGATGATGCCGGCGTTGATGAGGCCGATGACCAGTCCGGTCACGCCGTAGATGGAGTAGCTGATGCCGATCTTCGAGGCGTACTCGTCCTCCTCGCAGCACAGGCGGATCACCTTGAAGCGGGTGCCCCACCACACGAGGATGGAGGTGATGCCCATGGCTACGAACAGCACGAGGCAGATCTCCACCGACGGCAGCATGGCGTAGATGCCCACGAGCACCGCCGTGGCGAGGAAGCCCACGGTGGCCAGCGTGCGCATGCGGAACTTGTCGGCCACGATACCGGAGGGCAGATAGCAGATCATGGCCGCGATGCCGTAGGCCGACACCATAAGCCCCAGATCGGCGTTCGTGCAGCCGAGCGCCTGCATCAGCGGATCGTAGAACACATTCTTAAGGTACATGGGCGCGTAGATGATGGACGAGCCCATGGAGATGAGCACGACGAGTGCCCACTTGTGAAGCGACGTCAAGTCCTTGTACGTCACTTCCCCCTTGCTCTTTGCAAGCAACGACATGGTGGTGCTTCCTTTCTCTTCTTCTTATCCCGGAACCGCGCCGAGCCTTAAAGGATCTGCTCGGCCGGTACCGCATTGCCGACCGATCTGGTGAGAATTCTGCCTTCTGGAAACCACCGTGGCATCGCTCGATGACCGTGAAAACCTCGTTACCTAGTTTCTTGCGAGGAGACACATTCCAGCGAAAAGTGGGGCAAGGTATCGCAAAACCCCTGCGAAAAGCGGAGTACTTAAAAACTTGCGATCCCTTTTTCCCTGATGACCTTTACACTGGCAGCTTGAATTTGATACCGTGGAGCCCTGGTCGACGACATGTCAGCCGGAGGACCGAAGCGATGTCGCAATCCGCAGGACGGCAAAGGGGAGAGCACCAATGGAAGCAAGCCGCGCCGAGTTCGATTCGCCCGATGTTCGGGAAGGGAAAGGTCCTTCTGCCCTCTTCGATCGACCTTTGCTGAAATACGTGGGATTCGCCTTGCTGCTCGCATGGCACTACGTGCTCTGGTTCGTGCCGAGCTTCTTCTTCCACACCCAGCTGCTTGACGAAAGTGTGACGCTCAGCTGGGTGGCAAGCCTGTTGGCGACGGCGGCGTTCCTTTTCGTCTTGGCGGGACTTCTCGGACGCAAGCGTCACCTAAGCGACTATCCCGCCGTCCTTCCGGCCGCCATGATCGTCGCCGCGGCAAGCACCGTGGCCCTGGGTTTCTTCCCCTTCCATCTTGCACCTGCGGGCCTCTATCTCGTCGTGATCATCGCCCTCAGCGCCTCCGAGGCCACGCTCTGGATACTCTGGGGCGAGCGCTATGCCTGTGTGAAAGCGAACTTCACCATCAACCACATCGGCACCGTCTTCGGCATCACGCTCTTTCTGTGCGTGCTTATCGCCTCGCTTCTGCCGCCGACGATAACGGCGCCGGCGACGGCCCTGCTCCCCCTGGCATCGGGAGCCCTTCTGGCCTTCGCCCGCAAGGACGAAAAGCGCGCCTTTCCCGTACTCCTGCCGCGCAGCGCTACAAGCAGCGGCTTCAAGAACATGCTCGGCGCTGGCTTCGTCACGCTGCTCGCCTGCGCCGCCTGCTATTTCCTCAGCTGCATCATCCCATGGGAAGTGCTGCCCACCGGCGAGGACTCCTTCACATTCGGCATTTTGGGCGGGGCTCTGTTCATTCTCGTCATCGCCGGCATCTACACGCTGTCGCGCAACCGCCTCAACATCTTCAAGATCTACCCGGCCCTGCTCATCGCCATCATGGTGGGCTTCTCGCTGTTCCTCTCCTCGACGTTCGCTTACTTCCCCGCCTTCATCGTCGGCATCGGCGTGCAATCGCTCTTCGAAGTGCTGCTCATCATGTACTTCGGCATCCTCACCACCAAAGGCTACGCGACCCCGGCGCTCACTTTCGCCATGGCCGGCGGCTTCGTGCGCCTGGGGCTCGCCGCGGGCAACTCGCTGGCGCTGTGGTACGAGAGTATGGCAGTGCCAGTGACCCAGGCCCTCACACCGCCGACCTGCCTGGCCTTCATGTGCCTGCTCGCCGTCGTGCTCGTGCCGCTCGTGCGCATGGAGTTCAGCATCGTGGCCCTCACCACTGCGCCGCCCACGCGAAACGAGGTGGAGGAGATCTGCGCCGAAGCGGCAGCCGAGTTCGGCCTGTCGGCCCGCGAAGCGGAGATCCTGCTGCTCATCGCGCGCGGACACACGACCAACTCCATGGCGGAAAAGCTCGTCATCTCCCCTTACACCGTAAACACCCACATCCGCCACATCTACGACAAGATGCAGATCCGCAAGCGCAGCGAGCTTCTGAACTACCTGAACATGCAGCGCTCAGATTTCTAGAGCACGACTCGATAGGCAGGAACCGATCCCTCCGTAGGGGCTGACCTTGGTCAGCCCTCCCCTGGCGAGTCGACCCCACTTGAGGAGGGGCGACCAAGGTCGCCCCCTACGGGATAATGCGATAACCTTTCATGACAAATCCATGGCACACAAGATGAGGCATTGCCAATTCTGCTTATTCACTGTATATTTACAGCAAATTCTTAGGAGGTTGCTATGCCGCAGATCAAGCCACTGTCCGAATTCAACCGGAACCAGAACGCCCTCATCGAGGATCTCAGCCACTCGGGCGAGCCCTTGTACCTCACGCGCAACGGCTCGGCTTGCGTCGTGGTGATGGACTCGGCCGCCTTCGATGCCGCCATGGCCTTCCGCAACGAGATTTACGAGCAGGAGATGCGCACCTACCGCGGCATGCTCAAAGGCATCCAGGAAATGCAGGAGGGCAAGCTTCACGACGCCCAGGACGTCATGGACGAGCTGCGGGCACTCAGGGGCTGGGAGTGATGGCCGCCGAAGGCATGCGCGTTCTCTTCACGGACTCTGTGCGCACGTTCATCCTGGAGAACGTTTTCAGTGAGCGGGTGGCGCTCGCCATCGATCGCCAAAGGGACATGCTCGCGCTCTTCCCGGAAATGGGCCGCGAGTACGACCCCGTCTACGATGCGGCGCGCCTCTCGATTCCGTGCCGGTGGATCGCCATTCCCGACACCCCCTTCACCATCTATTACGTGATCGACTACGACGCCGACGAAGTGAGAGTGTTCTACATCGAGCACCAGCGCATGAACCCCATGGGAAGGTTCTCGTAGCGGAAGCCGTCTCGTAGGGGCTGACCTCGGTCAGCCCTCTGCTGGTGGAGCAACCTCGCTCGAGGAGGGGCGACCGAGGTCGCCCCCTACGAAATCATCCCCGAATCGGTGCGAGCTCGCATAGAGAAACGGAGCCCTCCGAACCGTTCGGGAACTTCCTTACTGCCCGGATTTTACCAGTTCCTCGGCCATCTCGCGGAGCTTGAGCTTCTGCACCTTCATGGAAGGGGTCATGGGGAAATCGTCCACGAAGAAGACGCGCTTGGGCACCTTGTAGCGGGCGATGCGCGGGATGGCGTAGGCGCGCACATCGTCCTCGGTCATATCCTCGAAGCCGGGGCGCACCCGGATGAACGCGCCGACGATCTCGCCGAGCTTCGCGTCGGGGATACCCACCACCTGGGCGTCCAGCACGCCGGGCATGGTGAGCAGGAAGTTCTCCACCTCGAGCGGGTAGATGTTCTCGCCGCCGCGGATGATCATGTCCTTGATGCGGCCCGTGACGCGGAAATACCCGTCCTCGTCCACGGTGCCCATGTCGCCGGAGTGCAAAAAACCGTTCGCATCGATGGCCTTGGCCGTCTCCTCGGGCATCTTGTAGTAGCCCTTCATGACGTTGTAGCCCTTGCAGCACAGCTCCCCGTGCTCCCCCGGCGCGCAGATGTGGCCGTCGTTCACGTCCAGCACGCGCACTTCCACCGGGGGGTGCGCCCGGCCCACGGTCTCGCACTTGTGGGGAATGTCATCGTCCACCGAGGTCTGGGTGAACACCGGGCTCGTCTCGGTGAGGCCGTAGCAGATGGTCACGTCCCGCATGTTCATGCGCTCCATGACCTCGCGCATGGTCTCGGGCGGGCACGGGCTGCCGGCCATGATGCCCGTGCGCAGATGCGACAGGTCGAAGGAGTCGAAGTCCGGGTGGTTCAGCTCGGCGATGAACATGGTGGGCACGCCGTAGACCGCCGTCGCCTTCTCCTTGTCGAGGGCCTGAAGCACCAGCTCGGCGTTGAACTCCTCCACGATGAGCATGGTGCAGCGGTGGGTGAGGCAGGCCATGACCCCCAGCACGCAGCCGAAGCAGTGGAAGAACGGCACCGGCAGGCACACACGGTCTTCGGCACCGAGCTTCTGTCCCTCGCCGATGTAGAAGCCGTTGTTCAGAATGTTGCGATGGGTGAGCATGACGCCCTTGGGGAAGCCCGTGGTGCCGCTCGTGTACTGCATCATGACCACGTCGTTGTTGTCGAACTGGCCCTGGGCCCATTCCAGGGAGCTGTCGGGCTTGTGCTGGCCGAGCAGCAGAAGCTCGGGTACGCTGTAGAAGCCGCGGTGCTTCTCGGGTCCCATGTAGATGAGGTTCTCCAGGAAGGGGTACGCCTCGGAATGGAGGAAGCCGCGCTGCACGTTCAGCGACTCGGGCACCAGATCGCGGATGATCTGCAGGTAGTCCACATCGCGGTAGGCGTCGATCACGCAGAGCGCCTTCATGTCCGACTGCTTCAGCACGTAGTCGAGCTCGTGGGACTTGTACACCGGGTTCACCGTCACCATGACCACGCCGATCTTGGCGCTCGCGTACATGAAGGTGAGCCAGTCGGGAATGTTGCGCGCCCACACGCCCAAGTGGTCGCCCGGCTTCATGCCGATGGCCAAGAGACCCTTGGCCAAAGCATCGGTTCGCTCGTCGAAGTCCTTGTAGGTCCAGCGCAGGTCGCGATCGGGGTACACGACGAACTCGTGATCGGGATCGATCGCCACCTGCTGCTTCAGATAGGCCCCAATGGTCAGCTCCGAGTGCAGCGGATAATCGGGAGACCCGGGAACGGGCGCGTCAGTGGTCTTGTTCTCTTCCGTCATAGATCCCTCCCCCGCTTAGAACGGCGTATATACGCAGGCCAAGAATTTAGCGTTTTGCCCATTATGGGCGCGCACCTGGTGGGGCACGATGGAATCGTAGTAGATGGACTCGCCGGGGCCGAGCACATAGGTCTCATTGCCGTACTCGATCTCGATCTCCCCTTCCATGCCGTAGAGCCACTCCTCCCCTTCATGGGAATCCAGCTTGTGCGTGGCCTCGCCGGTGGGGCTCACGGTGATGATGAACGGGTCCATATGACGGGAGGGACGGCCCGCCGCCAGGCTGAAGTAGGACAGGTCGCCGGCGTCCTTGGCGGTCTGGAGCGATTTCACGCGCTCCACTTCCTCCATCTGATCGGTGCTGATGTAGGCGGGCCCGTAGGTCTCGTCGTCATCCATGAGGGTGCCCAGGCGCACGCCGAGGGCGCGGGTGAGCTTGATCAGCGGCGCCAGGGACGGCGGCACCTCGCCGGCCTCCAGCTTCTCGATGACCGTCACGTCGCAACCGCAACGATCGGCCAGATCCTGGCAGGTCAGATGATGCGCCTCGCGCAGCGTGGTGATCTTGCGCCCGAGCTTGTTGTCCTCAGCCATAACGTGCCTCCTTGAAATTCGATATCGCACTATTTTACTTGAGGACGGAAAAGGGAAATAAAGAAGCCGATGAGATGTCCCATCGGCTTCGGTGAACGTAACGCCAGGCACGCTCTTCGGCAACGCCCTTAGAGAAGAGGCCTCCTTTAGCGCTTCTCGGCGAGCAGTCGGTTGAGCGCGTTCAAGTAGGCCTTCGCCGAGCTGACGATGATGTCGCCATCGGCCCCGCGGCCCACGTACACCTCGCCGCCGGCGGCCTTCACGCGCACGGTCACCTCGCCGAGCGCGTCGATGCCGCGGGTCACGGCGTTCACGGCGAACTCGGACAGGTCGTTGTCGACCTGCACGATCTGATCGATGGCCTTGTACACCGCATCGATCGGGCCGGCGCCCCAATCGCACACCGTCCGCACGTCTCCCTCGGGCCCGCGCAGGGTCACCGTGGCCGTGGGCTTCAAGGGGAAGCCGCAGCTGACCTGCACGCCCTCCAGCGTGTAGATGGCGCACTCCTCGCGATCGCGCTCGTTCACGAGCGCTTCCAGATCCTCGTCGTAGACTTCCTTCTTCTTGTCGGCCACGTCGAGGAAGGCAGTGTAGAGGCGGTCGAGCTCCTCGCCCTCGTACTCGTAGCCGAGCTCCTCCAGGCGGTGCTTCAGGGCCGCGTGTCCGCTGCGGGCCGTCAGCACGATCTGGCTCTGGCCCACGCCCACCTCGGCCGGATCGATGATCTCGTAGGTGTCGCGCTTCTTCAGCACGCCGTCCTGGTGGATGCCCGAGGAATGGGCGAAGGCGTTGGCGCCCACGATGGCCTTGTTGGCCTGCACGTTCATGCCGGTGATGGAGCTGACCAAGCGGCTCGCCTTGATGAACTCGCGGGTGTTGATGTCGGTGTGCGCATCGAGCTCCTCGCCGTGCATGCGCATGGCCATGACCACTTCCTCCATGGCCGTGTTGCCCGCGCGCTCGCCGAGGCCGTTGATGGTGCACTCGATCTGTGTGGCCCCGTTGCGCACGCCGGCCAGCGACAGCGCCGTGGCCATGCCCAAGTCGTTGTGGCAGTGCACCGATACGGTGACGTCGTCGATGCCGGCCACGTTGTCCATGAGGTACTTGATGCGCGCGCCGAAGTCCTCCGGCAGCGAGTAGCCCGTGGTGTCCGGGATGTTCACCACCGTGGCCCCCGCCTTGATGACCGCCTCGATGACCCGAGCGAGGAACGCGAAGTCCGACCGGCCCGCGTCCTCGGCGTAGAACTGCACGTCTTCCACGTACTTCTTGGCGTAGCTGACCGCGTGCACCGCCCGTTCGATGCACTCGTCCTCGGTGATGCGCAGCTTGTCGCGCATGTGCGAGGGCGACACGCCGATGCCGGTGTGGATGCGGGGACGCTTCGCAAACTTCAGCGCATCGGCCGCCGAGTCGATGTCCTTGTCCACGGCGCGGGTGAGCGCGCACACCACGGCCGCGTCGCCGGCCAGCTCGGAGATGCGGCGCACCGACTCGAAGTCGCCGGGGCTTGAGATGGGAAAGCCGGCCTCGATGACATCGACGTTCAGGCGAAGGAGCTGGCGGGCGATGACGAGCTTCTCTTCCGTGTTCATAGAGGCGCCCGGCGATTGCTCGCCGTCGCGCAGCGTGGTATCGAAGATGTCGATCTTGCGTGTCATGCCGTCCTTCTTTCTTCTTTCTTCTTCTCTTCTTTTTTTCTTCTTCAGACAGTTCGCGCCCGAGACGCGGGCGTAGTTGACCGAAAGCATCATAGCAAAAACCAGCGGCGCCCCCGTTAAGAGGCGCCGCTGGACACGGTTAAATCTTTCTATAGCCCGACATCGGAGCCGTCGATGGCCGCTACAGGGTGATCTTCCACAGGTTGCGCAGATCGATGGCCCCGCGCAGGCGGTCGAGCACCGCTTCGGACACGTCCCCCTCGACATTCATGTACACGAGCGCGCAGGACTCCTCCGGCTTGGTGCCGATCTGCATCGTGGTGATGTTGGCCGCCGCCTCGCCCAGAATGGTGCCGATAACGCCGATGCGGCCGGGCGCGTCCACATACTCGAACACAAGCGACGTGGTCGCCGGCGCGATATCGATCTTGTAGCCCATGAGCGAGATGATGCGGGGCGTGTGCTCCGTGCCGAACAGCGTCGCCGCCACCTCCACCTCGTCGGCCACGATGCGCACCGAGGAGGCGTACTCGCCGGCATCGCGCACCGAGGCCGTCGTGACGGAAATGCCGTGCTGGGAGGCCACCGACTCGGCGTTGGCCGCCGAGAAGGCCCCGAGGCGCCGGTAAGACAGGCCGCCGGCGAGCACCGCCGCGAGCAGCGGCGCCGGGTCGGCATCGGCCAGGCCGCCGGCCAGCTCCACCTTCAGGCTCTTCGGCGTGTGACCGAGAATCTGGCTGGCCATCGATCCCATCATTTTGCAGGCGTGCACGTAGGGGCCGATGGCGTCGAAGACCTCCGGCGGCAGCGGCGAGAGGTTCACCGCCGTGGCCACCATGCCGCCTTCCAGGCCCGCTTCCACGTACTCGGCGATCTGGGTGGAGGCGCGCCGCTGGGCCTCGTGGGTCATGGGCGACAGATGCGGCGTCAGAATGGCGTTCTCGAACTCGTGCAAGGGCGAGTCGGTGCAGGGCTCGGCCTCGAAGGAGTCCACAGCCACGGCCGCGATCTTGCCGGCGGCCACGAAATCGGCCAGGGCGTCCATGTTGAAGATGCCGCCGCGGGCCGCGTTCACGAGCACGACCCCGTCCTTCATGGCGGCGAACTCGTCGGCTCCGAACATGCCGAGCGTGCTCACCGTGCGGGGCAGGTGCACCGTGATGAAGTCGGCCTGGGCGAGCACCGGCGCCATGTCGTCGTAAAGCGTGACGCCCAGATGCAGGGCGCGCTCCGGCGAGCAGTAGGGATCGTGCCCGATGAGGTTCATGCCGAAGGCCGCGGCCCGCTCGGCCACAAGGCCGCCGACGCGTCCCAAACCGAAGATGGCGAGCGTCTTGCCGAACAGCTCGCTGCCCATGAAATCGGCGCGCCGCCACTGGCCCTCGTGCATGGACGCACTTGCCTCGGGAATGTGGCGCGCAGCGGCAAGCAGGAGTGCCATAGTGTGCTCGGCGGCCGAGATGACGTTCGAGTTCGGCGCGTTGCACACGATGACGCCGCGCTCGGAGGCGGCCTCGATATCGATGTTGTCCACCGTCACGCCCGCGCGCCCGATGATCTTCAGGTTCTCCGCGGCATCGAGCAGCGAAGAGTCGACCACCGTGTTCGGATGCACGATGAGCGCGTCGTAGGGGGCGATGGCGCCGATGAGCTCCTCGGCCGTGGGATCGATGAGCATGTCAACTTCATAGCCGTGCTCGGTGAGCGAATCGATGCCTTCCTGCACCAAGTCCTCGGTAACCAGGATCTTCTTCGTCATGAGCGCCACCTTCCGCATTCGTCGCCCTCGCAGGGCTTCCGCTTTATCACGGGGAGGCTGGCGCCTCCCCCTTTTGTTTGGTCGTTAACCGTTGTTCTTCTCGAACTCGGCCATGAAGGCGACGAGCGCCTCGACGCCGGCCTTGGGCATGGCATTGTAGATGCTCGCGCGCATGCCGCCCACCGAGCGATGGCCCTTGATGGACTCGATGCCGTGGGACTTCGCCTCGGCCACGAACAGCGCATCCAGCTCGTCGGATCCCGTGACGAAGGGCACGTTCATGAGCGAGCGATCCTCCTTGCGGGCGGTGCCGCGGAACAGCTTGCTCTGATCGAGGTAATCGTACAGAATGGCGGCCTTCTCCTTGTTGCGCTCGGCCATAGCGGACAGGCCGCCCATCTCCTTCAGCCACTTGAACACGAGGCCGCAGATGTAGATGCCGTAGGCCGGCGGGGTGTTCGACAACGACTTCGCCTTCGCCTGGGTGGTGTAGCGCATGATGGTGGGCGTGAAGGGCAGCACATCCTCGCGCACCAAGTCGTCGCGCACGATGACGATGGTCACGCCGGCGGGGCCTATGTTCTTCTGCACGCCGCCATAGATGAGACCGAACTTCGACACGTCCATGGGCTCGGAGAGGAACATCGAGCTCACATCAGTGACCAGCGGAATGTCACCGGTCTCGGGCAGCGCGTGGTACGTGGTGCCGTAGATGGTCTCGTTCTGGCAGATGTACACGTAGTCGGCCTCAGGGTCGAACTCGAGGCCGGCCACGTCGGGCACGTAGGAGAAGTTCTCGTCCTCGGAAGAGGCCACGCAGCGCGCCTCGCCGTAGAGCTTCGCCTCTTTCCAGGCCTTCTTCGACCAGGAGCCGGACACGATGTAGTCGGCCTTCTTGTTCTGCATGAGGTTCATCGGGATGGCCGCGAACTGCTGGGTGGCACCACCCTGCAGGAAGAGCACCTGGTAGTTGTCGGGAATCTGCAGAAGCTCGCGCAGGTCGGCCTCGGCCGTCTCGATGATGCTCGCGAAGGGCTTGGAGCGATGGCTCATCTCCATGACGGACATGCCGGTGCCATCGTAGTCGAGCATCTCGGCGGCCGCCTGGCGCAGCACCTCCTCGGGAAGCACAGCGGGACCGGCGGAAAAGTTGTAGACCCTAGCCATGAGGCGATTCTCCTTCATCACGCGCCCGAAGCCCCTGCGGCGGCGCTGATGCGCCCCGTCCTGCGTCATGCCCCGAGCAGCCGTCAGTTACCCGGCCATTGTAACCCCATATGCGATCCGCGCCCTCAACATAAGAGCCGAGCGGTTCGGAGGCGAAGACCTCACGACCTTGCAAAGATTTTGCCGAAAATGGTCACAAAATCGAGTTTTGCTCTTTCCCTATCTTGGAATTGCTCGTTTTTCGTTAATTCCAACAGTCGATTAACCAGTTTCAAGCGCCAATTCGGGCGCGTCGGAGAGCATTTAACATATTCTCGAATTCAAAACTCGATTTTGTGACCAAAACACGAGAAGTTTTTGTCCTGAGGAAAGGAAGCCTCATGTACTTCGACAACATGGTTCTCTACTACAAGCCCACCTGCCCCTTTTGCCACAAGGTACTCGCCTTCATGGAGCAGGAGGATATCGCCATGCCCATGCGCGACACCCTGGAGCCGGGCGTGAAAGACGACCTCATCCGCATCGCTGGCAAGGGCCAGGTGCCGTGCCTTATCGTGGACGGCGTGCCGATGTTCGAGTCCGACGACATCATTCGCTTCCTCGGCGACCTCATCTTGGAGCGCGAAGAGGGCTAGGCGGCTGCAACAGACGAAGCACAGGACGCGCCAGGGCCCGACCCGGCGCGTCCTGTTTTATGGAAGACTTCCTCAAAGATAGTGCGCCATTGACGCCTCGTCAGCGCTACACTGTTCTCACGCGAAAACGCGCAAGCGAGGACAAGGAGTCTCTATGACCAAGTTCACCAACGTCATCGTCCGCAAGCCGGGCAAGTCTCTGTGCAACGGCATCACGAGCGCCCCGGAGCTGGGCCAGCCCATCTACGAGCGCGCCGTGGAGGAGCACGACGACTACATCGCCGCCCTGAAGCAATGCGGCGTGGAAGTGACCGAGCTGCCGGCGCTGGAGGAATACCCAGACTCGTGCTTCGTGGAGGACCCCGCGGTTATCACGCGCTGCGGCGCCATCATCACCAACCCCGGCGCCGATTCCCGCAACGGCGAGAAGGACGAGATCGAGCCGACCATCCGCCAGTTCTTCGACGATGAGCACGTAAAGCACATCGTCGCGCCGGGCACGCTGGACGGCGGCGACGTCATGATGGTGGGCGACCACTTCTACGTGGGTCGTTCCGCTCGCACCAACGAGGAGGGCATCCGCCAGTTTATCGAGATCCTCGAGGGCTGGGGGCTCGAGGGCTCCGAGGTCCCGCTGGAGGAAGTGCTGCACCTGAAGACCGGCGTGAACTACCTGGAGGACGGCAATATGCTCGTTTCCGGTGAGTTTATCGAGAAGCCGGATTTCGCCCAGTACAACAAGGTAATCGTGCCCGAGGACGAGGCCTACGGGGCCAACTGCATCTGGGTCAACGGCACGGTCATCGTGCCCGAGGGCTACCCCACCGTGCTGAAAGCGGTGCAGGACCTCGGCTACAAGACGCTGGTGGTGGACACCTCCGAATACCGCAAGGTGGACGGCGGCCTGTCCTGCCTGTCGCTGCGCTTCTAAGCCGCTGCTCTTACCGAATGCCAGATGAGGCCCGCGAGCGATCGCGGGCCTCTTTACGTACCGGCTCAGCCTCGCCTCGTTCTTTAGGAAGAACGGCAGTCACCGCGCGCTACTCCACCGTACCGTAGACCTGGCCCCAAGCGTGGCCGACGATGGCGCTGTTCAGCTGGGTGCACAGGCGCTGGCGCGTGTAGTCGCCAGGCGGGAGCAGCGTGACGATGCGCAGAAGCTCGTCAGGCAAGTCGGCCGCCTCGGCAGCCACCACCACATCGAGCCGGCGCACCTTGGCGCCGACGGCCTCGGCGATAGCGGGGTCCAAGTCGCCGTATTGGGCGAACAGCGCGTCCACGACATCCTGCAGCGCCCCGTAATACTCGCTGCGCTCGCGATTGGTTCCGGTATGCTCACGGGCCATGACGGCCTCCTATCTATCCTTCATCGTAGAGGGCGACCTTGATCGCCCCTTCGCAGCCTCGAAGCTCTTCCAATTCCGTTCCACAGATGGGCCTGCCGCCGAGGGGCGACCAAGGTCGCCCCCTACGGATGGGGTTGCGGCCGTTAAGGAACGGATGACCTCAAACGCTTGCTTCGCGCTGCTTGGCGATTATAAGCGCTTCCAGGGCGGGCAGGTCGGTTTTCTCGAAATGGTACGGAACGATCTGCGGATCACGCGGGTTATCGGTGCCGGGGCGCTCGATGCGCAGGAAGTGGGCCTCCACCGACTCGTAGCCCGCGCGCATGAGCGCATAGGCGTAGCAG
>OGPW01000925.1_pt1 | contig 22080 bp, 12 predicted proteins | sample 1553061 | NCBI WGS metagenome assembly OGPW01 (sample SAMEA2580292, study PRJEB22360) | human gut metagenome | biome: human gut; feature: human-associated habitat; material: faeces | place: Denmark | collected 2008/2010
GGCGTCACGCTCATGGGCGAGCGGCGGCGTCCCATTGTGATTGAGGAAGTGCTGCACGGCCTCGGCATCCAGCACATCGGGTTCGCGAATCCGCACAGCCTGGAAAGCTCCGTGGCGGCGGCCCGCGCGGCCATCGACTTCGAAGGCCCGTCGGCGATCATCTTCCGCGCCCCGTGCATCCAGCTGAAGAAGCCCGATGCGCCGGTGACTATCGACGCCGATACGTGCACGGGCTGCAAGAAGTGCATCACCTCCATCGGGTGCCCCGGCATCGGCTTCGACGAAGGGCTGCGCGGCCCGAAATCCGGCGGACGCGGCCAGGCGTTCGTGGACACGAGCCTGTGCGACGGCTGCGGCCTGTGTACTCAGGTGTGCTCCTTTAACGCCATCCAGGGTGCCGTGGGTTTTGGCGGTGCGGTTCCGGCCGAGCCGGCCATCTACGCTCCGAACCCCGACCCGTTCCAAACGGGGCCGATCCCTCGTGTACTGACTGATGAGATGAACGACTTCCAGGAAACGGAGATAGCAGGCGAGCCGAACGAGACGCCTGGTGAGGTGTTGGGGGCAGCCGAAGGGGTGTCAGTGGCAGAACGCATCGTGCATTCCGAAGGGCCGACTGGCCCCTTGGCGGGATTGCCGCTGTCGGAGGAAGGAGGCGTGCGATGATTGACATTCTGCTTGCGGGCGTGGGCGGCCAGGGCACGGTGCTGGCCGCGAAGGTGCTGGCCCAGGCGGCGCAGAACAAGGGCTGGCAGGTGCGCACGGCCGAGACCATCGGCATGGCCCAGCGCGGCGGCAATGTAACGAGCCACGTGCGCATGGGGTCGAACGGGGAGGCGGTGTACTCTCCGCTCATCACGCCGGGTACGGCCGACATGGTCATCGCTCTGGAGCCGGGCGAGGCGGCCCGCGCGCTGCCCTATCTGGCGCCGGGCGGTGTGCTGGTGACGGCCACGACGGCCATCCAGCCGGTGACGGCGGCCCCGGCGAGCCAGCCTTATCGTGCCGGCGACGTTGGGGCAGGCGGAGGCGTCCCACGAGCAAGCAGCCGAAACGATCGTTGCGCCGAACACCGTGACTGCTGACCAGGACGCCAGCGCCGATGGCGCGGAAGGCTACCCGGTGCCCCTGTTCATCCCCGTGGACGACGAGGCCCTCGTGCGCGAGGCCGGTGCGAGCTCCCGCAAGTCCCTCAACATGATGCTGCTCGCCGTGGCCGTGGCCCAGGGCCGTGTGCCGCTCACCGTCGACGAGCTGAAAGATGCGGTGCGCGCCCGCGTGAAGCCCCAGTTCGTCGCCATGAACCTCGCCGCCATTGACACCGCCGTCGCCAACTTCGGATAACAGAGGGCCTCGGATAATTTGCTCTAGCTGAATAACATGCAAGAGTTCTCATAGACGTGTTGCTTGATTTGTCAATTAAAGCATCTATAATTAATACCATAATTATGGTAATGAAAGTAGGTGCCTTATGACAGCCGCTGTGGCAGCGCTTCCGCTTATTCGACCTATCACTGATTTGCGCACGCAGTTCAATGACGTGTGCGCTCAGGCGACGGAGAGCCAGGAACCCATCATCCTCACGAAAAACGGCGTACCGGCCTATGTGCTGGAAGACTGCGCCGCTTATGAGGCCGCCGCTCAGCGCAACCGCATGTTCCTCGCCTTGCGTGAGGCGGAAATTGAAGAGCGCTACCGCCCGGAGGCGCTCACAGCGGAGGAATCCGACGCGCGCATGGCCGAAATCTTCAAGGTATGGGGGCTCGACTATGCTTGATCTTGCATGGCGTCCGCGGGCGCAGCTCGATCGGGAGTCCATCGCCATTTACCTCGGCCTCGAGCGGGGAATGCCCCAGGCGGCCCTCGATGCGATAAAGGGTATCGATGCGGCTTTGGAAACCGTACGAACCTTTCCGGACGCCGGCGGCCACTTTACCGACGACCATCTCGAGCACGAGTACCGCACGACGCTTGCGGGCCCCTACATCATCTACTACCGTTACAATGCCACTACGCTTACGGTGTACCGCATCATGCATCAGCGCCAATCCATCGACACCTACAGCCTGATTGAGTATTAACACTCAATCCAGAATCAGTATAGGTTGCCAAGGTACAATTCGAAAACAGTTGATCTCAATCAACCCTCAACCGATCAAACTCGGAAAAACATGAATCAAAAACTCGGAAAACCATGAATCAAAAACTCGGAAAACCATGAATAGTTTGATAGTATAGGGTCGATGCAAAGAAGCCGCTCGTAGAGAAAAGGTTGCGTGGGCCATGCCTCGGAAAACGCTTGTAAAGAATGGATATCTGCCGCGTCTTGTGGACGAGCAAATAGAGCGCTATCTCGAGGTCTTCGGGGCCGTAGAGGTGGCTGGTACGAAGTGGTGCGGAAAGACGTGGACGGCTTTGGCCCACGCGCAAAGCGTCAGCTATGTGGATGAAGAGTTGGACATGGCTCGTGCCGACCCAAAACTCATGCTCATAGGCGATCGCCCCCACGTTATAGACGAATGGCAGCTTGCGCCTGCGATTTGGAATGCAGTTCGTCATGCCATAGATGACGAGCGGGGGTTAAGGGGAGCGTGGCTGCTGACTGGGTCGTCCACCCCGATCTCGTCCGATGACCAAGAGGGCCAGAGCAGGCATAGTGGTGCGGGTCGGATTGGCTCTGTGAGGATGTATCCCTTCAGCTTGGCCGAGTCTGGGGAGTCTGAACGTTCTGTCTCGCTCCGCGGTCTATTCGCTCACCGGTTTCAGCCAGCGAAAGTTGAAAACGATACGCGTCAGCTAGCTGAGTTGATCTGCCGTGGGGGATGGCCCGAAGCCCTCGATCTTTCCGCTGAAAACGGTCAGCTCGTTGCAAGAGAATATCTGCGTCTTGTTTTCGAAAAGAGTGCTCCTAAACATGGCAAGAGTGGAGAGGTGGCCCGTCGGTTGTGCTTGTCGATTGCCCGCAATTTGGGACAGTCTCCAACCTACAAGACCATCATCAGCGATATGTACGGCGGAGAGGACAATCCATCATCCCTCGTAACCGAGCAGACGCTCGCCTCGTATCTGGAGTTTCTTCGCTCGATCTACCTTGTCGAGGAGGTGCCGGGCTGGGTGCCGCCAAAGCGCTCAAAAAAGCGCCTAGCGACGAAGCCGAAGCGCTACTTCGCCGATCCGTCGTTGGCCGCCGCCCTGCTATTGCTTTCGCCGGATTCCCTCCTCGCGGATGGGCAGACCTTCGGTCTTGTTTTCGAGAATCTTTGCATTCGCGATCTCAAGGTATACGCCCAGGCGATGGATCCTTCGATGCCGGCGGCTGTTTACTACTATCGGGACGATTCGGGGTTAGAGGCCGATGCTGTCATAGAGACCCTGGATGGTAGATGGGCCGCCTTCGAGTTCAAGCTCAGCGAAGAGAAGGTTCCCGATGCGGTGAAATCTCTCAGGCGGCTGCGGAAGAAAGTTGCAGAAAACCCACGAGCGCAGGGGCGTCCTCCAGAGTTCCTCTGTGTGATAACCGGCATTGGCTCGTATGCTAGAGAAGTGGAAGAGGGCATTTACGTCGTGCCCCTCAGGGCGCTGGCAGACTGATACGGTGTACCGCATCATGCACCAGCGCCAATCCATCGACACCTACAGCCTGGTCGAGTATTAAAGGACTTCCAGCGGGATTTACCGCTTGGAGTGAAAGAATTTTCTTCCATGATAGCTTCTAAGTTCCTCTAAGTTTGCAAGGGGTTCCCTGCAAAGACCTATTAGAACTACGGAGGGGAGGAGTACGGGTAATTCTGATTTGGGAGAAAAATTCGTGAAATAATCTCCCGCAGCGGAGATTTTTACGGCAAAGAGGATTATCTGCACTCGCTCGAAGAACGCTTGGCCTCGGGGCAATTAATAATTCGGAAAGAAAGATTGCGGATGGCGGTAATGGCTATTGGGGTCTGGTTCTCGTACTCTTGTAGACACGTTGAGGAGAACGTGCTTCTGAGTAAGGGAGAAGAGGAGGACCTATGGCTCGCAATGAAGAGACGCTCCACGTTGATTCGCACCCGACGACTCGGAACGCTGCTCATCTGACTCGCCGCAGCTTTATCAAAGCCACTACGGCTGCTACGGCTTTGGCCGCGGCTAGCTCGCTGACTGCTTGCGCTCCGGCTACGAGCGATTTGGCCGCTACGGGTGAAGATGCTGAAGCTGCCCATCCGGTCGGTCGCGATATCGTGTCAGGCGAGTGGAAGACGGCGGCCTGCTGGCACAACTGCGGTGGTCGCTGCCTGAACAAGGTGCTTGTGCAAGACGGCGTTGTCGTGCGCCAGAAGACCGACGACACCCACGAGGACAGTCCGGACTATCCGCAGCAGCGCGGGTGCCTGCGCGGCCGCAGCCAGCGCAAGCAGGTGTTCGCCGAGGATCGCATCAAGTATCCGCTCAAGCGCGCCGGCTGGAGCTTGGACGCTCCCAATGGCGAGTTGCGCGGCAAGGACGAGTGGGAGCGTGTGAGCTGGGACGAGGCGCTCGATCTGGTGGCTCAGGGCCTGACTCGCGCCAAGGAGCAGTATGGCAACCGCTCCATCCTGCTCCTGAAGGGTTGGAATCCCGAGATGACCCGCACCATGGGCGCCTTCGGCGGCTTCACGAACTTCTGGGACACCAACTCCTATGGCTCCTGGTCGAAGACTCCGTTCGTCATCGGGTTCCATCACGACAACATGCAGGACCAGACTATCAACGACCGTTACGACCTGCGCAACTGCGAGACCATCGTCATGATGGCTATGAACCCGGCCTGGAGCGCTGCGGGCAGCCAAATGTGGAACTACTGGCAGGCCAAGGCCGCCGGCGCGAAGTTCATCGTCGTTGATCCCATGTACAGCGAGACGGCGGCCACCTTGGATGCGGAGTGGATTCCCATTCGCCCGGCCACCGACATGGCCTTCCTGCTCGGCGTGGCCTACGCCATGCTGGAGGCCGACGAGGCTGAGGGCCTCATTGACTGGGACTTCCTGAACCGCTGCACCGTGGGCTTCGATGCCGAGCATATGCCGTCCGATGCTAAACAGCAGACGAACTTCAAGGACTACGTGCAGGGCGCCTACGACAACACGCCGAAAACGCCGGAATGGGCCAGCGAAATCTGCGGTGCCTCGCCCGAGGCCATCCGCAATCTGGCCCGCGCTATGGGCAAGGATCACAAGGTGGGCTTCCTCGTGTCGGCTGCCTCGGCCCGCGTCAACAACACCGACAACCTGCCCCAGCTCGTCATGACCGTGGGCGCCATGGGCGGCCACATGGGCAAGTCGGGCCACATGACGGGTTCCACCATGCATGTGACTTCGGGTAATGGCGGGCCGGCTCTCATTAAGGCCGGCAAGGACGGTCTGCCCGAGATCAAGAACCCCGTGGATGACCACATCAATGGCAACGAGGTGTGGGATGCTGTCATCGATGGCACTTATACTTTCACGGGCACGAAGCACTACGACCCGGCCGAGAAGCGCGATATCGACATCCACGTCATCTACCATTCAAGCGGCAACAAACTGCAGACCAACGTGGGCATGGCCCGCGCCATCGAGGCCCATCGCAAGGTGGACATGGTGGTGGCCCATGCCCAGTTCTTTACCTCGGCCGCCCGCTATGCCGACATCATCCTGCCCCTCACCACCGAGTGGGAGCGCTTCGACGGTCTGTTCGGCGGCACGCTCGGCCATAAGTCGAACCGCGAGATGATGGTGGCCTATCAGCAGATCATCGACCCCTTGTACGAGGCAAAGTCCGACCAGGACATTGCCTGCGAGCTAGCCGAGAAGCTGGGCATCGCGCGCGCTGATGTGTACCCCTTCGATGTGAAGCAGCAGTATTTCAATCAGCTGGCTTCCATGGAGGTGTGCGACGAGGACGGCAAAACCTATGTGCCGGCCGTGGGCATCACCCAGGAAGACATCGACGAGCTGGGCGTGGAAGGCGAGCCCCAGGAGGGCAAGCTGGCCTATCAGGAGCTCAAGCAGCTCGGCGTGTATCAGGTCAAGCGCACTCCCGACGACAACTACGGCTATATTGCTTTCAAGGACTTCGTGGAAGACCCCGAGGCTAATCCGCTGGAAACGCCCTCCGGTAAGCTGGAGATATACAGCCAGACGCTTGCGGACACGTTCTCGGCCATGGGTTGGGACACGGTGACCCCCATTCCCACCTATGTGAAGGTGACCAACGGCTACGAGGACGCCTCCGCGTCCGGGGCTGAGTATCCCCTGCAGGTGATGAACCCCCACTATCTGCGTCGTGCTCACTCGGTGTTCGACAATATCGGCTGGTTGCGCGAGGCGTGGACGAACCCGGTGTTCATCAGCACTGCCGACGCCGATGCGGCCGGGGTGTCCGACGGCGACACGGTGCTCGTCTCGAGCCCCTACGGCCAGTGCGTGCGCAACGCCTGCGTGTATGCGGGCCTCATGCCCGGCGTGGTGGCTCTGCCTCACGGCGCGTGGGTGGCCGTGGACGAAGAGACTGGTATCGATGTGGCCGGCGCTGACAACTGCCTGACGGGCCCCGCCCCCAACGGTCAGGGCGTGTCGGGCTACAATTCCGCGCTCTGCAAGATTGAGAAGTACACGGGCGAGGCTTTGGCTTCCGATGCCGAGCAGCCGCTTCGCATTGTCTGCAAGGATGGTGAGTAACCTATGGCCGACGTGAAAGAGAACAAGAACCCGCAGGGATTCTATTTCAACCAGCAGATGTGCATGGGCTGCCGTACGTGTCAGGTGGCCTGCAAGGACAAGAACGATCTCGAGGTAGGCTACCTGTTCCGCCGAGTGGAAAGCTTCGAAGTGGGAGAATTTCCCAAGCCCGCCACCTTCCACTACTCGGGCGCCTGCAACCACTGCCATACCCCGGCCTGCGTGGAAGTGTGCCCTGCCGGTGCTACCTATATCAATGAGGAAGACGGCACGGTGCAGCACGATGACGAGGCGTGCATCGGCTGCGGCTACTGCGTGAAGGCTTGTCCCTACGGCCACCCGGTGCTTATTGAGGAGCTCAACGTGGTGCATCGTTGTGATGGATGCATCGATCTCCGTGCGGCAGGGGAGAAGCCGGCTTGCGTGGCAGCTTGTCCCATGCGTGCTTTGGATTTTGGGCCCATTGAAGAGCTGCGGGCCGCTCATCCCGATGGCGTGAATGTGATCTCGGTGCTGCCCGAGCCCACCACCGATCCCTCGGTGGTTATCGATGCCCGTCAATCGGCTCTTTCCGGCGAGCCGAAGCAGCTCGTTCTGTAGCCATCTTCCCGCTGAGCCGGGCCGTGCGACCCCCCTCCCGTCGCACGGCCCGGCTTTCCGCGCTACACTAGTCGAAGGTGGAAGGGGGCGCGCCGATGAAGCTGAAAACCAAATTTCTCTGCCTGGTCGCCGTGCTGTTGGCGGTGTCGCTCGGCGCGAACCTGGTTTGGACTTCCGCAAACAAGCATAGCCAAATGGAAAACGAACTGCGGGAGCAGGCGCGCGCCCTCGCTCAGCAAATGGATGCCGTCTGGGAATTCATGGTGGCCAATCAAGACCGCCTGGCCCAAGTGGCCTTCACGGAAGATGGCGTGTACCAGGGGCTTCACTGCGCCATTGCTGGTCGCATTATCGGCCAGTCCTTCACGATGCATTCCGATTACACGACGCGGTTCGTGAATTTCAATCCGCGCAATAAAGCTGGTGAGCCCGATGGCTACGAGGCGGCCGCGCTCTCCGCGTTCCACGACGATGCAAGTCGTGCCGACTACTACGGCTTCGCCGACTACGAGGGACGCCAGGTCTTTCGCTATGTGGCTCCCATGACCATAGAAGAGGCCTGCCTGCAGTGTCACGGCGAACCAGCCGGCGAGCTGGACGTCACTGGCGCTCCCAAGGAAGGCTGGAAGATGGGGGACGTGGGCGGTGCCATCAGCATCATCATGCCGCTTGACGTGTACCAGGCCAACGAGCGGGAGTCCATTGCGCAAGATGTTCTGTTCTTCGCCATTATGCTGGCGGTGTGCTTGGTCGTGGTGTACGTGGCGTTGACCTATTTGGTCACACGGCCTTTGGGCAAAATTCGTTCCGGCGTGGACGAGGTGTCCGAGGGCAATCTTGACGTGCGTCTCAGCTATAGCGAATCGTCTCAGGAGATGAGTTCGCTCACGACGGCCTTCAACGACATGGCACACGAGCTTGCTGATGTTTACGCAGGGCTTGAAGACGAGGTGGCCGATCGGACGGCGCAGCTGCAGCGGGCTAATGAGGTGCTCGAGCAGCAGCGTCGCCAGCTGGAAGCAGTCAACGCTCAGTTGATGGACGAGAATCAGTACAAGAGCGACTTCCTCTCTATGGTGAGCCATGAGTTGCGCACACCGCTTACTTCCGTCGTGGCCTTTGCCGATCTGCTGAGCAAGCATCGCGCAGGAGCCGACGAGAACGAGGCTAAGGCCTTGGCGGGCATCGAGGCCAACTCCCAGGCGCTCATGCTGATGATCAACGACATTCTGGAGATGAGCCGTCTTGATGCCGGCCGCGTGAAGCTGAGCCTTGAGGTGGTAGACATCGGCGATGTGGTGGGTATCGTGCGCGCCACGGTAGGGCCCCTGGCGGCTAAGGAGCATTTGGAGTTCACAAGTGAGGTGGCTCCGGACGTGCCGCTCGTGCGGGGCGATTTCGACAAACTCGTCCACGTGCTGCAGAATCTGTGCGGCAATGCGGTGAAATTTACGCCTGACGGAGGCGCAGTGCATCTTAAAGCCGCTTTCCATCCTGCCAGTTCGAAAGGCATTCCCGATGAGGTGTGGCTTACGGTGGCTGATAGCGGCATCGGCATAGATTCCGCAGATCAGGAGCGCATTTTCGAGAAGTTTGTGCAGGTGGATTCGTCGTCCACTCGACGCTACAACGGTACGGGATTGGGACTCGCCATCGTGCGTGAGTACGCCGAGATGCACGGGGGCTCTGTGAGCGTGGAAAGCGAGCTGGGCCAGGGAGCTTCCTTTGTCGTGCGCATCCCTGTGTCTGGCCCGGTTTCGCGAGAAACGGCAGAGAAGGACGAGAAATCTGGTAGCGGGCCTAGTGGCGAAGACCTTCCGAAGGGGGAACAATCATGAATCGACCCATCAAAGTGATGCTTATCGACGACGATCCGGGCATTCACGAAAGTCTTCGAGCCGTCGTAGAAGAAGCGGGCTACGAGTTCTGCGGGGCTCTTGGCGGGCGAGAGGGGCTTCGGCTGTTGGATGACGAGCACCCCGATCTGTTGCTTCTCGACGTGATGATGCCCGGCATGAATGGCTTCGACGTCTGCCAGCAAATGCGCGAGGAGGGACGTCGCATTCCCGTTATCTTTCTCACAGCGAAAAACGACATCGTAGACAAGAGCACGGGTTTCAAGGCCGGTGCCGATGACTACGTGACCAAGCCCTTCATCGCCGATGAGCTGCTGCTGCGCATCGACGCTCACGTGCGGCGTCACCGCGGCGACATCGAACATGCGCGCAAAAATTCAACCGATGCCAGCGAGCTGGCGCGCCGCGAACCGTGCCGCATAGGAGATCTGGAAGTGTTCTTCGATCGCTACGAAGTGCATTTGCACGGCGAGACAGTTCCTCTGACGGCTAAGGAATTTGAAATACTTGCGCTTTTGGCCGAAAGCCCCGGAGAGGTGTTCACGCGACGCCGCATCTACGAGCACCTGTGGGGCGAGACGGCGGAGGTGGATGAGAACTCCATCACGGTGTTCATGCGCAAGATCCGCGAAAAGATTGAGAACAATCCCAGCGAGCCGCGATATCTGCTCACTGTCTGGCGCGTTGGCTATAAGCTGGCGGCAGAGTAGCGAGTGACGGGATAGGCTGTCGCTGCGTTTCTCATTTTTGGTTCTGATCGGCCATTTTCCCTAAAATCATACCTTTCGGATGAGTGCTTTAGGACATATCGCCGCTTTCGTGAGACTGACGGCGAGGCGCCAATGTCCTTACGATGCAGGGGTAACCGAACCGGCAGGGACGCTGGTTCGCCGAAAGGAGGAAGTAATGGGAGAAATCAAGGGAATGGGTCGTCGCGACTTCTTGAAGACGGCTGCTCTCTCTGGTCTGGCGCTGGGAGGTGCTGCTGCACTGACGGGTTGTGCCCCCTCGACGGGCGCGGAAAAGGGCGCGAGCGCGAAGGCGAGCGCCGGCGCCGATGTTGCTTGGGATAAGGAAGTAGACGTGCTCGTCATCGGCTCGGGCACCGGTGCGTTCGCGGCTCTGGTCGCCGCGGCCAAGGGCGCCGAATCGGTGTGCCTTGTCGAGAAGGGAACCATGTGGGGCGGCACTGCCGCTACCTCGGGCGGCGGCCTGGCTGTGCCGCTGACCTACGCCGCCACCGACGCCGGCATCACCGACAGCAAGGAAGAGGTGGTCAAGTACTTCACCAACGCCACCGACGGTCGCGTCGATCAGGCTGTGCTCAACTCGTTCATCGATAACGGCAGCACCTTCATCGACTGGATTTCTGAGGAGATGGGCTGGAAGTTCGCAGCCTCGCCGCTATTCGGCGATTACTACGAGCCCATGGATGGCTGGATTCCCATGGGTCGCGGCAGGCCCGGGGCCCGCCGCCCAAATGCGGCGTAGGGCGGCAGCCTCGGCGCCGCCGACGCCAGCGGTTCGCTCTCGGCTGCTCAGATGTGGGATCAGATGTCCCTACGACCTGTTCAACCAGGCGTTCGCCTACTATGACACGGGCGAGCCGGGCCATGTGAACATCCCCGCCTACTTCATTTGCGATGCTGCCTGCTGGGCTACCTACTCGCTTCCCGGCCACACGGTAGGCGCCGTGGGCGATGGCGAGGACAGCTACTTCAACGAGACCTACGGCGGAGAAGCTTCCGACCCGTCGGAGGTGCCGGCGCATTTCGTGAAGGCCGACACTCTGGAAGAGCTCGCCGAGAAGCTGGGTATCGACGCGGCTGGCCTCGCTGCCGAGATTGCGACCTTCAACGAGAACGCTGCCAAGGGCGTTGACCCGGTGTACCATCGCGGCGAGAAGCACCTGGACATCAACACCACCGGCGTTATGGCCGGTAGCCGAACCGATCTGGCGAACCCGGTGCTCGCGCCGCTGGCCACGGGCCCGTTCTACGGCGCCGTGTATGTGCCCGGCACCTGCGGCACCGCCGGCGGTCTCACCATTAACGAGAACGCTCAGGTCGTGAACGTGAACGGCGAGCCCATCGAGCACCTGTACGCCGTGGGCAACTGCTCCTCCGGCGTATCGGGTGGAACGTACGTGCACGGCGGCATCAGCCTGGGTTCGGGCGCCGTCATGAGCTGGGTGGCCGTGAACCACGTCCTGGCCGCCAAGGCTTAAGCCAACTTCTGCTGGCAGCGGATCCCTCCCTACGCTGCCAGCCCATACCCTTCCCTTTGGCGGCTTCGCTTCGGCGAAGCCGCCTCCTTTATCAACGGAAGGAAGGCGCTTTAATGGGGAGCATTCCTTTTGCTAATGAGGGAGGTTCTGCTTGAAGTAGTCGATAAGCTCCTGTTTGGAGTGGATGCCGAGTTTCGCGTAGATGCGCTTCGCGTGGGTGCGGGCCGTGCCCTCCGAGATGAACAGCTCTTGCTGCACAATGCGCAGGCTTCGTCCCTCTAGGAGAAGGGACGCCACTTCGGTCTCCCTTTTGGTGAGGCCTGCCTTTCGAGCTACGTCCTCTACGGCCGATTCGCGACTCATGCTTGCCGCGCGTCCCAGAGTGTTCACCCATATCCCCGAGAAGGCGAAGAACCCCACAAGGGTGAGAAGGCACACGAAGGAAGACAGATCAACGAGAATAGGGTCTGGCAGCGGGATGAAATGCTCACGGCCGATCAGCCCGATCGCAATGCCGAGGCCCCAGCATAGGTTAATGAGGGCGAAGTAGGTGGCCTTCCGCAAATCGAGGCCGAACGCCGTGATAATGCCGAGCAGCAGGAAGAGCAGCTGCGAGATGAGGAACAGCGGTGCGGGGCGAGTGAACAGCTCCGAGGGGGAGGTGGCCATGGATACCGTGCCGAGTGCCACCACCAAACCGGTTGCGAGACCGACGAGGCACGGTACGACGATAGGCGAGGACAGGCGTACCTTCTTGGGCAGAGGCCCCAGGCGTGTGGAACTTGGTGCGGGGTTGTTTGCGCCTGCGAGCATGACGAGGGGTGCGGCTATGATGCAAGCGTCGTATACGGCTCGCGGCACGAGCAAGAGCCCCAGGTTTAACAGGTAGAAAAGCAGCAGCGAGCCGGACAGCGCCACCGATAGCGTGGAAAAGTCATCGCATTTCGCCAAGGTCTCCAGTCGAAGCAATGCGGCGAAAGTGCAAGCCACGGTCAAGGAAAGAATGAGCGTCGCATGCAGTGTGGCACTGGAGATGGGCATGTGGGGCTCTAGGGCCAAGCCGAGGGTCGTGAACGTGGCCGCAAGGGCGCCGCCGATGCGAATGGCTTTGGGGATGCGATCCCATCGCGCCCGGCCTATGCCTATGACCAAGGCGATGCCGATGAGTGGGCCTGGTATGGCGGGCGTTGCAACAGAGTCGATAAAGGATACGGTGAAAAGGCTGTCGTAATTAATTTGATGCAGCCAGAGCCAGATGATGGCATCGAGTAGGGCTATCTGCGCTGCCTGTTTCCGGTTGACCCTATGGGCCTTCAGATTGATTTGCACGATCCCCTCCCTTGAAATAAGCAAACCATGTCTTTTGGTCGAGAAAAGCCCAAGTATCCGTTTTTGTTAGACGGGCATTTTCTGGCCCGCTGGATATGCTTCCTGCGGGTTTGGTCTCGGGCTCTGCAATTTGCTCGTGGAAGACAATGTAGCAAACCTGGGGCCGAGCCTATCCGTTGGAAGTTTTTTTGTCAAGAAAGAGGCCGCGGCATGAGACGGCTTTCGAGCCCCTGGAAAAGGGATTCATTTTTGTGTCCGTTTTGAAACCAATATGAGTGTTTTATCAGGCTTAACCTCCACTTATGCCGAATCTGTTCTTGATAAAATCGAAGGGTTTTTGAGAGAGCGAAATACGTGCGAGAAGGAACGGTCTTATGGTTTCTCGTTTCGAATATCATGGCAAGGAAAGCTTGATGGAAAAGCGCCGCCAAAGGCGCAAAGAGCAGCTGAGGAATCGGACGGTGGCCCTGGCGGCGGGCTTGTTGCTGGCGGGTGTTTGCGGTGTGTCGAGCGCCCTTGCGGCTACTGGGGGTTCGGACGGGTTCGATGTGGTGGACGTCCTGCAGGATACCGCCTCGTTGAGCGCCGCGCCTTCCAGCCTTGTTCCTGCTGAGGACGACGCGCTCTGGCAGGTGGCTGCCGAAGGTGGGAGCGATGCCGCCCTGAAGGAGATTGCGAGCCGGGGTGCCAATCTCCTAGCCGCCCGATCTGGAGGTCAGAGAGCGGTTGAGGGAATGCGAATTACGACTGCCCTGATTAAGGTAGAAGGTGTACTCGATCAAAATTTGGCAAATGATAGCTCCTTCTCCGTCGACTTCAACAAGCAATTCACCCTGCACATTGAGGTGGAAAGCGAGTTGAATCTGGCGAATAAAAAGGTGGAGATCACCGTGCCCGACGGGCTGACCGTGGTGGAGTACCCCATCCCCGAGCGGGGTGACATGGCGGAGAGCGTAACGCCTGAAAGCATTGACCAGCTGCACAGTGTGAACAACTACGGCGGCTACCACCCCACAAATGGCACCATCACCTATTCTCTCAAAAATACGGCGGAAAAGAACAGCTTTAATATCGTTCTGGCCCCGGACACCGTTCTCTGGAACAGAACAAAGGAGCAGGAGCTTAAGGATTCGCTCAAAATCGAAGTCTACACAGGCGATCGAACATATCAGACAATCTCTGCCACTCCAAAGATTACGGGCAAATACAATGATACGCCTAGTGACAACAGAGCGATCCAGACCGGCCCCAGACTGTCCCGGATTGGCGTGAAGACTGGTGTACCCACGGCGGCGAATCAGCCCTTTGCCCTGCGGCAAATCTGGATAAACCCGGACAAGGACTACATCGATATGCCCCAGTTCTTTAAGAAGCTGGAGCTCACCATTGCCTTGCCATACTACACAGAAAATGGCAACAATATTTATGCGAAACTCGATCATATCACCTGGGATCCTGCGGGAGAGTCTACCAGGCTCAACCTGCTGGATCCGGAAAACCACAAGGGTGGTGACGATAGCTATAAGGACGGCTTTAACTTCACAAAGACGGTAGACGATGCCAATCACACTGTTAAACTGACCTGGGAAAACTTGTACCTGGAGTATGCGCAGGATTACTTTACCCCCTATTTTAAGTGGACGTCCGATTGTGACATCACAACTACAAATGCCGTCAGGTGGGGCAGCGATTCGATTCTCAACACCGGTAAGACAGCCCCCGGATGCTACGAGGGGAAGACGCCCACTACTGGCGATGCCTCCGCAGTGGGCGGAACGATCACCTGGCAGGATGACAGTACGTGGTATCTCTATAATGGCGACTGCACTACGCTCAGCTTCACTGCTCAAGCAGGAGAGAGCATGAGCGTGAATGGAAAAGCCAACAATCAGCCAATCTATAATAATTACGCAAGCGATTCCAATATTATCTATTATCTGGGACAGTTCCATGTGGTCAACCAGGGCGGCGCCGTGAGCGCCAATAAGACGGTGGAATTCACCTATGGAAACAATGATAAAATCGGCGTCACCGCCCAGAAGATTCCTGCAACCACGGGCAATGTTGTGGAAGTCTGGTACACGACGACAACGAACCCAACCGAACAAAAGTACAACGGCACCCTCATCAGCAGCGGCGGCTTTGTCGCCTTTACCACCCAGATGGCAGGACTTGGCAAGGGCGAGTATTTCACCAAGATCAAGGCCAACGTAGGCAGCTATGAGAAGGACTACGTGGGCTATGTGTCCTCCCGTGATCAGGATCCCACGTCGGGATATGCTACCACCTTCGGCAAGCTGCTGACCGCAGACGAGGCTACGTATTCCAACTTTGCTTCCATGAAAATGTACGATACCGGTTCAGGTGATAGCACGGCCAAATCGGGCAACTATACCGTAAAGGTCACAAACACAAGGGGCGAGATCCCCTTGGCCATGGAGCAGGCGTACGAGGAGAATTCCTTGGAGCGGGTGCCGATCCTGAGCAAGACCTCCGCAACAGCGGGAGAGACCATTACCTTCAACGGTCTGCTCAGCTCGTCCGCTTATCCTTATTCTTCCAACAATATTACAACGGATCAGGAAATCTATATCCGTCTGCCGGAAAAGATCACGGTCAAAAACCTCAAGCTATACCAAGAGGTTGGAAGAATGGCGGATAAGGTTTTCCTCCTCGACGCGGTTACGGAGACGGTAACGAGTCCCCAAAGGACCGAGATTGCCAAAGACTCATACAGCTTTGTGGAGGTAACATCTGCTGCCGAAACCGGCTATAAGCTGTACAAGATCACCTTTATGGACGCGGATAACCCCGCAAAGGTTGGCTGGTTCACCGACGGGCTGGGGCAGTACCAGATCGGGATTTCCTTTGATATGGAGATCGCCAAGGACGCCGATGCCATGACCTTGGATATGCGGGACTGCGTACGGTTCAAGAGCGCATCCCTGACCTCCACATCCAACAACGGCACCCTGGCCCAATATCAGGTTATGGATGATAGGGTGCGGTACAGCACCTTCAACGTCAACGCAAAGGGCGCGAAGCTCTCGGTGGTGGCGGCCCGGCTGGGCTTGACCTTCACCTTCGGCGCAAGAATGCTGGACAAGTCAAACACGGAACCAGACTATGACGCAGGCGACTACTCAAACTTCGAGGAAAAGGGCGACAAGGTCTATCTCAAAGATGCGGATCATGTTGTGGACATGCTTTTTACCCTCAAGAATGAAACTGGACGAGTTTTTTCCAAGGACGACGCGCAGGCCTTTTATTACTTTATTCCGGTGCCCAAAGAGGGGGATTTCTGGGATAGTCATATGCAAGATAAGGCATTTGACTTTGACATGATGCTGACGGGAGAACCGACGCTCAGCGGTGCATCTGCAGTCCGCAATCATATTCAGGTAACGTACAGCACCAAGGTTGATGCAAGCGCAGCCCCTGGAGATTCTTTTCACTATAGTACTGTTACGAATGATAACTATGTTACGGCAGAAAAAATTACCAATTGGGGCGATGTGAAAATGATTCGCATCGCGGCTACGAGTGATACCGAAAGCATTCCGGAGGATGCGGATCTAAAAGTTAACCTGCGTCTGAGTCCAAAGTTTGACAGCAGCGCCGATCTTGTGGGCAGCGTGGTCAACTTTGGGCCTTGCGGCGTGTCTCCCTATTCCGTGGGCAGCACGCTCAATCAGGGGCACAACCCCTTGTCACGCATTCAAGTTGAGTTCCAGACGGGCGTTATTGAAGGGAAGGTCTTTATTGATAAAGACTTCGATGGCGTCTATACGGAAGACGCGGATGATCTCTATACCGGTAAGATTAAAGTAAGTGCACCTCATCAGAATGGAGTTGGCGCCGACGACACCGAAAGCCACGAGACAATTACCGAAACGGGTGTGTTTAAATTCACGGGCCGGCGGGCAGATACCTACCATGTGATTGTTGCCAACCCCGGCAGCAGCGATGCCAACGGCGATAATCCGCTGAAGTTTTCTCTACCAGAAAGTGGAGGGGCGTTTGGTCTGGGTGATGACGAGACGACCGCTACGGCCACGGTGACGCTTGAAAAAGGAACAGGCAAAGGCACCGCCGATCTGGCGATTGGTCTTCAGCAACCCCATACTGTTTCCTTTAGTGCAGAAAACGCAACGCTGAGCGCCTCTTCAACCAAGGTGTGGCACAACGATGCGCTGAAGGAGGGCATTCCGACGGTTACGGCCTCGAGTGGCTGGAGATTCACGGGGAACTGGACAGACGAAGCCACCACGTATACCACTGACCAGTTGAAGGAGCAGGTAATCAATGCGGATGACAAGACCTTTGCTGCCGAGGTGAAGAAGCTCTACTCGGTGACCTATGACTTGAACGGCGGAACCGGAGCGGGTGCTCCGGAAACCACGCAGCATGTTGAAGGCGAGAAGGTTTCGCCAAATTATACGGGCACCAGCAGTCTGAACAAGGGAGAGAAGACGATCTTTGTCGGCTGGAGCCTGGAGAAAATCGCGGACGTTCTTCAGGAGGATGCGACTCAAGAAACCATCGGCAAGATCATCTCTACGGATCAGCATGACATGCCCGATCATGACGTCCACCTTTATGCCGTCTATGCGATGGATGCCAATGGTAACAGCAATCCGGATTACAACGACGATGCCGTCCATGTCCGTTATCACGGCAACAATGGTGACTATACCGACATCATCTGTCCCCACCATCATGTGATAGGGGCAAAGGAACAGCTCTCCACCAACGGTGCGGTTTCCGGTAAAAGCCTGGGGCATGATGACGACGCATCGAGTGCTGCCGCTGAGGTAAAAAACCATACCTTTACTTACGGTACCAACATCTTTGTCGGCTGGAGCACTACGCCGATCCTTGACCGTGTGATAAAAACCAAGGCGGATCACGATGACTTGAAAGACAGCATCGTGACAGAGGTGACGATGCTGTCAAAGCCAGGCGCCGACGTTTCTGCGGATGACGCTAAAGATACGAGCAAGTACGCCGATGCAGATGGCAATACCAACGTCTACGCCGTCTGGGCCGCCGATCGCAACGGGAACAAAGTAGCTGACTACACAGAAGAATATCAGCTGACCTATGAAGCCAACGCTAGAGACGGTGACACGGTTGGCGCGATGCCCACGATCAGCGGAGCGCACATCCCCTCCGACAAGGTGACCTTGAGCGACGCCAAGCCCACGCATAGCGATGTAGATGGCAAGAAAGTGGTTTTCATCGGTTGGACCGAAACGCAAACGAATTCAATTTTCGGCCGTGCCGATGAGGCGCCGGCTACGGTTACCGAAGTCACCTTTGGAGCTGCTGACAAGACAGTCTACGCTGCCTGGGGCTATGACGAAGACGACGATGGCGTGGCCGATGCGCTGGAAACGTACTCTCTCATCTACGATCTTAACGGAGGCAGCGGAACGCCTCCAGCGCAAGTGAGCAATATCGCGAAAGGCAGTGAAGTCAAGCTGACCACGGAGGCAGGTTTCCGTCGCAACGCCAATGAGCTTTTCGTCGGATGGAGCGCCACGGAACACGAGGATGCCTTCACGGCGGCCCAGAAGGAGGAGCTCAAGCAGGCTCTCATCACAGGCACGAGCGTCATTTTCGATACGGCGGACAGAACGTTGTATGCCGTTTGGGCTGCCGACCGCAACGGCAACCACGTGGCGGACTATCAAGAGCCGCAGTACAAGATCAATTATGACGGCAACGCGCAGTCGGGAGGGTCGATCGAAGGCTTGCCCAGCGATAGCGAAATCCATCTGACGAGTGAAACCGTCACGCTCAGCACCGCTACGCCAATCTATCACTCTGCCGACGGCAAGAGCATCGCTTTCCTTGGTTGGACGGAGCGGCCCGCCAAGATCCTGAGCCGCAGCGATGACGAGCCGACCTTGGTAACGAGCGTTGCGTTCGACGATGCCGATAAAACCGTCTATGCCGCTTGGGGCTATGACGACAACAGGAACAATGTCGCCGACGTATTGGAGACCTACTCGCTTTCCTACGATTTGAATGGCGGCGTTGGCTCTGCCCCGGCAGGCCAGACCGACATCAGGAAGGGCACGCCGGTTCCGTTGACGTCGGATACGGGCTTCAGCCGGCAGCCCAGAAATCCCGACGGCATCACAGAAATCTTCGCAGGTTGGAGTCGGGCTAAGCACGAAGATGCCTTTACAGCGGAGCAGCGAGATGAAGCAAAGAAGGCGCTGGTCTCGGGCAAAATTATCATGGGAACGGAAGACCTTACTCTCTATGCCGTATGGGCACAGGACCGCAACAATAGCGGAGTACCTGATTTCTCCGAAACGTCATACAAGATCATCTACGACGGAAACGCTCAGGAAAATGGTACAGTTAAGGGGCTTCCCGTTGATGAGGGGCTTCATCTTGCCGGCGACACGGTATCTCTCGGCAGTGCTCGGCCCACTCACAGCGGCCTGAACGGCAAGGAAGTGGTGTTCCTCGGCTGGACGCTCAGTCGTGTCGACGGCATCTTCGATCATGAGGCGGCGCCCACCTCTGCCGATGAGGGCATGGCTCGCGATGGAGCGGCCTCCCACGCCTATGTTAATAGCGTGGAGCTTGTCGATGCCGATGTAACGGTGTACGCGGCATGGGGGTATCAGGAGCATGTTTGGGGCGACTGGGCTGTCGAAACTCCTTCGACCTGCGTTCAGCAAGGAACCGAAAAGCGCACCTGCACTACGTGTGACGCCGTTGAAAGACGGCCGCTCGATGTTCTTCCCCACGAGTGGGAGGCGAATTTCACGGTAGACAAGCCCGTTACCTGCGTTGAGGACGGTCTGAAATCGAATCATTGCAAGCATTGCGGCGCAACGAGATATGCGACGCCCATCCCGTCGGTGGGGCACGTGTTCGGCGGTTGGAAGGCCGATGCGGCGGGGCACTGGCGCGAGTGCACTGTCTGCAACGTCAAGGCGGCTGCGGGGGCTCATGAGTTCCGCGAGGTGATGGCCGATGATGGGCGTCGTCACGAGGTGTGCTCGGTTTGCGGTTACGATCGCGAGAAGCAGGCTATTCTCCCCGCGACGGATGGCGCGAGTGCGGCCAATGGCAGAGGCGGTTCCAGTTGGTTCCAAACGCTAATCCATCTTCCGCAGACGGGCGATCCGCAGGGTTGGTGGGTGGTCGTCCTTTTGGTGGCAACAGCACTTGGGGCGGGCATTTCGGTAGTAGCCTTCGGGCGCATGCGCCGTCTTGCGAGGGGTCGACACGCCAAATAGCGGGAAGGATCATCGGATGGAGCTACGAGAGGACAAGCTCTCGTGTTTAGCAGGAAAGTAGGGCAGGGTGACGCCAAGCAGCCGTCGGGCATCGTATGATTCGCGTAAAATCGTAACATCGCAAAAGGGCGATACGGGATTCGCTTCGGATGGTGCGGATCCGGCGATGCGCGAGGCGAGTCGCTTCGCTTTGCGCACCGTAAAGCATGAGAAAGGTGAACCGATGGGTTTTCCGAGGGAATTAAAGAGAACTGCTGCTGGTGCGGCCGGCTGCAGCTGCCCTTTTAATCCTCAGGGCAAAAAACAGCTCGGGGGGAGGGGCTCCCAGAAAACAATAGGCGCCGCAAGGGGCGCTGACCCCTCTGTTGCGACCGCGCCGACCGCGCCGACCGTCCTTGCGGCCGCCCCTTCGAACGGGAGAGGGGGCAGATAGTCGTGGCGAACATCGTTATTGTTGAAGGCGAGCAATGCGTGGCTGATGTCGTGAAAGCCGCCTTCGAGCGCGAGGGCCATTATTGCGTCACGGTGTGTGACGGGCTTGATGCCGTTGACGCCATTGTAGAAGCGGATTTCGATCTTGCCGTTCTGGGCCTTGGTCTGACGGGCATCGACAGTATTCAATTACTCGAGTACATTCGCACGCTCGATATCCCTACGATCATGGTGCTTGACGCCTCTCAAGAGAAAGAGTGCCTGCACTGCATGGAAATCGGGGCAAGCGCCTGCATCATCAAGCCTTTTTCGGTTCGGGAGCTGCTGTCGTGCGCCAATAAGTTTCTCGAACGCGGCGCGCTCCGCGAGACGCTGCGCATGGGCACGACGGAGATCGATACGACGGCGCGGCAGGTGCGCATAGCCGGATGCGAAGTGGTTCTTTCCCCCAAAGAGTACGATCTGCTCATGCTGTTCGTGAGGAATCCCCATCGCGCTTTTAGCCGAGAAGATATTTATGAGCGCGTATGGCACGGTTATTACCCTTCGAAGTCGAAGGCTGTCGATATAGCCGTTGCGCGTTTACGGAAAAAGATGGGCTGGGACGCGGAGATCAAGGCCATCCGCAAATTCGGCTACCGATTCGATCCGCCATCTATGGGTTAATCCGTCATCTTTCCAGCCATCACCTCGCCTTTTCCCTGCGCGATTATCGTGATTCACGAGTGCGAGTTGTTGCCAGTTTGTTAGAATGGGGCATACTCGCAACAAATGTGTCCGAAGGAGAGATGCGCGCCCATGGAAATGACGAAAGAGCAGCTTGAGCTTATCGCCAATCAGCTGGCCACCATTAAGGAGCGGTCGCCGTTCTACGCGAAGAAGTTCGAAGGTATCGATGTCGCGGACGTGCGCACCCAGGCCGACTTCGAAAAGCTGCCCTTTTCCGAGAAAGATGACCTGCGCGCGGTGTATCCGCTGGGGTTGCAGGCGGTGCCCGACGAGGAAGTCGTGCGCATCCACAGCTCCTCGGGCACCACGGGCACGCCGGTTATCATCCCCTACACCCAGCAGGACGTCATCGACTGGGCCACGCAGTTCGCCCGCTGCTACGAGATGGCGGGCATCACCCCGCTCGACCGCATCCAAATCACCCCGGGCTACGGCCTGTGGACGGCCGGCATCGGTTTCCAGCTGGGCGCCGAGCGCCTGGGCGCCATGGCCATTCCCATGGGGCCGGGCAACACCGAGAAGCAGCTGAAGATGATGCAGGATCTGAAGTCCACGGTCATCTGCGCCACCAGCTCCTACGCGCTGCTTCTCGCCGAGGAGATCACCAAGCGCAACCTGCGCGACAAGATTCACCTGAAGAAGGGCGTCATCGGCTCCGAGCGCTGGGGCGAGAAGATGCGCAACCGCATTCAGGACGAGCTGGGCATCGAGATTTACGACATTTACGGCCTCACCGAGGTGTACGGCCCGGGCATCGGCATTTCCTGCGACGCTCACGACGGCATGCACATCTGGGACGACTTTGTCTACATCGAGATCGTCGATCCCGAAACCGGCGAGGTGCTGCCCGACGGCCAGGAGGGCGAGCTCGTGCTCACCACGCTGCGCAAGCAGGGCGCGCCGCTCATTCGCTACCGCACCCACGACCTCACGCGCATCGTGCCCGGCACCTGCGCCTGCGGCAG
>OGPW01000937.1_pt1 | contig 21879 bp, 21 predicted proteins | sample 1553061 | NCBI WGS metagenome assembly OGPW01 (sample SAMEA2580292, study PRJEB22360) | human gut metagenome | biome: human gut; feature: human-associated habitat; material: faeces | place: Denmark | collected 2008/2010
CAGCATCATTTAAGAAAATTGTCTGATGGCAGCAGAATTTATCATGAAAAATGTCTTGGAATGATTATTGACTTACTGAATTTAAATAGTAATCCGATTCCTAAAAATCTGACATTAGATGAACAGGGAATTTTTATTTTAGGATATTATCATCAGAGACAAAAATTCTTTGAGCCTAAAAAAATCAATAAAAATATTTCAGGGGAGGGTGCCTAAATGAATGAATGTATCAAGAATCGCTATGATTTTGTTCTTTATTTTGATGTAGAAAATGGAAATCCTAATGGGGATCCTGATGCTGGAAACATGCCACGCATTGATCAGGAAACCGGACTTGGACTTGTTACCGATGTATGCTTGAAACGGAAAGTAAGAGATTATGTAGAGGCAGCTTGTGAAAATCAAAAGGGATATCGTATCTATGTACGAAATGGTATTCCTTTAGAAAGATGTGATCAGGAAGCTTGTGAATATGTAGTAGGAATTACAGAAAAAACGCCGAAAAAGCGTGCAGCAAAATTAAAGGATGCCAAAAAGAAAGATCCGGATATTGATAAGAAACTCCGTGACTTTATGTGCGATAACTTTTTCGATATTCGTACTTTTGGCGCGGTAATGACAACTTTTGTTCAAGGGGCTCTTTCCTGCGGGCAGATTCGCGGGCCGGTTCAGTTTGGCTTTGCTCGTAGTATAGATCCAATTTTGCCACAGGAAATCACTATTACACGGTCTACTGTTACAACTGAAAAGGAAAAAGAAGATAAGCAGACTATGATGGGTCGTAAATACATTGTTCCTTATGGTCTTTATCGCGTAGAAGGTTATATTTCTGCCAATTTAGCAAGACGCATTACAAGATTCTCAGAAGATGATTTAAACCTTTTCTGGAAAGCAATTATAAACATGTTCGATTTGGATCATTCAGCAGCACGCGGCAATATGGCATCCCGCAAACTCATTGTTTTCAAACATGATAGTGAACTTGGCAACGCTCCAGCTCATCAGCTTTTTGATCGTATCAAAGTGGTACGTAACGACGAGACTAAAGTGCTCCGTGCATTTAGTGACTATACAATTACCGTAGATAAAGAGAATTTACCAGATGGTGTCACTTGTTTGGAGATGCTTTAAATGTATGACGAAGAAGACTGGCTAATGCTATCTGGGATTCAACATTTCTCTTTTTGCCCCAGGCAATGGGCTTTGATTCACATTGAAGGACAATGGATGGATAATCTTCGGACGGTAGAGGGAAATATTGTACATGATCGCGCGCACGATAACAATCTTTCTGAAAGCAGGAAGAATGTTCTGATTACACGAGGGCTTCGGATTTCATCAAGTACATTAGGAGTAACCGGGCAATGTGATGTGGTGGAATTTCATCATGTAAAGGAAAAGGGAGCCATATTGCAGGGACATAATGGATATTGGCTCCCGTATCCAATAGAGTATAAAAAAGGTAAGCCCAAGGTATATCCTGCAGATGAGCTACAATTATGTGCAGAAGCGATGTGTCTGGAAGAAATGCTTTGTTGTGAAATTTCCTGCGGGGCGCTCTTTTACTCAGAGATTCATCGTCGGGAGGAGATTCAATTCTCATTAGATCTTCGTTCACAGGTAAGAAATACCGTATCTGCTATGCACGAATATATGAAAAAGGGGTACACACCTCGAATAAAACCGAGTAAGCATTGTAATGCCTGTTCACTGAAACCAATCTGTATCCCCGGAAATTATAAAAAATGGGATGTCGAGACCTATTACCGGGAAAAGTTGGGGGTGAATCAGTAAAATGCGTCATCTATTGAATACATTGTTTGTTCTGACAGAAGATGCGTATTTATCATTGAAAGATGAGAATGTCGTCATTAACCAGAATGATAGGATTTTGGGACAGATTCCCCTGATAACATTAGAAAATATAGTCTACTTCGGATACAAAGGAGCCAGCCCGGCCCTGATGGGAGCTTGTACAAAAAGGAGTGTTGGATTATGCTTTTTAACCCCGAGAGGCAGATTACTGGCACGTATTTCCGGTGAGAGCCGGGGAAACGTTCTGTTGCGGAGAAAACAATATCGACTGGCAGATGACGAAGAAGGTAGCTTGAGTCTGGCGCGTAATTTTATTACCGGGAAGTTGTTTAACAGCAAAGTTATTTTGAGTCGGGGCCTGCGTGATCACAGGATGAGTGTAGATGAAAAGAAATTTACAGATACGATTCATGACTTTTCCACTAGCATAAATTGTGCCAGAGCAGCCAAAGATAAGGATACACTGCGCGGTATTGAAGGTAATGCTGCACATCAGTACTTTTCAGTATTGGGGGAATTAATCCTGCGTAATCGGGAGTCATTTCCGTTTTATGAACGAGTGAAACGTCCACCAGAAGGGCGTGTTAATGCGATGCTATCTTTTGCTTATACCCTGTTAGCTCATGACTGCGCTTCTGCATTGGAAAGTGTGGGTTTAGATGCCTATGTTGGATTCCTGCATACAGATCGTTCAGGAAGAGTGTCGCTGGCACTAGATTTAATGGAAGAATTGCGTAGCATTATTGTGGATCGATTTGTTTTGTCTCTTATTAACAGGGAGATGATTAAGCCGGATCATTTTAGGGCAAGTGAAAATAACGTTTTCCGGTTTACCGATGATGCAAAGAGAAAGTTTCTTACTGCTTGGCAGGAGAAAAAGAAAGAAGAAATCCGGCATCCATTTCTAGAAGAAAAGATTCCCTGGGGATTAGTACCATATACACAGGCATTGCTTTTGGCACGGTACATTCGTGGGGACCTTAATGGATATCCTGCCTTTTTATGGAAATGAGAAGAGTGGGGGTAAAAGTGCTGATTCTGATAACCTATGATGTAAATACAGAGACTACATCAGGTAAGAAACGTTTGCGTGATGTAGCTAAGTGTTGTGTAAAACATGGCCAACGTGTTCAGAACTCTGTTTTTGAATGTATTCTGGACAGGGCACAGTATGTAAGAGTTCGCTTCCAATTAAGCAAGCTTATAGATCCGAAAAAGGATAGTCTCAGATTTTATAACTTAGGAAATCATTACGCAAATAAGGTAGAACATATTGGAGCAAAAGATGCACATGACATGGGAGGACCACTGATTTTTTAGCGCGAACCTGTCCCAGACATGTTGTAAATGTGCATAAAAGCAGTAATTATATTAATTTTTTTAGGATTCGCGCTAAACTGGTCAGAATCCCGCTACTTGTAAGGCCTGGGAATCTGACAGTCGCTCCTCGCATGAGGAGCGTGGATTGAAATAAATCTAGAAATAATGCAATTAATATCTGCATCAGTCGCTCCTCGCATGAGGAGCGTGGATTGAAATTTGATGTAGTCCTTGTTGTTATCTGTCAGCTCCGGTCGCTCCTCGCATGAGGAGCGTGGATTGAAATCAACGGTCAGCCAATTGCCCGCGTAAATGCAGGTGTCGCTCCTCGCATGAGGAGCGTGGATTGAAATATGTAAAGAAGCCTCATGCACACAACGAACCGCGTCGCTCCTCGCATGAGGAGCGTGGATTGAAATTATAAGAATCGATAATAAACTGAGGCTCATTCGTCGCTCCTCGCATGAGGAGCGTGGATTGAAATTGCTATAGCTGCGCGCAATTATGGTGAGCTTGCGTCGCTCCTCGCATGAGGAGCGTGGATTGAAATGTTGCTAAGTGAGGACTAAAGGAGAAAAGGAAATGTCGCTCCTCGCATGAGGAGCGTGGATTGAAATAAGCCATGGTCAGATTGATAGTTTCCTGAATCGTCGCTCCTCGCATGAGGAGCGTGGATTGAAATAAGAGTACGCGATTTATCGTTCATGGAAAGATAGGTCGCTCCTCGCATGAGGAGCGTGGATTGAAATTTACTGGAGGAATTGCCATAATAGCCGCCATGGTCGCTCCTTGCATGAGGAGCGTGGATTGAAATTGCCGTAGACTGCCCGGTAAGCTGTACAGTAACGTCGCTCCTCGCATGAGGAGCGTGGATTGAAATCACCTCCAAAGGTACTTAATGGCGTTGGCCGTACGTCGCTCCTCGCATGAGGAGCGTGGATTGAAATGCCTTTACTGTGATTTCTGTATAATCCGGCGTGTCGCTCCTCGCATGAGGAGCGTGGATTGAAATCGGTACTTTAATGGGGCTGATTTAAGCAGATTGTGTCGCTCCTCGCATGAGGAGCGTGGATTGAAATGGTATGGAGAGGTTTAACATTGAGCCTCTGCTTGTCGCTCCTCGCATGAGGAGCGTGGATTGAAATTGTATCATGCATGGGGATAAGCAGGGATGCCAGTGTCGCTCCTCGCATGATGAGCGTGGATTGAAATATCTGGTTTGATGGAGAAAAATTCAAGATGAGCGTGGATTGAAATGATGTAGGCTATATGCTTCCGGCAGTAGTCTTTACAAAATCTTATATGATAATTGTTTTTTGCCGGAGGGGATGATAAATGCAATCCCTCAGGATAGGTGGTAAGGTCATGGATAAGAATAATCAGGCGGTTCAGATAGCTCTGGATAAGATGTATGGCAAAGTGCACCCTTTTGGGTATTTATTCTATGGAGATGAGCAGAAGGGGCTTACCTGCCAGCCGGTACCATAGTTTGCCGGGATTCATACGCTGGAAGAATTGTTTGCCGTACTGGAACAATGTTGGGACCAGGAGACGGCGTATCTTTCCTGTCAGGAAGAATGGGTTCCGGAGGATTCGTCTTTTGGCCAGTGTGCGATTACCGCTATGCTGGTGCATGATATGTTTGGTGGCACTATTCATAAGATTCGTGGAGATGGTGGAGGAACACACTATTTTAACCGGCTGAACGGAAAGTATGTGGATTTAACGAGGGAACAGTTTGATCTCTATAATTTGCCGGTGGCCTATGAACCAAACCAGGAGATACCCAGAGAGTTCTGTGGCAGAAATAAAAATACGTTGATGCGTTATCATCGGTTGCAGTGGAATATCATGCTGTATCTGGGAACGGCTATTTTACAAAAATGAAATATTGAGAGGGAAAGCCTGTATCTTTTGATGAGTCTGGCAGATAGGCTTATTTTTATATTTCAGCTTTTCTGTTCCCAGAATAGGATATTTCCTAAAAGTTTAATTTTACTGATTTTGTAATAAAGTGTGGTATAAAGAGTTATTTATTTTACCATATTGCTATTAATTCGCCTACACCGTATAATAAGAAGTGAATTATAAACGTAAATTTATTTTTACGTATATACTATTATAGGCTCATATGATTATATTGTGTATTTCTTATGAATACAGAAGGGATTTAACATGGCATTAACAGATACCAAAGAAATGTTCAGAAAAGCATATGAAGGTCATTATGCGATTGGGGCATTTAATGTAAATAACATGGAAATCATTCAGGGGATTATGGAAGCAGCTCATGAAGAACAGTCTGCGGTTATTCTTCAGGCTTCCGAAGGTGCCAGAAAGTATGCAGGCTCTCCATACATTGTTGATTTGGTAAAGACAGCGGTACGTCAGTATCCTGAAATTCCGGTAGCTCTCCATCTGGATCATGGTTCCTGCTTTGAAGTGTGCAAGGACTGTATTGATGGTGGATTTACTTCTGTCATGTTTGATGGCTCCAAGCACCCATTTGAAGAAAATGTGCGCATTACTAAACAGGTTGTTGAATATGCACATGCCCATGGGGTAGTGGTAGAAGCGGAACTGGGACGTCTTGCCGGTGTAGAAGATATGGTCAGCGTAGATGCCAAGGATGCTATTTTTACGGATCCGGAAGAAGCGGCTGAATTTGTAGCGCTTACCGGTTGCGATTCTCTGGCTATCGCTATTGGTACCAGCCATGGTGCATATAAGTATAGCGGGGAACCTTATCTGGATTATGAACGTCTGGAAAAGGTAGGTAAGCTGCTTCCGAATTATCCAATTGTTCTCCATGGTGCATCCACGGTTATTCCGGAATATGTAGCTAAGTGCAATGAATTTGGTGGCAAGGTACTGGGAGCTAAAGGGGTTCCGGAAGATATGCTCCGCAAGGCAGCAACCATGGCCGTATGCAAGATTAATATCGATACAGATATCCGCCTGGCCATGACTGCAGCTATCAGAGAAAGTCTGGTTAAGCATCCGGAAAATTTTGACCCGCGTTCTTACCTCAAGGCTGGACGTCAGGCAGTAAAGGATATGGTAAGCCATAAGATTCAGGCAGTAGTAGGTTCTTCTCACTCTATTTAATGGGGAAGGGGAAAATCTCAGCTATGGCAATACAAAACGGTAGAAGCAAAATGTGCTTCTACCGTTTTTCGATGGGAGACAGGGAGTTGGCCATTCAGACTTCCTCAAAGTACAGAATATGTGGATTATCCCTGAGCTGGCTTTTAAACCTAATTTTCTGGCTGCGTCTGGGAAGCTGCATGCTGACTACGGCTACGATGAGCTGCTGACCAGACTGGTCTTTGCTGAAATCGAAATCATATAACTTTACGTGCATCTCTTTAAGGAATCTAAGGAAATAACGGACATCCTCATTGGTTTTAAATTCAATGTACAGATTCAGGCTGCGGGAGTTCCTTCTGAATTTTTTATCCAATGGCCCGAGAACACGATAGACAAAGAGAATAAGGATGAATGCAGGAATTACGCATTCAATGAATCCGAAACCGATTGCCAGCCCCACACCTGCACTGGCCCAGAGCCCGGCAGCGGTAGTAAGTCCCACTACTCGGCTTCTCATGGTGACGATAATTGTACCAACCCCCAGAAAACCGATGCCGCTGATTACCTGAGCGCCCATACGGGTGATATCGATATTGGAGCCGGGAAACTGATAAAAAGCAAATTCATTGACAATGATGGCCAGCGCGGCGCCCATGCAGACCAGGGCATGGGTCTTAACCCCTGGCTCCTTATTTTTTGCTTCCCTGTCAAGGCCTATGATTGTGCCTGCCAGCGTGGCAATAATGAGACGAGCGATAACGGAGGGGATGCTCCATAAATGGAAAAACGTAATGATTGCTGTCATGTGCATACCTCCTGTTCTATGAACTGCCATGATGTATTGTAAAAACATTGTAAAATATATAATGATATGGTAGCAAAACGGAACAGGGGATGCAATGGATGAAAGTTCGCTCCTGGAGAGGATTCTTAGTGTATAATGAGTGAGGCTGTATATAGGATGGCCAGGTTATGCAAATTTTATTGCATGGTTTGGAAAAATACTGATTCGTATAGCTTCTTATATGGTAAAATAAAGAATGTCACATTGTGCATATGCACAGGAAATGAGTTAGAAAAATTTCAGACACCTGGTCTGAAATATAAGGTATATTAGGAGAAGGCAAAGGGAATGAAGTCATTTTCCAGATCGGCAAATCATATAGGCATTGATATGGGTTCTTCACAGACTCGTATTTTTTCAGAGAATCGCTTGCTTTTGGATGAACGAACGGTTGTTGCAGTGGATAGCAAGACGAATGAGATGGTCGGGTTCGGTACAGATGCGATTATCCGTTATCATAGCAATCCACAGCGGATAAGGCTGGAATGGCCAATCAGAAATGGAGCTATGGTGGATTATTATTACACCAAAGGAATTCTGACCTATTTTCTGAAAAAGGTTTTAAAGCAGGCACTGGCACGTCCGGAAATCGTTCTGTCCATTTCCAGCGGACTTAGTTCTGTAGCCAGACATGCGCTGATTGATGCGGTTATGCATGCCGGGGCACAGAAGGCATTCCTGCTTCCTGTAGCGGCTGCGGCTGCGCTGGGACAGGGAATCCGCCTGGATACCCCGGATGTGGTTCTGTCCATGAATATTGGGCAGGATGTGACTGACTGCGGTATGTTTTCCTGCGGCGGTGTGATTGCGCAGGAACAGGTGGTCTTTGGCGGACGTACGATTAATGAAGGAATTCAGGCCTACATGCGGGAGAGCCTGCAGATTATCATCGGAATGGATGAGGCTGAGTCCATTAAGCAGGACATGGTCTCTGTGGTGGAAGATGGACTGGATATGACATTCGCGGTGCATGGCCGGCGTGTAGTGGATGGAGTCTCTGTGGTTATGCAGATGACTTCCTCCCGAATGTATCCGATAATTCAGATGTATCTGGAACCGGTGGCTGAACTGGCAGAACGCATTATCCGTCAGGCATCTCCGGATATGGCGGAAGACCTGCTTAAGCATGGATTGCTGTTAACCGGGGGTACGGCCAGACTTTCCGGACTGGATAAATGGCTTGCCAACCGTCTGGGTATTCCGGTAAGAGTACCGGAACATGCGGAAATTTCCGCAGTTATGGGATGTAGTCGTACACTGGATGAATATAAAAAGATTCCGGACCTTATTGAGAGTGGCGAGAAATATTACGGGAGGAATTAGCCTTGTTCTTTTTTGGAAAACGTAAAATTATTACTGCCGTTTGCTTTTTTGTATTTATGGCTGTATGTGGCTGGTTCTGGAGAAACAGAGAGACAGTAAGTTTTGTTTCTCAGCCGCTGTCTACAGCAGAGGCTCCTTTCCAATATGGAACCAGTCAGATATCCTTACTGGCCCGGTACGGCGGGGCAACGATTGGGCAGATTATTAATCACTGGAAAGAAGTGGATACCCTTCGCCATGAAAATGCCAATCTTAAGGCTGAACAGGCAGCGTACAGTGAAATTCTGGCAGAAAATATCCGTCTGAAGGGAATGCTTAATTTTAAACAGACCTATACCCAGTACAGCATGCTGGGCGCTAAGGTCATTGCCAAGGATTATAACAGCTGGACAAATACCATTACCATCGACAGAGGATCCAGTGATGGTGTAAATAAATATATGCCTGTTATTGTGCCACAGGGGGTAGTTGGTTTTGTAAGCTCAGTCAGCCGGTACACATCTCAGGTACAGCTTCTGGTGGATCCGCGTACGGCCATTGGGGGGATTGTACAGAGACCGGAATCCCGTGTAGCCTCCATTCTCAAGGGCGATGGGAACAATTCCGATTTCCTTGTGTTCGGAAACATTCCTAAGGAAGCGGACGTTATTAAGGGAGACACCATTGTAACCTCCGGATATGGCGGAGTATATCCTAAGGGATTGCTTATTGGGACGGTAAGCCAGGTCTCTGCTGATGGTTCTGGGGTATCTCTGGCAGCTTTGGTCAAGCCGGCAGTTGATTTTACAAAGGTTGAAGAAGTATTTGTTATTACCAATTCTGTTCAAAAGGTAAATCCAGGCGATATCAATAACCAGATTCCAATCAAGGAACCGGCTATGAATCCGAATGAACAGCAGGCATCGGATGGAGATACACCGGTTGTACCGGCTAAAGGGGAATAGACATGAGCAGTTTTAGTATGATAGTTACAGGTTTTCTGCTGTTTCTGATTCAGTGGTCTGTATTTCCTTTTCTGTTCAGTGCGCAGTGGCAACCTGATTTATGGCTTACTGTCATGGTCATGAGCACACTTATTTATGACAAGAAGACCGTTTTTATCTGGGCGGTGGCAGGAGGAATTATTCAGGATCTTACATCAGGAAGTTCTGTGGGATTCCATCTGTTTAGCTACCTTGTGATAGCGTCACTGTTTTACTGGGGAGGCAGAAGGCGTTTTAACAGGCATTGGTATGTTTCCTGCATTGCTGTGATGGCAGGGACGCTTCTTGGTCAGATAATTTTTGCTATCGTGGCAGCGATTTCTGGCGAATGGGTATCTGTTCCAGCATATATTGCTTTTAAATGTGCGCCCCTGATGCTGGTGAATGGGCTAGCGGCCATATGCCTGCATCGTATACTCTGGAGCATTAGAATTGAGGGGGATCCGCAGTGGTAAATAAAGATAAGATTCCTGCATTTCTGGAAAGGTTTAAAAAGAAAAAGGAAGAATCCCGGTATACTAATATTATGTATGCCATAGTCTGCGTTCTCTGTGTACTGGGAGCCCGCCTGTTCTGGATGCAGATTATAGAAGGCTCTTATTACAAGAGTGAAGCGGATGGAAACCGCATACGCCATCTTCCGGTACAGGCAGCCCGAGGGGTAATGTTTGACCGCAATGGGCAGATTATGGCGGGATCCCGCAGCGCATACAGTGTGGTTCTGCCTGATGATTTCAAGAAAAATAAGATAAGTGACGCAGAACTGAACCGGCTTTCACAGCTGATTCAGATGCCTGTGGCGGACATAAAGCAGAAAATTGAAGATAACAAGAAGGCCTTTGGCGGCCTGGTTATTGCCAATGACGTAGGTATTGATGTAGCCACACAGATTGAAGAACGCAGGGATGATTATCCGAATTTCATCATCGAAGTCCGTCCGCTCCGTGTATATCCGCTTAATGATGCAGGCGGTCAGATTCTCGGTTATGTCGGAGAAGCAGGGCCAAATGATAAGGATGCAGAAGGTAATCCATATCAGCTGGGTACCATTATCGGCCGTGCCGGTCTGGAGGCGGAATTCAATCCGTACCTGGAAGGGAAGAATGGGAACAAGCTGGTGGAAGTCGATGCTTCCGGGCGTCCAGTAAAGACATTTGACGGGATACCGGTTTCCCTGGGGCATAATATCCGGCTCACTCTGGATAGCCGTATTCAGCGTGCGGCAGAAGATGCTATCAAAGAACAGATGGCTAAACTGGGAAGTACCAGCTCCTTTGCCACCGGCGCTTCGGCTGTAGCCATGGATCCACAGACTGGTGCTATTCTGGCCATGGTCAGCTGGCCGAGTTATGACTCCAATCATTTTAGTCAGGGAATTACTGCGGCGGAATGGAAAGACCTGATTAATAATCCGAATCATCCAATGCAGAACCGTACGATTTCCTCCGTATATCCACCAGGATCTACGTTTAAGGTTATTACGGCTTCGGCAGCACTGGAATCCCATGTTACTTCGCCGGGCGAGAGAATATTTGATAGCGGCAAGCACTGGCTGATTCCTAAGAGAAATGCTCAGGGGGAAGCTTTTGGCTGGATTAACTTCTATGATGCTATGGCTAAGTCCGATAATGTATATTTCTATGAAATGGGACGTCGTCTGGGTATTGATCGTCTGTCCGCCATGGCCCGTGCCTACGGTATTGGCCGAAAGACAGGAATTGATCTGCCAGGGGAAGCGGCAGGCAACATGGCCAGCGCAGAATACAAGAAGAAGGTTTTCCATGAATCCTGGTATCTGGGCGAAACATTTGATGCGGCTATCGGTCAGAGCTATACTCTGGTTACTCCGTTGCAGATGGCTGTGGTATATTCGGCTATTGCCAATGGAGGGTATCTGTACCGTCCTTACATGGTGAGCCGTATTGATAACTTTGATGGTACCCCGCTTAAGATTTATTCACCTCAGGTAGTGGGGACCGTACCGGTTTCCAAGACAAATCTGGAAATCATCCGCCGGTCACTACGCGGAGTTATGCAGCCTGGCGGTACAGGCGGGTTCATGTTCTCGAATTATCCAATTCCGATTGCCGGTAAGTCAGGGACAGCGCAGACACATGGCGTGGATAATGGCTGGTTCATTGCCTTTGCTCCATATGACAAACCGCAGATTGTTGTGGTAGTTATGTTTGAACACAGTGGTTTCGGTTCTCAGTCAGCAGCTCCTGTAGTTAAAAAGATGATGGATGCTTATTTCCGCGTGGGAAGCTATCAGAATGCAACGGCTGACACCTCAGCTACGCTTGACACGGATACATCCGGAAAGGAAGGAGGACAGATATGAGTCGTTTAACGGCCATTATGTCCGGTAAGGGTGGGGTTGGTAAAACAACACTGACGGCAGCCCTGGGTATTACACTGGCTCGGATGGGGAAGAAGGTTCTTCTTCTGGATGGTGACCTGGGATTGTGTAATCTGGATCTGATACTCGGTGTCAGCGACAGAGTTCGCTTCAATATGTATGATATGGCACTGGGAAAATGTTTCTCTGATGAAGTGATTGTACCCGTAGAGACCAACCTGGACTTTATGGCCGGTTCGTCTGAATATACATGGGATACGGTATTTGAGGGAGCTGTTGATACGGTTCTCGAAGATATGGATGGTCAGTATGATTACATCCTCCTGGACTGTCCGGCCGGGTTAGGCCGTGGGATTACGTATGCAGAGACGCATGCCAATGACGCCATTATTGTTCAGGTGCCTACCCGTTCCAGTGAACGGGATGCACACCGTCTGAAAAAGGAACTGTCAGGGAAAATACCTATATGGATTATAGGAAATGAATTCGTTTGGAATGATGAACAGTTTCTCAGCCCGTCCGATTTTGTAAGGTCTGTTGATGTACGGGATCTTCTTGGCATTGTGCCCCGTACAGTAAAGGCCGGGACATTATCCAATCAGGGAAAGTTTGGCACGAATTCGGATTGGGGAATTTTTGGAGAGGCCATGCGTATTGTGGCTAAAAATTATGTGCATTTCCGTTTTTATCCACAGTCTACATGGAATAAGCTTATTCAGCAGGCCAGAACCGAAGAAACTCCGGCTGATAGTAGTGTTAACAAAAAGAAACAGCAGGAAAAGAAGAGCATTCTGGCGAGGATGGTATATAAATGGGGAAGAAGAAGGTGGTAACTGATGCATGAATTTCTGAAATTTGTTAAGAGGCTGGACTGGACACTTCTCCTGGCTATTCTGGCTATCAGCATTCTGAGTCTGATGATTATTGCCAGTGCCACCCATGCCAATAATGGACAGTATTCTTTTGTTATCAAGCAGAGTGTATTCCTGCTGGTAGGACTCTGTGCTGCTGGTGTACTGACTTATTTTGATTTTCATCTGCTTGATAAATATGCAAAAATCATTTATGTGGTCAACCTGGTGTTATTGGTCATTGTAAAGTTTGCTGGTACCAGTGCACTGGGGGCACAGCGCTGGATTCAGATTGGGCCGTTTACTTTGCAGCCGTCTGAATTTGCCAAGTTGTTTATGATCATATGTCTGGCCCGTCTGCTTTCTCAGCACCCGGAAGGCTTCCATACCTGGAAGAGTCTTCTTCCGGTTATAGCCCTTATGGGCCCTCCATTTGTGCTGGTGCTTATTCAGCCGGATCTGGGGACCAGTCTGGTATTTGCGGCTATTACATTTGGTATGCTGTACGTCAGCGGATTTTCCATGAAGATTGTAAAGCAGATTATGGCTGTATTTGTTGTTTCGCTGCCGGCCATATGGTTCTTTCTTCTTCATGACTATCAGAAAATGCGAATCCGCGTACTGTTTGATCCTAATGTAGATCCCTATGGTTCGGGCTACCATGTCATTCAGTCGAAAATTGCCATTGGCAGCGGTGGATTTTTTGGAAAAGGTCTGTTTGCCGGCACGCAGAGTCAGCTGAACTTCCTTCCGGAAAATCACACGGACTTTATCTTTTCCGTAGTAGGAGAAGAACTCGGATTTGTAGGAGCCATGTTCCTTTTGTTCCTGTTCTTCATTGTGCTGTATCGTACATTGCTGATTGCCAGAAATACCACTGACCGGTTTGGCTCCCTTATGGCTGTAGGGATTATGTCCATGTGGCTGTTCCAGATATTTATCAATGCAGGCATGACGCTGGGGATTATGCCGGTCACTGGTATTCCATTTCCATTTATGAGTTACGGCGGCAGTGCACTGGTTATGAATTTTATGTGTGTAGGCCTTCTTATGAATATATTTATGAGAAGACAGAAACTTCTTTTTGAATAGTCGGTAATATAATCATTGCAGGGTGAAAGTGGATGCAGGAAATGTATATTTCCGCATCCATCTTTTTAAAAATACAAAAGGAGCAGAAGGAAATGAAGCAGATTTTACTGGAATGTCTTCCTGATGAAACTGCCATGGCGGTTCTGAATGATGGAGTCCTTACGGAGTTTGAAGTAGAGCGTCCGCATGAAACCAGTCTGGTAGGGCGTATATATGCCGGAACCGTGAAAAATTCTGTTCCTTCGCTGAAGGGGCTTTTTATTGACATAGGGGAAAAGAAGAATGCGTTTCTGCGTTTGAATAACTGGCCTCAGCACAGAAAAAAGCCGACGGTAGGCATGTCTGTTCTGGTACAGGTGATAAAAGACAGCACCGATACCAAGGGACCTCTGGTCAGCGGGGAAGTGAGTCTGCCTGGGCGATATGCTGTACTGGTAGCCGATACGGATTATATCGGAGTGTCCAGAAAGATTGAGGAGGAAGCAGAGCGCATGCGGCTGAAGCAGCTGGGGGAAGCATGCTGTCCTGAAGGATGCGGGCTCATCATACGTACAGCCGCCAGAGAGGGAAATGAGGAGGCCGTAAAGAGAGAGTTTATGCATCTGGCATCTACCTGGAAAATTATTGAGAGACGTCTCAGAATAGAAAAGTCGCCGGTACTGCTGTACCGTGGAATTGACCTGGTGGTTCGCTGCCTCAGGGATTATGCAGATATGGAGACTGAAATCATTGTGGACGATGCAGAGACGGAAAAACGTCTCCTGTCAGTGAACCAGTCAGAACAGGTCGTAAAATCTGAAAATGTACATCTCTATGAAGGAGCTGTGCCGATTATGAAACGCTATGGAGCGGCCGATTCTATTCAACAGCTCTTTGAACGGCAGGTGAATCTTCCATCCGGTGGCTCTATTGTGATTGACTATACGGAAGCGCTGACAGCGATAGATGTCAATTCCGGATCTTTTCATGCTAAAGGCATGCCCCATGGGGAGGTGGCTTATCTCATCAATAAGGAAGCGGTTCCTGAAATTGCCCGGCAGATCCGTATTCGGGGAATCGGTGGAATTATTATGATTGACTTTATTGATATGGATCATGACTGGCAGAAGGAAAACATAGTTAAGAGGCTCAGAGAAGCTGTTTCATCCGATAAAGTGAAAACCGTGGTATGCGGAATGACTTCCCTTGGACTTGTGGAAATGACACGTAAGCGTACAGCCTACCGGTTGGAGCATGTGTATTATGACACCTGTCCCTGCTGCAAGGGCAGCGGGTTGTCTGTATCCGCTGAGTCCGTAGTCATCCGGATTCACCGGGAGCTTAAGATGAGAAGGAAAATGGGGAATTTTCAGTCATCCCTGAGGATTGAATGTCATCCGGCTGTGGCACGTCGGCTTCAGACGGAGGAAGAACAGCACCGGCTCCATACCTGTTTCCATGTAAAACCGATTATCAAAGCCAGAGAAGATATGGCTATCGAAGTATTCAGTATTCTATCAGAATAAGCATATAGCTATTGTTGTAGCGGAAAGGCTGACCTGAAAAGGGCAGCCTTTTCTTATTGTAATTTGTCATAAAATAACTAAAAATCGTTATATCAGAAATAAAAAGTAATAAAAAATGGTAATAAACGACTATTGTTATGAATGCTATGTTTACTTATAATGTAAGCATAAGAACTAAGAAAGTGGCCGAGCGAAGGCCATAACCCCGGGATTAACGGGAGGATGGAGGGACATATGAGAAAAGTAACAGTAGCCGCTACGCAGATGGCTGTAACCTGGAATAGAGAGGAATCTATAAAGAATGCAGATAAACTGGTTCGTCAGGCAGCGGCTAAGGGAGCTCAGGTTATTCTGATTCAGGAATTATTCGAAACTCCGTATTTTTGTCAGACGCAGGATTTTAAGTACCTGGATCTGGCTACTTACTCTGATGAAAATCCGGCAATCCGCCATTTCCGCTCCGTGGCCAGAGAGCTGCATGTAGTGCTTCCCATCAGTTTCTTCGAACGGCATGGAAATACGCAGTTCAATTCCGTGGCAATGATTGATGCAGATGGAGAAGTGCTGGGAATCTATCGCAAGACACATATTCCGGATGGACTTCCTTATGCAGAAAAGTTTTATTTCACCCCGGGAGATACTGGATTCAAAGTGTGGAATACGGTGTATGGCAAGATTGGTGTAGGTATCTGCTGGGATTAGTGGTTCCCGGAAGCGGCTCGTGCTATGGCCCTTATGGGGGCAGAAATGCTTCTTTATCCTACGGCCATTGGAAACGAACCATATCTGGAAAAGGATTCCCGCAAACACTGGTGCAACGTAATGAGGGGGCATGCCGCTGCTAATATGATGCCGGTCATCGCTTCCAACCGCATTGGCAGCGAAGTACCTGAAGGAAACCCGGATGGCCAGGGCATGGTTTTCTATGGAACATCCTTTATTGCGGATCAGCATGGGGAGCTGGTGGTACAGGCAGATGACCACAGCGAATGTGTGCTTGCTGTAACATTTGATCTGGATGAGCTGACTGATGAACGACGACAGTGGGGGATTTTCTGTGACCGAAGACCGGAAATGTATAAAAAAGTAAAATCGTATGAAAAGTCTTTGTGAATCAATAAAATAATCCCCTTGGCAGTTCATGCCAAGGGGCGTAGCAGCAAATCTATTATTTCAGATACGGAAGCAGCTTTTCTATTAGGCGATATACCTCTGTTCCTGGCGTGGATTGAGAAGCCTTCTTGCCTTTATTAATATTGGCAAGCTTCTTGGCATTGCTAATAGCCTGCTCCATATAAGGTTCCAAAAGCTGGTACATATCAGATCTGTTTTTCTTATAGTCACTTGTGTTTAATTTAGCCAGGCATGAACTTAGCTTTGCCCAATATTCCTGACGATGTAAATTTGAGTGAATAAACGAGAAATGCAGCAGGAACCATAGTTCAATGCATTGATTTGACCAAAACGCGTGATAAGTAGTTTCTTCGTTACTATAAGTATGGCAAAGGTCGACAACCTTATCAATGTTTTGCGCAGGAAAATCGTCAGTATCATAGACAATCCATACATGAGACGAGATTTGTCAAGGGTATTCTCTTCTCGAAAATACAATTTCAAAATCATTATATGGCTGAGTCAGTCCTCACCTCCGGGGTTGTCTCTTTTTTTATAAAAACTTATACAATCTTAGTTTCGATTGCAGGACCCTTTTCCCCACTTAATACTTTTAGCGGTATTATAGCCTTACAAGAAAGAAATGAGGTGAACAATTATGAGCATTACAAATGCGGCGAGAAGATTTGAACAGAGATTTGACGCAAAAAAGGAGGATGAATCTTATGCAAATGCTAATTGCACTCATAGGTGTATGTGCGGCAGCAATGCTGCTGTGGTATGTCTATATTTTAATGAAGGGAGATGATCAGGCATGAGCACCATGATTCAGTATGTTTTATACCTTGCCATTCTGGTTGTTTTGGCAATTCCGCTGGGCGCATACATAAAAAACGTCATGAGCGGCGAGAAAACTTTTTTGTCCAAAGTTCTGACACCGTGCGAAAACCTGATTTACAAGGTTATGCGTGTAGACAGAGAAGAACAGATGACATGGAAAAAATATGCGGTAAGTGTAATGATTTTTTCCGGCATCGGGCTTGTTTTTCTGTTCCTGCTTCAACTTCTGCAGGGAGTTCTTCCCGGAAACCCGCAGAATCTTTCCGGTGTGAAATGGGATTTGGCATTTAACACTTCTGCAAGTTTCATTACCAATACAAACTGGCAGGCATATTCCGGTGAATCCACATTGAGTTATCTCACTCAGGCTTTAGGTCTGACTGTTCAGAACTTTGTTTCCGCAGCTACAGGTATCGCCGTTCTATTTGCATTGATCCGTGGCTTTATCAAGGTGAAATCCTCCGGGTTGGGAAGCTTTTGGGTGGACTTGACCCGCAGTGTGGTTCACATCCTACTCCCGCTGAATCTGGTCATTTCTCTGTTGCTGGTAGGCGGCGGCGTGATTCAGAACCTGAAAAGTGCAGAAACAGTATCCCTTGTAGAACCGATTGCCGTCAGTGCAGAAGGCGAAATCCTTGAGGATGCGGTAATTGACTTAGACACCAAAACCGTCGCTGTAGATGGCGAAATCGTTTCGAATGCACAGATCGTCACAGAGCAGTTCGTACCGATGGGTCCTGCGGCCAGCCAGGTCGCAATCAAACAGACCGGTACCAACGGCGGCGGTTATATGGGCGTCAACTCCGCACATCCTTTGGAAAATCCCAATGCCTTTACCAATCTGATCGAAATGATTTCCATTCTACTGATTCCGGCGGCACTGTGTTTCACATTCGGTTCTGCGGTAAAGAACAAGAGGCAGGGGATTGCAATCTTTATGGCAATGTTTCTCTGTCTGGTTGTTGCCTTGAGCTGCATCGCCGTTACTGAACAGGTTGGAACATCCCAGCTTGCACAAAACGGCGCAGTCAATATGTCAATGGCAGAACAGGCAGGCGGCAATATGGAGGGCAAGGAGACTCGCTTCGGCATTGCAGCGTCCTCTACCTGGGCAGCCTTCACCACAGCAGCTTCTAACGGCTCTGTAAATTCCATGCATGACAGCTACACGCCGCTTGCCGGTATGGTGACTATGCTGCTGATGCAGCTCGGCGAGGTTATTTTCGGCGGCGTGGGCTGCGGTCTTTACGGTATGCTTGCTTTTGCTATTCTGGCGGTGTTTATTGCTGGCCTGATGGTAGGCCGCACGCCGGAATTCCTTGGCAAGAAAATTGAGCCTTATGAGATGAAATGGTCGGTACTGGTTTGCCTTGCAACACCCATTGCAATTCTGGTCGGCAGCGGCCTTGCCGCTGTAGTACCCTCTGTCATGGATAGCCTGCATAACGGCGGTGCCCACGGTTTCTCTGAAATGCTGTATGCCTACTCATCCTGTGGCGGCAATAACGGCTCTGCCTTTGCCGGTTTCAATGCGAATACCGTATTTCTGAATGTAAGCCTGGGGCTGGTGATGCTCTTTGCCCGGTTTCTGCCCATCATCGGCACACTTGCAATCGCAGGCAGCCTGGCTGGGAAAAAGAAAATTGCCACGACTGCGGGCACCTTGTCTACCACAAATGGAATGTTTGTTTTCTTGCTGATTGTTGTGGTATTGCTGATCGGTGCGCTGAGCTTCTTCCCGGCGCTTGCCCTTGGTCCGCTTGCTGAGTTCTTTGGCAGCATTGCGTAAAGGAGGTTTACAGATATGCGTACAAAACAGAAAAGCGCTTTTGCCGACCGGAAAATGCTCGGCAGGGCAATGAAAGATTCTTTTGTGAAATTAAGTCCGAAAACACAGGCAAAAAACCCGGTCATGTTTCTGGTTTTTGTGTCTGCGATCTTGACCAGTATCCTTTGGGTGGTGTCCCTGTTCGGGTTAAAAGACGCTCCAAGCGGATATACACTGGCGATTGCCATTATCCTTTGGTTTACCGTGCTATTTGCCAACTTTGCCGAGGCCATTGCAGAAGGTCGTGGTAAAGCACAGGCAGATTCTCTCCGGGCATCCCGAAAGGATGTGGACGCACATAAAATTCCCTCCGTATCGCAGAAGGACAGCGTGACTGTGGTTCCATCCGCCCTGCTGAAAAAAGGGGAACTGGTGATTGTTAAAGCAGGAGAGCAGATTCCGGCAGACGGCGAAGTCATAGAAGGTGCGGCATCTGTGGATGAAAGCGCCATCACCGGCGAATCCGCTCCTGTAATTCGTGAGGCAGGCGGCGACCGCAGCGCTGTAACCGGCGGCACCACTGTACTGTCGGACTGGATTGTTGTCAGAGTGACCAACGAAGCCGGAGAAAGCTTTCTGGACAAGATGATTGCGATGGTAGAAGGTGCTGCCCGGAAGAAGACGCCCAACGAAATTGCTTTGCAGATTTTTCTGGTAGCCTTGTCCATTATCTTTATCTTGGTGACAGTCTCTCTCTACACTTATTCCATTTTTTCTGCAAAGCTGGCGGGAATTGAGAATCCCACCTCTGTAACAACTCTGGTAGCGCTGTTGGTGTGCCTTGCGCCTACTACCATTGGTGCCTTGCTTTCCGCCATCGGTATTTCCGGTATGTCCCGACTGAACCAGGCAAATGTTCTGGCCATGAGTGGTCGTGCCATTGAAGCCGCCGGTGATGTAGACATTCTGATGCTTGACAAAACCGGAACAATCACCCTGGGCAATCGACAGGCATCGGAGTTCATTCCGGTAGATGGGGTTGATATTCAGGAACTGGCGGACGCCGCTCAGCTTTCTTCTCTGGCCGATGAAACCCCCGAGGGCAGAAGCGTTGTTGTGCTGGCAAAGGAGCAGTTTGGAATTCGTGGCAGAAGCCTTCAGGACAAGAATATGCACTTTGTCCCATTTACTGCCGTGACTCGTATGAGCGGCGTCGACTTTGACGGCAACGAAATCCGAAAAGGCGCAGCAGATGCCATGCAGAGTTATGTGACCCATGCAGGCGGAATGTATTCTCCAGACTGTGATCGAGTTGTCAAGTCTATTGCGTCCAAGGGCGGCACACCTTTAGTTGTAGCTAAGAACCACAAGATTCTCGGCGTTATCTATTTGAAGGATATTATCAAGCAGGGTGTGAAGGAGAAATTCGCAGATCTGCGAAAAATGGGCATCAAGACTATTATGATCACCGGCGACAATCCGATTACTGCTGCGGCCATTGCTGCCGAGGCCGGTGTGGATGACTTCCTTGCGGAAGCAACGCCGGAAGGAAAGCTGGCAATGATTCGTGATTTTCAGGCCAAGGGGCATTTGGTCGCCATGACAGGCGACGGCACCAACGACGCTCCGGCTTTGGCACAAGCAGATGTTGCAGTTGCCATGAACAGCGGCACACAAGCAGCAAAAGAAGCAGGCAACATGGTGGATTTGGACTCTTCCCCCACAAAACTGATCGACATTGTGCGCATCGGCAAACAGCTTTTGATGACACGAGGCAGCCTGACTACCTTCTCCATTGCCAACGATGTGGCAAAATACTTTGCCATTATTCCGGCGCTGTTTATGGGACTTTATCCGGGACTGTCTGCTCTGAATATTATGGGGCTGCATTCCCCGCAAAGCGCTGTCCTCTCTGCGATTATTTATAATGCGCTCATCATTATTGCGCTCATTCCGTTGGCGCTAAAAGGTGTGAAATATCGTGAAGTTGCTGCTGGAAAGCTGCTGTCACGGAACCTGCTGGTTTATGGTCTGGGCGGTCTGGTGGCTCCCTTTATCTTTGTGAAACTGATTGATGTTCTGCTGGCGTTCACCGGCCTGGTATAAGGAGGGGATATATCATGAAAACAATAAAAAGTGTATTACCAAAGGCAGGTATGATCTTTTTAATCTTTACGCTGCTGTGCGGCGTAATCTATACGGGTGTTGTCACAGGAATTGCTCAGCTAATTTTCCCGGATAATGCCAATGGAAGTATCATTGAAGTAGATGGGAAAAAATACGGCTGTGAATTACTTGGGCAGCAATATACAGATGAAGCCCATATGTGGGGGCGCATTATGAATATTGATGTTTCAACCTATACAGATGAAAACGGAAAGGTGCTGATGTATGCCGCCCCATCTAACATCTCTCCGGCAAGCGAGGAGTATGCACAGCTCGTGGCAGAGCGGGTGGAAAAGCTCCGGGCTGCCGACCCGGATATGGATAAAACAGCTGTTCCGGTGGATCTTGTTACTTGTTCCGGCAGTGGGCTTGATCCCCATATTTCCCCGGCGGCAGCGGAGTATCAGGTAGCACGTATTGCAAAAGCTAATGATATGACCGAAGATGAAGTGCGTGAGATCATCCAAAAATGCACCGACGGACGATTCCTTGGCATCTTTGGTGAAGAGACCGTCAATGTGCTGAAAGTCAATCTGATGCTGGACGGTATTCTGGAGGGGTGAAATGAACATAGCTAAAATCATGATTCCCAAAATCTTCACTGTATTTCTTCATGAAAAGGATACGATTCGTCAGGATTGGAACGGTTCATGGTACATGGCTATACCGCTGTCCCGGTACTGAATGATCAGGAACAGTATATTGGAAGCGTGACGGAGGGAGATTGCCTCCGCCACCTTCTTGTTTGCCAGACAACAGACTTGAAAGTACAGGAGGGATACCGACTTGGCAGCATTGTTCGCAGAGATT
>OGPW01000941.1_pt1 | contig 21765 bp, 16 predicted proteins | sample 1553061 | NCBI WGS metagenome assembly OGPW01 (sample SAMEA2580292, study PRJEB22360) | human gut metagenome | biome: human gut; feature: human-associated habitat; material: faeces | place: Denmark | collected 2008/2010
AGGGTTACCTGCACCCAAGCGCTCCAATGGGCAGGATAAGCCGCTGTCAGCTCCGGATCCTCTTTTACCTGGATTTTGGTCATAAGCTGCTGCACCAAAGGCATTCTGATTTCTCTTTGCGTAAACAGGCTTTGGTCCACCCTTCCATACAATAAGGCACAGGCCACCGTATACGGCAGGGAAAACCGGGCTTCCAGCGGAGTTTGCGGCCGAAGGCAGCCCTCGCTGTAAGCGCATTGAGCATACCCGATTTGGTAAATCCCTACTTGCAGATCCCGGAGCTTTTGGCTCAGCACCTTGGGAGACACCGTTTCCGGCAGGTTTAGGGCCTGTAGGATTTCCCGGCGCAGGAGCTTAGCCGCATCAATACTGCTGTGGGCCGACCGGCAGCAGGGATAGGGTTTCATATCCATGTGCAGAATTTCCCAGGTTTCCCCCAGGTTTGCCGCCACCTGTTCCAAGCAACCTCCATCGCTCATGGCCTTGAGCAGCCCTCCATCCTGGGCCTCCAAGATATGGACAGGACCTGTCATCCCAGCCCGGGCAAAAAGGGCGCTGCGCAGGCCAGCTGCGGCCGCCTGTCCCGGGTTCAGCACTTTGGAATTGGTTCCATCACCCAAAAAAGCCCATACTCCGGTAGCCTGGGAACCAGCAAGTCCCAGAGCATTTGCGGTCTGCTCCGGGTTCAACTGAAGCAGGTGGGCACAAGCCGCGGCTGCGCCAAATACCCCGCAGGTCGAAGTGGCGTGCCAGCCCCTTTTCCGGTGTTCCGTGACGCCAAAGGCCCGGCCAATCCGAAAAGCAGTCTCATAACCTGCCACCACCGCAGTCAAAAGCTCCTTTCCCGAGCTTTGCAGCCGTTCGCCCAAGCTCCAGGCAGCCGGAATCAAACAGGCGGAACCATGGCATTTGGACGCCGGGTGTACGTCGTCCAGTTCAAGGGTGTGGGCCAGCATGGCATTCAGCAATGACGCAGACTCTACTGACCAGGTACGTCCTTCCGGTTCACCCCATAGATGCACCCCCTGGGCAGGGGGGCCCCCAGAAAGCATTTCCACAGCCTCTTTCAGGTGTTCCACCAAAGGGTCCCCGCTGGCCCCCACACTGACGCTGACCAGGTCCAAAACCCGGTACACCACGGCCTGCTGCACGTTTTGAGGCAGCTGCTCCCAGGTCAGCGCTGCGGTAAAGGCAGCCAACTGCGCCAGGGGCGCTTGCCTTTTCTCGTTTTCAGTCATCCTCAGACCTCTGCAATGGCTTCCACTTCAATCTGGGCCATATGATGGGTACGCCGCACTTCGTAGATGGCCCGGGCGGGCTTGTGTTCACCAAAAAATTCGGCATAGGCTGCATTGGCTTCGTCCCATTTGCTCATGTCGGTAATGAAAACCCGGCACATGACAATGTGGCTGCGGTCGGCTCCTGCTTCCTGCAAAATATGTTCGATACGCTCCAGGCTCATTTTCATTTCCGGACCCATGCCGCCTTCCGGCACCTGATGGGTAAAGGGGTCCACCGAGCTTTGGCCGGAAACATAGATCATGCCGTTGGAAATGATGGCGGCGGAATAATGGCCGCTGGAAGGATGCGGGGCTTTTACAATTTTCATGATTTCTCCTCCTTGGGATACTGCCCGGAAAAGGCTTAGCCCGTCATTCCGTCAGCTAAGCCTTTTTCAGGGTTGTTGGTTTATTGTTAAGGGTTGTTAGTTAAGCTTCTTCTCTAGCCATTTTGGCTGCCATGGCCTTTTCGTGTCTCTTTTCCACCCGGTCAATAAGTACCGTAGCAGAAACGTCGCCCAGGCAGTTCATGGAGGTGGTTCCCATATCAAAGAACCGGTAGAAACCGCCTACCATGACAACCAGATCCAGGGGCATACCAATGGCCGTGGCTACAATCATCAGGTTCATCAGGCCGCCGCCAGGAACACCGGAACCAGCACTGGTAACCAAAGCGGTCACAAATACCAGGTTCACAATCTGGCTGGTGGACAGGGGAATCCCCATGGCATTGGCACTAAACAGCAGCACTACGCCGCACAGGATACCTACCCCATCCTTGTTCACCGTTGCCCCCAAAGGAATCCCCAGGGAAGCCACCGGCTCTGCTACATTGAAATTCTTTGTGCACACGTCCAGGCTGACGGGAATTACCGCATTGCTGGAGCAGGTGCTGGCAGCGGTAGCAAAGGTAGGAAAGGCTTTGCGCAAAAAAGTAATGGGAGAAATACCCGTAAAGGCAAACAGCAGCAGGCAGTAGATCAAAATCAGATGGATAAAGCAGGCCGCATAGAAGGCTCCCAAAATCTGGGAAATGGTGACCAAAAGACCGGAACCATATTTGCCCAGGGCAGCAGCCATCAGGCAGAACACCCCAATGGGAGCCAGTTTCAAGGCGATGGTAATCAGGGACGTCATCAAATCCGCCATGGAGCAGAACCAGCTGCGGATGGGGTCCCGTTTTTCCGGCGGCAGCAGCACAATGGCCACCCCAATGAAGCAGGAAATAATCAGGACCTGCATCATATCCCCGCTAGTGAAGGACTTGAAAATATTGGTGGAGAACATATCCGTAAAGAATTTGTCCAACCCGGGCAGTTCGTTGATTTTCACCGAAGCAGCCATGGCTTCATAATGAACGCCGTTGCCCAGATTCAGGAATTTGGTTACGCCGATACCAATTACGGAAGCGCAAACCGTTGTAAATAAGTAAAATACCAGAAACCGCAGTCCCAAGCGCCCCAGCATTTCCGGGCTGTCCATGCTGCTGATGCCCTTAACCAGCATACAGACCACAATGGGAACCAGGAACATTTTCATCAGATTTAGCCAAATATCCCCGACAAAACCGATGGCAGCTGCGGGCTTGCCTACAATAATCCCCACAACGGAGCCCAGCAGCATTGCGATGACAATTTTGGTAATGTCATTCATTTTCTTTTTCTTTTCCATGATGCTCTCCTCTACTCTTCCCGAATATAGATATTGCCGTCCATAATCCGGCGGGCTGTGCGAATTACCCCGACCCGCTGGATTGTCTTGCCATCACTTTGGGCGCTGACTTCCATCACCCCAGAAGCGTGACCCAGCCGGATTTTTTCCGGTTTGGGCACGGCTACCAGTTCGCTGGCCAGGGTCCCGGGCAGCATCAGCGCCGTTGCCGTGGCCACTGTGACGGTAATGGGATAGGCCTTATGAATCTTGCCCAGGGAAATGGCCCGCACGCACAGGTCCATCTCGTCTTTGGCCACCGCTTTGCCGTCCAAGGAAATATAAGCCTGCGCCTCGCTTAAAATGCCGATATCCGGTGCCGCCGGGGTTTCCTTACGAGCGTCCTCCCAACGGCTGACCAGACCTAAGCGGACTGCCGCTTCTCCCCGGATGCGCTCCAATTGGTTCATAACGCCTGTATTGCTGTTGAGTTCCTGCTGTTCACTGCCGGTAAGTCCCAAATCCCTGGCCCGAACAAAAACCACCAAAGTGCCGCTATCCACGATGCTGACCGGAACTTGGCCGCAGCCGGGCACTGCAATTACATCTTTGGTCTGACCGGTGGGAAACAGTTTTCCCGTACAGGCCCCTGCTGGGTCCAGGAAAATTTCGTCCACCCGGGAGCCCGTTCCCGGCACGCCCTGAATTTCCGTGTCTCCATACATACAGGCATGGCCATTCTTGACCCGCACCCGTTCTTCCAGATACTTTTGGGTATTGGTATTGTAGATGCGGACGATGGTAATGGGTTCCACGGCAGGCACCAGGCCCTCGTCTACTGCATAGGGCCCCACCGCTGAGCCAATGTTGCCGCAGCTTACATTGTGGGCCACCTTGGGCTGGTCGATATCCACCTGGAAAAAGGTAAAATCCACGTCAGCCGCGGGCCGCTTGGAAGGGCTGATTACGGCAATTTTGGAAGTGGAAGATACCGTACCGCCCATGCCGTCGATCTGTTTCACATCTGGCGTGCCCATAACTTTCAGGAAGATTTCATCCCAGGTGCTTTCGTCCTGGGGCAGGTCCTCCCTGCGGAAAAATACCGCCTTGGACGTGCCACCCCGCATATAAACGCAGGGAATTTTGCGCTGTTCTTGGTTTAACGCTGTCATTTAGGGTCTCCTTGTACGTAAATGAGCTTATTTTCCCGGCCTACCGCCCACAGCTTCCCATGCCGGTAGTACTGCCGGTCAATATGGCGGGAAATGGTGACCCAGACCTTAGGAATATTGAGGTTCCAGTCTTTCATGTGCTGTTCCAGGGTAATTTCTTCTTCTCCCTGCCGGCCCAGGATAACAATTTCGTCCCCCGGTTTGGCCTCAGGAAAGTCTGTCAAATCCAAAATGGTATGTTCCAGGGACAGGCTGCTGGCCACCGGGCATTTTCTCCCATTTAACATCACATAGCCCTGGGAAAGAGGCGCCTGGAAGCCATCTCCAATGCCCCCTGCCATAATCCCAATGCGCTTGGGAGCTGTCAACTGCACGGCACTGAAATTGGGTCCGAACTTGCCGCCCCACACCTCGTTTACATGAATCAGCCGGCTTTTCCAAGCCTTCAAGGGAGCGGTAAACTCCGGATGTCCCGGCCGTTTTTCCAAAGGCGAATAGCCCCACATGGCCCGCCCAGGACAAACCCCTGTAAACCGCAGTTCTGGCAGGGCAATGCCTGCCGGGGTATTGGCCAGCTGCCGGAAGGGAATGGCCTCAGCAGCCTTACCGATGGCATCCATAGCCTTTTGGAAGCGATCCCGCTGCCACAGGGCATACTGGTTATCTGCGTCAGGCCAGCCTACCTTGGCCATATGACTGTAGACCCCTTCTACGTGCAGCTGGGGCAGCTGCTGGATGCTGCGAAACAGTTCTGGGAATTTTTCCGCATTGACGCCCAGCCGGCCCCGGCCGGTATCCATGCCGATGAAGATATCCTGCTTCTTTTGGCCTGCGGCCTGGGCTACGGCCTTGGCTCCTTCCAAGGACAGTACTGTAGGAATCAGCCGATGCTCCACATATAAAGGGGCGGTTTCCTCCAGCAGGTTGCTGGCGAAAATCAAAATGGGCATTTTCACCCCCTGCTCCCGGAGCAAAATACCTTCTTCCACCGTACCCACGCCCAGATAATCAGCCCCGGCTTCTTCCAGCACCTTGGCACAGGCAATGATGCCGTGCCCATAGGCGTTTACCTTAATGGCCGGCATGATTTTGATATCCGGTCCCACCATGGCCTTATAATTTTTGAAATTTTGTTCCAAAGCATCTAAGTCGATTTCCAGCCAATTAACCCGTCTAGGTTCCCATTCTTCCATATCCGCTGCCTCCTTCAAGCTTTGTTTTCTGTTAATTCAATTTAATATCTTTTTGGTAATATAATCCAATACATATGTAATGCATAACCGATAACATTTATGTTATAATGTACGCAAATCAAGGGTTTTCGCCACTTAGGAGGCAGAAAAAATGTTTCGTCACAAAGATTATGTGGAGTGTATCTACAAAGAACGCAGCTTTGGCAAGGCCGCAGAAAAGCTCCATGTTTCTCAGCCTGCACTCAGTGCCATGATCAAGCGGTTGGAAAAGGAATTGGGGGCGCCCCTTTTTAACCGAAAAACCACACTCCTTACCTTGACTCCGTTTGGAGCAGAATATCTGAAAAGCGCCCGGGTAGTCACGGACCTGGAAAACCGTCTGCGCAATTTGGCCTATGGGCTCAACACCCTCCAGTACGGGGAACTGACCATCTGTGCATTCAGCCTCAGCATCCAGTACCGGGTTTCCCTATTGATAGCGGCGTTTAAGGCAAAATTTCCCCGGATTCAAGTCCGCCTTCTAAACAGCAATACCTTATATGGGAAGCAAATGGTAGATGCCTACGAAAGCGACCTGATGGTTTCCACCAAGCCCATGGATGCCCAAGCTTACGTGGGGGTGCCAGCCTATGAAGAGCACCTGATTCTGGCCGTACCGGCCCAGGACCCCATTAATGCCAAATACCAGGAATACCAGCTGACCCCCGATTCCCTGCGCCAGATTGCTTTACCCGCAGTGAAAGCCCTTTCCCTGGAAAAATTCTCCCAGGTACCGTTTATCCTGGCCAACAAGAACAACTACATCCGCACCTGTGCTAACCAGCTGTTTCAGGAAGTCCGGGTGAACCCAATCATTACCATGGAAACGGAATCCTCCTCCATCTGCCTGAATTTTGCCCAATTGGGGGTGGGAGCAACCATCTGCAGCGACCTGCTGCTGGAGCATCAGAATTTTCAAAAAGAGCTGTGCCTGTACAAATTAAAAAGTACCCTCTCCAGCCGCAAGGGCATGGTCTACTACCGAAGCGGTGCCTACGTAACCCCTGCCATGGAGCAATTCCTGACCCTGGCCCAAGAACAATACCAACGGGATAAAGGCTTGTAAGAACAAAAAGAGGGTGTGAAATAATATCCCCGAAAGGAAAAAATGGCTTGTGAGCTCAAAAAAGTTCGCAAGCCGTTTTTTGTTCTTTATAACTGTATCTAATAAACTTCCTCAGTCAGTCCTACGGACTGACAGCCCCTCCACGCTTGGATGGGCCAGTCTTAGTCCTATACCAGTCATATGCAAAATGGGTTTTGAGATGAAATCATAGTATGCAAATACTATTACTAACTTTCTCTGTCACTTGACAAGTAGCGCCCTAGAATGCTTCCTGAGTGGTTCGCCGTGCTCCGTTCTCCCTCACCCTCCGGGTTCGGCTCACGGACGGCTATCACATAGGTCGCATATTCCAAATGTCCTCGGGAAACTGATTGACATTTGGATGCGACCGTAAAGCGTGTAGGAAGTGGCGCCGCAGGCGACGATAGAAGTTTCATTATTTCACAGCCCCTTTTTTGTTTATAAAGTTTAGCTGTCTATTGCTTGCCCCACACTCAGCATCAGCAAAATTTTCAGGATTTCTTCCTGTGCGCAGCCTTTTCCTTTTGGGCCCACTGCTGCAAAAACAGCTCAGGGGCGTTATGAAAAGCATGGTCTTTGGCAATCAGGGTTACTACCGGACTGTGGGAATAATGGCTGAACAGGGCATCATGTCCTACGCAGAGCCCCACTATGAGATTCAGCTCTGTGCCAACCCCATTCAGGTATTCTGCCTGGGCTATGGGATTGCACATGGGTTTTTCCCGGGTATCTTCCACTCCTATGCACTTTCGGTCATAATGTCCCACCTTGCAGATTACACTTTCTACCGTAAAGCCTTGTTCCCGCAGATACCGGGCCAAAATACCGGCAGTATCTGCCAGCGAAATGCAAAAGGCAATTCCCAGTTTGGTAAAACCGCAATTCCGGGCAAAGCGTACCGTTTGCTGCACCCGGCTCTCCGTATGGTCCATACTGGAAATGGCTGCTGCCTGGGCCAGTTTTAAAGTTTCCGGATCCTTATATTCTTCTAAATACCCTTCCAGCTCCGGCCGCAGGCTGGGGCAGGAAGAAGGATAGTCCCCTTCCTGGCCTAATTTTTTCGCACAATTTCTGACTCCGCAATAGGCACAAAAGAATTCCTCTGCCATATTTTTGTTCATTTTGGCTCCTTAGGATAACTTGGCAATTTCATGCAGTGCCTGGGAAACCCGATCCATCTGCTCCTGGGTATTATAGAAATGCAGTCCCATGCGAATGTAGCCCTGACGTACGGTAGCACGCACTTTATGGTCCAGCAGCACTTGTTCAACGGCCTTAGGATCTGCGCCTTCAGGATACCAGATGAACAGCAGCCCAGACCGATTCTTCTCTGGAATATCCAGAACCTTCAGCGGCAAATCTGCAAGCTTTCCCCGCAGATAATTTTCCATCGCATGAATATGGGCTTCTACATTTTCGATTCCCAGCTCATTGATCAGGCTGACCCCATTGGCCAGACTTTCAATAATACCAAAGGAATACATACCGCCTTCCAGCCGGCTGGCATCGGGCTGCCACTGGATTTGGTCATAATGCCGCAGGGGGAACGGACGGCCGCCGTTGGTCAAGCTCTGCAGCGATCCCGTATACGGCTTCAGGATTTGGCTTAATTCCTTGGCGCAGTAGACATAGCCCCCTCCTTTGGTGCCTAAGCAACCTTTATGGGCGCCGCCGGCCACGTAGCTGATATGCCACTGCCGAGGCCGCATGGTAAGCCGGCCCATGGACTGGATCGCGTCTATGGCCAGAATAATTCCCCGCTTGTGGCATTCCTCTCCCAAAGTTTTCAGGTCAATGGCATACCCGCTGCAAAAATAGGTAGAAGCAGTGGAAACAATTTTGGTATGTTCATCCATCATAGCCACAATATTGGCAATGGGAACTACCCCATTTTCACTTTTGGCAAAACGGATTTCTACACCCTTTTGTTCAATACCCAACCAAGGGATAGCATTGGAAGCGTGTTCTTCTTCCGTAATGACCACATTATCTTCTTTGGCAAAGGGGAAGGAATTGGCCAGTTTGGTCATTCCATCGCCGGTCCCATGGGTAAAAGCAATCTCAGAAGGCTCCACCTGCATCAGCTGAGCCATTTCTTTCCGGGCCCGTACCAAAATATCGGGGAAATAGGTCCCTGCATTGGTTCCGTAAGGAATCACGTAGCCTTCAATGAATTTTTTCCAGGCTTCCCGTACCCGCATCGGCGGCATGGACGTCAGGGAAATATCCAAATAGGCTACATCTCCCAAAAAGCCGTATTCTTTAGCAATCAGCGCTTGATTCAGCATGGCAATTCCCTCCTAAGCAAGAATCTTTTTTAAGCCGGCCAGCAAAGCATCAATATCTTCCTTGCTGGTAAAATAATGAACAGAACTTCTCACAACGCCATTAACACCCAAAGGCCGAATGGCCAAAAGCGCTCCCTGTGCGCCGGAGGCTACACACACATTGGCTTCTTTACCCAGCCGGGACGCAATTTCCGAGCAGCTGTGGCCCCGTACATTCCAAGAAATTACCCCTGCCAGCTTTTGGGCATCATGGGTTCCGTACAGCTCCACTTCGGGAATCGCCAACAGCCCATCAATCATGTACTGGGTCAATTCAGCAATGCGTTTTTGGATATTGTCCGTGCCAATTTCTGCAAGGGTATCCACTGCCACGCCCAGGCCAATCATCCCAGCCGTATTCAGTACCCCGGCCTCAAATTTATAGGGAGCTTCATTGAGTACCATGGTCTTTTCATCTACCAAGCGTCCGGCCCGGCTGCCAATATCCAACGGCTTCAGCATAGGGGTCAATTCCTTTTTGATATAAAGAGCTCCGGTGCCCTGCGGCCCCATCATACTCTTTCTGCCGCAGATGGACATGAAATCACAGCCGGATTTCTGTACATCCATGGTCAGCCGGCCGCCAGCCTGGGCTGAATCCACCATGTAAAAAGCGCCCGCTTCCCGAGCAATCGCACCAATTTCTTCTACAGGGGTAATAGTGCCAAAAATATTTGACACATAAGTTACGTTAATCAACTTGGTTTTTGGCGTTACCAGGGCCCGGATGGCGTCTGGCTTTACGAAGCCTTCTTTAGTCGCCTGGGCGAATTTGACTACAACGCCCCGATCCTGAACCAGGCGCAGCCAGGGCATGATGTTGGATTGATGCTCCACTGTAGTCAAGATAATTTCGTCCCCTGCTTCCCAGGGTCCGCCATAGGCTACCATATTGATGGCTTCCGTGGTGTTTTTGGTAAAGCAGATTTCTTCGGGGGCCTTGGCATTAATGAATTTGGCCAATTTGGCTCTGGCTTCGTTCACCTTAGCCGCTGCTTCCACAGAGGCAGGAAATTCTCCAACTCCGTAATTCAAAGGGTATTTTTGCCCATATTCTTCCATTGCCGCCCAAACCCGGGTGGAAGAAGGTACGACAGATGCATTGTCCAAATAATGGACCGTGTCCATAAAAGGAATCAATTTCCTCATTTCCTGTGGTGATAACATAACAAAAGCCTCCCTTAACTAAATCAATTTGTATCATATTCTCTGCTTTCATTATAAGAACGAGGAGCAGTTAATTCCAATATAAATTAAAATATCGATTCCATTGATTAGAATCAATAGTATAATAAAGACAACTGCATAAATGAAATACACAAGGAGGGGCTGCCATGTTTCGCAACGCTAATTATATCTACACCGTCTACCAGGAACGGAATTTCAGCCGGGCTGCAGAAAAGCTTTTTATTTCCCAATCCTCCCTCAGCCTGACCATCAAAAAAGCCGAGGAGAGAATCGGTGCGCCGATTTTTAACCGTTCCGTCTCGCCCATTGGACTCACCGAATTTGGCAAAAAGTATATTGCTGCGGTGGAAGAAATGAGGCGCATCCAAAATCGCCTGGAAAATGATATCTACGAAATCAATCATCTAAAACAGGGACACTTGTCAGTAGGCGCCGGCAATTTTCATTCCACCTACCTGCTGCCCCTGGCCCTTTCGCCCTTCCGGGAAGCGTACCCCAAGGTACTGGTAGATATGCATGAAAGTACCACCCAAGAACTGCTAAAAAAGTTGGACCGGGGAGAGATTGATCTATTGTTTTCCAATAAGCATCTGCCAGAAAAACAATATCGCAAGTTTGTCATCTGTCATGAGTTTACGGTACTGGTCGTGCCTGAAAAATACTGTACCTGTCCGGAAATCCGTCAACAGGCCCGTACCCGGGAAGAACTTTCCCGTTATCCCGTGCAGCAACTGGAAAATCACCTGCTGCCGCCAGTCTTCTTAACTAACTTCCAGCAAACTCCCTTTGTGCTACTGCGGCCCGGCAACAACAGCCGGCAGCGGGCAGATACCCTTTTTCTGGAAGCAGGTTTTCAACCCTCTGTGGTACTGGAACTGGACCAGGCTTCCACTGCCTACCGGCTGGCCGCTTCAGGCCTAGGGGCCGCCATCGTCAGCAATCTGATGGTCCGCACCATGGAGCCGCCCCAGCACTGCTGCTTCTTTCCCCTGGAAGTTCCCCATACTGAGCAATACATCAGTGTCTACTTTCCCAAAGAAGCCATTATGACCAAGGCCATGGAAGAATTTATCAAGATTGCTCGAATCGCCATTCCAGCAGTCCTGTAAAAAAGCTTGCGGGGCTTTCCTTCCTCCGCTATACTGGAAAAAATGATGCAAAAGGAGGGCAAAGCTATGATTCGTAAAGCCCTGGAAAAGGATGTTCCGGCGGCAGCTGCGAACTACCGGGAGCTGCTGACCTATGAAAAAGAAAATGGTACCAATTCCAACTGGGTGCTGGACCTGTACCCCACCCGGGAAACGGCAGAGAAGGCCTGGCAGGCTGGTACGCTGTACGTTCTGGAGGAGGACGGGGGGATCTGCGGCAGCGTGATTCTAAACCAGCTCCAGCCGGCAGAATATGGACCTGCGCCTTGGCATATTCCTGCGGCTCCGGAGGAAGTGCTGGTGATCCACACCCTATGCATTCCGCCCAGCCGGGCAGGGCACGGGTATGGAAAGCAGTTCGTCCAGTTTGCCCTCGCCCTTGCGGCCCAACAGGGCTGCAAGGCGGTCCGTCTGGATACCTGGGCGGGCAACAAGCCGGCGGCTGCCCTGTACACCAAAATGGGCTTTGCCTATGTGGGACGGGCCAACGTCCTGCTTCAAGGGGTCATTCCCGAAGAACAGATTTTCTTTGATCATGCAGTGGAAGCAGAAAGCTAGAGGCTTCTGCAAGCAGGGCTGTGAAAAAATGGCGTGCGAACTTTTTTGGGTTCGCATGCCATTTTTTTGTTCATTATAGCCGCATCCAAACATCCCACAAGTTTTCCCATGAAGGTTTGGTCCATAAGGCCCATACGGCAGCTGCTTGGAATACGGCGAACCGCTCGGGGATACCCCGCACCACTTCACTTCAGGTTTGCAGACCGCACGACCTTTTAAAGGCTCCTACCTTTAGGGGGGAGCTGGCAGACACGTTAGTGGCTGACTGAGCGGGGATTCCCGGCACCACTTCACTTCAGGGCCGCTGACCGCACCCACTTTTTTTCCAAAACCGCTCTTCTGGGAGTTTTTCCCCCCACCCTTCCTGCTATACTGAAAGTAGAAAGGAAGAGAAGTATAGAAGAGAAGGCTAAAGGAGGAAGGACCTATGACCAAGTTATATTGTACCCTGACGGGCTTTAACCACTACTTTGGAAACGAGTTTCTCAAGCGGCACATGAAGGTCCAGCTGATCAAGGAGCCGGACAACAAGTACGACAAAGAAGCCATCCGGTGCGAGCTGGAGCCCCTGGGCAAAATCGGCTATGTGGCCAACAGCGTGGGCACCATTCTGGGAAATTGCTGGAGCGGCGGCCGGCTGTACGACAAGATTGGGGACAAGACGGAAGCCACGGTGGAGCTGATACTAGACCGGGGCGCCGTACTGGCGGTAGAAGCTGCTGAGCCGGAAAAGCCAGCAGCTGAACCGAAGCCGGAAGAAACCACTGCACAAACCGCAGCTGCAGAGGAAACCCTGGAAGAAAAGCAGCTTGGGCAAATGCGCCAGCAGCTGCTGCAGGACCGGGAAAAACTGGAGAAGACCCTGCAAAGAGTGCATGAAGAGCAGGAGGAGCAAGCTTCCCGGGAAGAACGGTTCCACCAGGAACTGCACCGCCGGAACCGCCAAATAGCAGAACTCCGGGAGCAGCTCCAACTGTTGGAACGGAAGAACCAGTTGCTGGAGGAGAAGTGACCGTTTGCAGCTTGGGGCATAAAAAATACTGGATGCTAAAGAACATCCAGTATTTTTTATGCCCCAAAATTCGTACAAGGTACAATGGACCCCCGCATGCCAGCCGCTACAGGAAGGCCAGCACACTTTACCCTAGACAGTTCGCTTGGCCGCCAGATAGCCAGACCGTCAGTCCTTGGCATCCTTTTGGGGAATTTTGGGAACGACTTCTCCCGCCTTGCGAAAACAGTCCTGAAGGAAGTCCCGCTCAAGCGTCAGCTGGTCACTCTTTTGCTTCAGCTCCTTCTTCTTTCTTTGAACGTCCTTACGCCCAGAATCTGCCTCAAAAGCACGATGCGCATTTTGCAGAAAAGCCTGCTTCCATTTCCGAACCAGCTCCGAATCCAGATGATTTTCGGAACAAATAACAGCAAAATCCTTGTCACCCTGAAGGATTGATAAGACGATTTTGGCCTTAAATTCAGCAGAATAGTTATGGCTTTCCATGGCAGCGGCCTCCGTTCTTGTTACCTATACTATAGCATATACATTTAAAATTTTCAGGCCTGGTCCGAATTCCTGGGCCCATTGTAATCCACGCTCCCTTTACGGGGAGCGACCCCTCCTGCTGATTCAAGACTTTGTCTATTACATATTTCAATCCACGCTCCCCTTACGGGGAGCGACTCAGGGTCTGGTCTACTTTTCTGACCACGGGGAGATTTCAATCCACGCTCCCCTTGCGGGGAGCGACCTCGCTCTCAGGCATATGGCTCCAGCTTACCTCATTTCAATCCACGCTCCCCTTGCGGGGAGCGACGGCAGATTGTTACCAATGTTGCCGTTTCCACCAATTTCAATCCACGCTCCCCTTGCGGGGAGCGACTACTGAAGTGATTGCGGACCGGGTGGAACTGATTATTTCAATCCACGCTCCCCTTGCGGGGAGCGACCTGCCTATTGCCACCTTAACGTTCAGCGGGTCCAATTTCAATCCACGCTCCCCTTGCGGGGAGCGACCCCAGCGGGCCCGGGAGATGAACCTGTTCAAGGTATTTCAATCCACGCTCCCCTTGCGGGGAGCGACCTACCACCTGGGAGGCATACGTCCTGCCCAGGCAATTTCAATCCACGCTCCCCTTGCGGGGAGCGACGCCCTGCAAGAAACCGGACCTGGACAACATCCTATTTCAATCCACGCTCCCCTTGCGGGGAGCGACACTACTGGGTGACCCACTATGTCAATGGACTTCCTATTTCAATCCACGCTCCCCTTGCGGGGAGCGACCATGCTAGGCCAGTAGACGCGCCTTTCCAGCCCGTATTTCAATCCACGCTCCCCTTGCGGGGAGCGACATGACGGAAATATTCATGGCGTGGTCCAAGTAGATTTCAATCCACGCTCCCCTTGCGGGGAGCGACATAGCTTGCCTGATTGCCATCGTCAGAAACTTAATTTCAATCCACGCTCCCCTTGCGGGGAGCGACCGTATAAAACTGTAACATTAGATACAGAATTTGGATTTCAATCCACGCTCCCCTTGCGGGGAGCGACGTGCTACGACAGCACCAAGACTGATGCCCTGGTGATTTCAATCCACGCTCCCCTTGCGGGGAGCGACTCTTGGTTTTCTTCTTCTCGAAGATGAAACCGTGATTTCAATCCACGCTCCCCTTGCGGGGAGCGACTGCCATCATCATTGATGTTTACCATCATCACCCTGATTTCAATCCACGCTCCCCTTGCGGGGAGCGACGAGCCTTTCGAGCAGGACTTGATTGGGCAGATGTATTTCAATCCACGCTCCCCTTGCGGGGAGCGACGCCATTGTTTGTTCCTCCCACCCTTGATAATCGGATTTCAATCCACGCTCCCCTTGCGGGGAGCGACGGAAATCGCTTTCGTGTATCCTTCATGTCGGAAATTTCAATCCACGCTCCCCTTGCGGGGAGCGACTCTTGCATACTTTGATGACTATGGCATCGAGCTTATTTCAATCCACGCTCCCCTTGCGGGGAGCGACGGGAGTTGGGACCATTGATTCAGATTACCGTGGAATTTCAATCCACGCTCCCCTTGCGGGGAGCGACTTCACGGCGGTCAAGAAAAAATGGGCGGCAACGGATTTCAATCCACGCTCCCCTTGCGGGGAGCGACGTGGCAATATTGGCACCCCGGTTTAACCTCCTCATTTCAATCCACGCTCCCCTTGCGGGGAGCGACAGCATATAAGATCTGCAATAAAAGATGGCATGATATTTCAATCCACGCTCCCCTTGCGGGGAGCGACATGGATTAAACCCACACCCACGGTCTCCATTAAAATTTCAATCCACGCTCCCCTTGCGGGGAGCGACTCGTGGTCCTGGACGACCAGGCGCACGGCAGCTGATTTCAATCCACGCTCCCCTTGCGGGGAGCGACCCGGAGGCGACATCCAGACGGCAAGCACTGCGCTGATATTTCAATCCACGCTCCCCTTGCGGGGAGCGACGGATTTAAGGGGATCTGCCATTAAAAGATCCTCAATTTCAATCCACGCTCCCCTTGCGGGGAGCGACCTATGGCCCTTTATCTGCTGCTGGCTGACGGAATTTCAATCCACGCTCCCCTTGCGGGGAGCGACCCGAAGGAAACACTTCCGGCGGTGGTATCACCATCGGATTTCAATCCACGCTCCCCTTGCGGGGAGCGACCAGAGCGCGGGAAATCATGAAATCCGGGAAACTATTTCAATCCACGCTCCCCTTGCGGGGAGCGACAAGAGAATCAATGAAAAGGATGAATCTCTTCCTCATTTCAATCCACGCTCCCCTTGCGGGGAGCGACTGCTGAAGCAAGTCAGTAATAGCCTGACGGAGTCGGAATTTCAATCCACGCTCCCCTTGCGGGGAGCGACTCGGCGGAAATCACTTCCACCACGGGAGCATCGGTATTTCAATCCACGCTCCCCTTGCGGGGAGCGACGAGCCGCAACCATTTCCTCCACATCCGACTTGTATTTCAATCCACGCTCCCCTTGCGGGGAGCGACGGGCTTCGTCCAGGGCTTTCGTTTGCTCCATGGTATTTCAATCCACGCTCCCCTTGCGGGGAGCGACTATCGCCTCCATTATATCACGACAACTAGGAGGAATTTCAATCCACGCTCCCCTTGCGGGGAGCGACGCTTTGGAAGTTCAAGACGGTTCAGGACGAAGGATTTCAATCCACGCTCCCCTTGCGGGGAGCGATTGCTTGACGCGGACGAGGAACGTATCGACGACCTGATTTCAATCCACGCTCCCCTTGCGGGGAGCGACTACCTGGGGCGGCACGACCATGGACAATGGCCCGCATTTCAATCCACGCTCCCCTTGCGGGGAGCGACGAAGCAGAAAGGAGAGGATTTACTTGACATCAGTAATTTCAATCCACGCTCCCCTTGCGGGGAGCGACGCAATGCTATCCAGCAGCGCATCTACCTGATCAAAATTTCAATCCACGCTCCCCTTGCGGGGAGCGACATTCTTGTCCATTTCTTGTTTCCAGATAGTAGAATTTCAATCCACGCTCCCCTTGCGGGGAGCGACGGAACTTTCGAAGCAGATCCAACGTATTCTATGGATTTCAATCCACGCTCCCCTTGCGGGGAGCGACCTAACTCAGATGAAGATGAAGGGAGAAATGGAATATTTCAATCCACGCTCCCCTTGCGGGGAGCGACCACGGGTACGGGATACATTCCTGCGGATGTACCAATTTCAATCCACGCTCCCCTTGCGGGGAGCGACCATGGGGTGCAAGGCTTTAAGCCCTGTAAGACTAATTTCAATCCACGCTCCCCTTGCGGGGAGCGACGGAATAAAACCGCAGAAATAGCCGGCAACAATTTATTTCAATCCACGCTCCCCTTGCGGGGAGCGACATTGCCGAGGAAACAGAGAACGGCAAGCCCACGATTTCAATCCACGCTCCCCTTGCGGGGAGCGACGATCTATCCGGGCGGCTTCTTCCACCACCCGGGTATTTCAATCCACGCTCCCCTTGCGGGGAGCGACCCCCATCTCCACAGCCCGGGAGTGGGGAGCCGTAATTTCAATCCACGCTCCCCTTGCGGGGAGCGACCTCATGACCAAGAGGTGGATTGACATATGTGCGATTTCAATCCACGCTCCCCTTGCGGGGAGCGACCGCTTTGCCTCTGGTGGTTACATCAGCGGACCGGATTTCAATCCACGCTCCCCTTGCGGGGAGCGACTTGCCGTAGTGGTTCCGGCAGCGCTCCAGGTATGTATTTCAATCCACGCTCCCCTTGCGGGGAGCGACTCCCATGGGCTCACCTCCTCAAAAAATGACTTGATTTCAATCCACGCTCCCCTTGCGGGGAGCGACACTGTTAACCGTGAGGGACGAATAAATGGAGGTTATATTTCAATCCACGCTCCCCTTGCGGGGAGCGACGAGGCGACCCGAGCCAGCAGGCCGACATCCTCCAATTTCAATCCACGCTCCCCTTGCGGGGAGCGACGTGGACCGACTTGCAAACACAAGTATGAGGAGGCGATTTCAATCCACGCTCCCCTTGCGGGGAGCGACTATAAATATATCCGGGAACGCCCATTCCTTCCGATTTCAATCCACGCTCCCCTTGCGGGGAGCGACTCCAAAGCGGGGAAGAATGTCAGCGATTTAGGCATTTCAATCCACGCTCCCCTTGCGGGGAGCGACCCTCGGCCAGCTTGACCGCTCGCTCCTTGGTGTAATTTCAATCCACGCTCCCCTTGCGGGGAGCGACCTCACCAACCAGAGAGGCTTTGATTATCTGGATATTTCAATCCACGCTCCCCTTGCGGGGAGCGACCGTGGTGGCAATCGTACCTTTCCTCGTCAATAAATTTCAATCCACGCTCCCCTTGCGGGGAGCGACCACGGATACGCCGCTTATCATGCAGCCGCCCGCGATTTCAATCCACGCTCCCCTTGCGGGGAGCGACCGGTCCGTTGTGTCTCTTTATGCTCGTGAGCGGTATTTCAATCCACGCTCCCCTTGCGGGGAGCGACCTGAGGGCGGACGCCACGCCAGGAACGATGGTGATTTCAATCCACGCTCCCCTTGCGGGGAGCGACGACTTTAGATGGAAAGAGGTCCCACGGTGCCAGATTTCAATCCACGCTCCCCTTGCGGGGAGCGACTTGGTTCGTCGATGCTGGTACGATTGGTGCCACAATTTCAATCCACGCTCCCCTTGCGGGGAGCGACCCACGCCGGGCGATATATCCGCTATGTACATCGCCATTTCAATCCACGCTCCCCTTGCGGGGAGCGACCAGTCGGAGCATATGCTGGTGATATGTCTTTGGATTTCAATCCACGCTCCCCTTGCGGGGAGCGACCTCCACGGTTGCCTTGTCCGTAAAGGAAATCTTATTTCAATCCACGCTCCCCTTGCGGGGAGCGACCGAACTGGCTGCCGACAACAACATCAATCTGATGATTTCAATCCACGCTCCCCTTGCGGGGAGCGACCACGCTGGCATGTACATCGGCAACGACCAAGTGCATTTCAATCCACGCTCCCCTTGCGGGGAGCGACACAACACGAAAATCCAGCTTATCAAGAGTATGCCGATTTCAATCCACGCTCCCCTTGCGGGGAGCGACTAAATGTACATGATCGATATGGCACTCCATAGCAAATTTCAATCCACGCTCCCCTTGCGGGGAGCGACTCATACCCAGATGGTCATGTGGGCGTATCCGTATATTTCAATCCACGCTCCCCTTGCGGGGAGCGACTTTGTGCACCGGACAGCTTGATAAACCCACCTTGATTTCAATCCACGCTCCCCTTGCGGGGAGCGACGGACGGGTTTGTGTTCCTTTCGGTTTTGGTTCTATATTTCAATCCACGCTCCCCTTGCGGGGAGCGACCGCCATGGTTCTCAGCTTTTCCATAGCCAGGGCGATTTCAATCCACGTTCCCCTTGCGGGGAGCGACTTAAGCATAGCCAGCGGGATACCAAATAAAGCGATTTCAATCCACGCTCCCCTTGCGGGGAGCGACATCCGACTGGTATTTTAGGATGTTGGATGAGCTACATTTCAATCCACGCTCCCCTTGCGGGGAGCGACCATCACGTTATGATCGTCGGTGATGTAAAATCTTAATTTCAATCCACGCTCCCCTTGCGGGGAGCGACTGTAAGGTGCATTTCGACAATGTAGAGAAGTCGGAATTTCAATCCACGCTCCCCTTGCGGGGAGCGACGCAAGTTTGCTCCCTGTGTCTTGATGCAGGTTGTATTTCAATCCACGCTCCCCTTGCGGGGAGCGACTTACATTAATTCTGACTATTGGGCCACAGCCTACTATTTCAATCCACGCTCCCCTTGCGGGGAGCGACTATAGCATTTTGTGCATCCCGTGTCAACACTTTTTAATTTCAATCCACGCTCCCCTTGCGGGGAGCGACGGTCTACGCCTTCATCATCCGGCCCCATGATGTAATTTCAATCCACGCTCCCCTTGCGGGGAGCGACCGGCAGGGCCGCTAATATCCGGGGATTTATAGTTATTTCAATCCACGCTCCCCTTGCGGGGAGCGACGCGGCCAACATTGTGAAGCGTCTGACTAAACTGATTTCAATCCACGCTCCCCTTGCGGGGAGCGACTTGCTCAAACGTGCACAGCCCGCGGTCCTCCGCGATTTCAATCCACGCTCCCCTTGCGGGGAGCGACACCGGATCGCCGCTGCCGCTTTGACCTGGCTGGATTTCAATCCACGCTCCCCTTGCGGGGAGCGACGCCAGGGCTGTTGTGCGGTCACAGTTGATATACGCATTTCAATCCACGCTCCCCTTGCGGGGAGCGACGATCTATCCGGGCAGCTTCGTCCACCACCCGGGTATTTCAATCCACGCTCCCCTTGCGGGGAGCGACTCTACGCATGCGCCACAGCCGGGTGTTGTGGCGATTTCAATCCACGCTCCCCTTGCGGGGAGCGACAAATGGCATCCAGTGGATTGTCCCACACACTCCCATTTCAATCCACGCTCCCCTTGCGGGGAGCGACTTCCCGATCCCGCCATACTTCCTCCGGCACCGGATTTCAATCCACGCTCCCCTTGCGGGGAGCGACCGCCGGTGCCAATGCGTCCGTAGTCGTCAACCAATTTCAATCCACGCTCCCCTTGCGGGGAGCGACCGCTGCCGTCCGTCCTGGACGTCGAGGCGCTGATATTTCAATCCACGCTCCCCTTGCGGGGAGCGACCCCCGATGGACGCGAGGCGTTAAATGCCAGCCTATTTCAATCCACGCTCCCCTTGCGGGGAGCGACAAAGATTTCACAAGATAGGGGGTATGGTTCGTAATTTCAATCCACGCTCCCCTTGCGGGGAGCGACGGCCCTTATTTATTATTATGAGGTGATCGCGTGATTTCAATCCACGCTCCCCTTGCGGGGAGCGACAAGATCATTCCAAAAAGCAGCAGGGGGACAAAAAATTTCAATCCACGCTCCCCTTGCGGGGAGCGACTGTTGACAGCAATTCTTTGTGGCACCGCGACAGATTTCAATCCACGCTCCCCTTGCGGGGAGCGACTCGCCTGTATGGTCATCGATGTAACCGGATATTATTTCAATCCACGCTCCCCTTGCGGGGAGCGACTAATCTGAGCAAAGAGGGAGTGCAGATTGATGGATTTCAATCCACGCTCCCCTTGCGGGGAGCGACTAACGGTCATCGGCGATCACACCTGCTTTTTGCAATTTCAATCCACGCTCCCCTTGCGGGGAGCGACCACGGCTGACAAGGCCGTTGCAGACGGCAACGGATTTCAATCCACGCTCCCCTTGCGGGGAGCGACCTAGGGAGGGTTCTTTTACCGCCAGAATGTCCAATTTCAATCCACGCTCCCCTTGCGGGGAGCGACAATTTCGTCCAGCTGTTGTGTTCTAAGGACACTTATTTCAATCCACGCTCCCCTTGCGGGGAGCGACCGATCAAAAAGCTACATTATATAGCGCAAAAAAAAATTTCAATCCACGCTCCCCTTGCGGGGAGCGACATGGGGACACTTACAAAAGAGACAAGAAGACAGGTATTTCAATCCACGCTCCCCTTGCGGGGAGCGACTGGGAGATAGTGGCTCCATGCCTGATTACAACTTTATTTCAATCCACGCTCCCCTTGCGGGGAGCGACAGTGTCTTAAAAGACACAATGAGGAGGTGATGTGAATTTCAATCCACGCTCCCCTTGCGGGGAGCGACACGGCCTGGCAAAGGTCCTGGGCATGAGCCCGATTTCAATCCACGCTCCCCTTGCGGGGAGCGACTTCAATTTCCTGTTGCATTTGAGGGTCTTGTTGAATTTCAATCCACGCTCCCCTTGCGGGGAGCGACGGTTCGCACATTGATAATAGGCGTGTTCCCTAGCATTTCAATCCACGCTCCCCTTGCGGGGAGCGACGATGGATGGAGAATCCTATGGCCGTTCTTTTGTTATTTCAATCCACGCTCCCCTTGCGGGGAGCGACTTGGACATACCCGTCCTCCAGTACACCACAAAAGATTTCAATCCACGCTCCCCTTGCGGGGAGCGACCGGATGCTACGTGGTGACCGGGTTCTGGCCTTTTGATTTCAATCCACGCTCCCCTTGCGGGGAGCGACCGTGCAGACAAGGCAAAAGCACCATCAGACCGAATTTCAATCCACGCTCCCCTTGCGGGGAGCGACGTCAAACAAAAAAAACACTGAATCCCTGCGGGATTCAACCTACAATTTTGCGAATCTCATAAAGCAAGTCCTTTGGAGCACGCAAAATCATTATTAAAACTTATGGGAGCTTTTGGTTCGCATAACCGGATTAATTTTCCAACTGGATTATATCCAGCCTTAATTCCAATATGGATAAGTGCCCATTGTCGCCTGCAAAATGCAAAGTGCCGAATTCCTGACAATAAGAGATATCTATTTTTATTATATGCCATTTTATCACGTATGGTGATGTGTCGATTTATGCTTTTACTTTTTCTTGCTCAACCATTTCCGTACAGTGTACCCCTGCCGGCCAAGCTGCGGTATCTACTATTACAGCATAATCTTCAAACGCGCGTGCAACTTTCTGGGCATCCTTCTTTTCTAC
>OGPW01000943.1_pt1 | contig 21716 bp, 18 predicted proteins | sample 1553061 | NCBI WGS metagenome assembly OGPW01 (sample SAMEA2580292, study PRJEB22360) | human gut metagenome | biome: human gut; feature: human-associated habitat; material: faeces | place: Denmark | collected 2008/2010
TGTCGTTTCGTTGACGACTTGGATACTTTATCATATCTTCTGTCTTTTGTCAACTGTGAATTTCATTTTTCTGAAATTCTTTTTAATTGTTTGTTTTTTGAAAACAATTATTTGCGACAGCTCAGTTATAATACCACTGGGAGTTATGCTTGTCAACCATAAATTTCAATTTTTTTAGATTTTCCTGGAAGTTTGTTTTTATAGGACAATTTTTTATTCTTATTTGTAATTTTTAGGATTATCTTTATTGTTGTTTATTGTGTTGTTTTTTAATAATAAGTCTCTTCGCTGGATGGCGCTACGCCGGTCGCATTTTCAATGCGGGAATATGCAGGGGGAAGGCCATCTCAGAGTTCCGTAGCCCGAAGGCCCTCCCCCTGCACCCCCACCCTCTTGGGCACGGAAGTAATTCTTCGTTGTTGTGTGTGCTGCGTTGTTGACTTTTGTCTGTATGCTGCGGTACTCAAAATGGAACGTTGTGCCGATCTGGTTTCTGTATTCTTCGGTACTTATGGTGGTACGCTGTGCCGATCTGCGATCTGCTCCCTGTATTCTTCGATATTTATGATGGTACGCTGTGCCGATCTGGTCCCTGTATTCTTCGATATTTATGGTGATACACTGGGCCGATCTAGTTCCTGGATTCTTCGATATTTATGGTGATACGCTGTGCCGATCCTGTTTCTGTATTCTTCGATACTTATAGGAATATTCTGTGCCAGTCTAACATTTCAGGACAGGACGCCCAGTCCGCTTCCATACCCCGCATGTTTTTTCCTGTCGGCTGGAAACGTCAGCCAGAGGAAGGTGGCATCGGGCCGGGCTGCTGCGGAGGAGGGGTGATTACTACTTGGGCTGCGGGAGACGGCGTTATTGCGGCAGGGTCTGCTGTCTGAGCCGGAGGCGAGTTCTGGCCCTGCCGCAATGCTTTTAGCCGTCTCACGGAGCCCTAGTAGTATCCCCCGACGGAGTCCCTGCCCGGAGCGATGCCACCTTCCTCTGGCGTCCCTCAACCACATCCACCTCTCAAAACCTCAAAAACATCCCCGACTGCATCCACTCCCGGTGCGATGCCACCTTCCTCTGGCGTCCCTCAACCACATCCACCTAACGAAACCTCAAACGTATCCCCGACTGCCTCCAACGCTAAAAGCAGACGTCAAAAAAATCTCTCGCACAGACATGAGACTCCGGCATTCTCTTTCCCTGGCCTTCCGTAAAAAAATAAAATGTATTATACTTATTGACAAGCGGATAAAAACATCCGCCGCTGTTTATGGCAAATACCACACAAAGGGAGGGTTTTATCATGGAATACAGACGTTTTGGAAACACGATCTATCTTCGTCTTGATCCGAAGGAAGAGATCCTGGAGGAGATCGGCAAGGTTGCAAAAAAAGAGAATATCCGCCTTGCACAGGTCACAGGCCTTGGCGCCATCAATGATTTCACTGCAGGCGTATACAACACAGTGACAAAGGAATACCACTCTATTCAGTTCCAGGGAGCGTTTGAGATCGTATCACTTACCGGTACCGTTACCCGCAAAGACGGTGACGTTTATCTTCATCTCCATATCGCAGCCGGTGACGAGGAAGGCCATGTACACGGCGGTCATCTGAACCGTGCCATCATCAGTGCTACTGCCGAGATCCAGATCCAGGTGATCGACGGAGAGATCGGCCGCGAGTTCAGGCAGGAGATCGGTCTGAATCTGTTTAAATTCTGATTTTGCCAGAGGGATTCCGAACACAGTCTACTGCTTTACAGTTTAAAAATTTCATCACACATAAAAAGGGTGAAACTACACAGCATAATGCTGTCAGCTCACCCTTTTCTTTAGCTTCAATATTGCCCTCTTCCGCAATATCTGCAATGCTGTCACTGCTGTCTCCAAACCCTTCCGCACTCTCTGTCACGGTTCCGGCTTCCGCCAGCGGCATTTCCTCCTGTGCATAGGCCGTCACTGTTCCCGCTGACAGAGATGTGACTGTCACGGACGCCGCAAGCAGCCAGGCCATGATGGTACTCGTCTTTTTTCGCATACCTGTTCCTCCCTTTTCCTCTAATTCACTTTACAGTTTTCTGTAAAGCTGATATCACTGTGAATTTGTCTGATATTTTCTGTTCTGTCAACAAAGTGGATTTTAACAAAATCTGGTCAAACAGCTATTCGCAATTGAAGCAGAGGACTTCCCTGATTCACCGACATTTACATTGACAAATTCCCCTGTTATGATATACTTTGATGATAAAACTATTTTATACTAAAATTATTTAGCGAAAGCAAATGAATGTGAGGATCTGATCATTATGAAGAATTTTAAAATCGGTGATAAACTTACGAGATTTCCCCTGATCCAGGGTGGAATGGGCGTTGGTATCAGCCTTGGCCGTCTGGCAGGCACCGTTGCAAAGGAAGGCGGGATTGGAATCATTTCCACCGCTCAGATCGGCTACCGGGAAAAGGATTTCGACCGGAATACCGAAGAAGCCAACCAGCGGGCTATCCTGTCCGAGATGAAAAAAGCACGCAGGATTTCTCCTGACGGTATCATCGGCTACAACATCATGGTTGCACTGAAGGAGTACGCATCTCATGTAAAAGCCGCTGTCCATGCCGGCGCTGACCTGATCATCTCCGGTGCAGGACTTCCTACAGAGCTCCCTGCTCTTGTCAGCGGAAGCAAAACAAAGATTGCCCCCATCGTCTCAACGGACAAATCTGCAAAGGTTATCCTGAAATACTGGGAAAGAAAGTACAAGCGCACTGCAGACCTTGTGGTGATCGAAGGTCCCCAGGCAGGCGGTCATCTGGGCTTCCACAAGGAAGAGCTGGATTCCTATACACCGGAAGCCTACGACAATGAGATCCGAAAGATCGTCCAGACTGTAAAAAGCTATGCCGCAAAATTCGGCACGGAAATCCCTGTAGTAGCTGCCGGCGGCATCGCCACGCACGAGGATGTAAAGCATGTCCTTGATCTTGGTGTGGACGGCGTTCAGGTTGCCACCCGTTTTATCCCAACGGAAGAATGTGACGCAGACATCCGGCTGAAAGAATCCCTGATCCACGCCGCAAAGGACGACATTGCCATTGTAAAAAGTCCGGTAGGTATGCCGGGACGTGCCATTATGAATCCCTTCATGCAGCACGTCATGGCCGGTGAAAAAATCCCGCACAGTCCCTGCCACCGCTGCCTTGCCAAATGTTCCCCCGGCGAGATCCCTTACTGCATTACAGACAAGCTGATCGCCGCCGTAAAGGGCGACGTGGAAAACGGCCTGCTGTTCTGCGGAGCAAAGGCCTATATGGCAGATAAGATCGAAACCGTGCACGATGTGATCGCTGATCTGTTTGGCACAGAATCGGAGTGCATCCGGCTGTCATAAAGATAAACCTGCGCCGCTAGGCGCACCTAAACAAAAAGCCCCTGCTTTCATTGCTTTTCGCAGTGAAAACAGGGACTTTTAGTTTTTCTACCGGTTATCGATCTTTTCCGGGTACATGTCATGCTCTGTCAGACGTTTCCAGGCAATCTCCTCCCATCTGGTTCCGGCTTTTCCGTAATTGCAGTAGGGATCAATGGAAATGCCACCTCTCGGCGTAAATTTTCCCCAGACCTCAATGTATTTCGGATCCATAAGACGGATCAGATCCTTCATAATGATGTTCACGCAATCCTCATGAAAATCTCCGTGATTGCGGAAGCTGAAAAGATACAGCTTCAGAGATTTGCTCTCCACCATTTTTTCACCGGGTACGTAGGATATCGTGATCGTCGCGAAATCCGGCTGTCCGGTAATGGGACAAAGGCTTGTAAATTCCGGGCAGTTAAATTTTACAAAGTAATCGTTGTCCGGGTGCTTGTTCAAAAATGTTTCCAGTACCTCCGGAGCATAATTGTCCGGATATTTTACTTTCTGATTTCCGAGAAGGGTGATCCCTTCTTTTTCCAGGTTTTCTCTGCTCATATTTTTTCCTTTCTATGGTCAAACGGATATTTATGATCCGATCTATCTGTCAAGTGCCGGATCCTTCACTCCATTGAGCCGGAATGCCTCTGCTCTGTCAATACAGGTTCCACACACACCGCAGGGCTTTTCGCCGCCTTCGTAACAGCTCCAGGTCAGTTCATAAGGAACATTCAGCTCCAGGCCGGTTTTTACGACCTCTGCCTTTGTGCAGCTGACAAAAGGCGCCTCAACCTTCAGCTGGCCGCCGCTTCCCTGATAGATCGCCTCGTTGATCGCATTGTGAAACGCACTGCTGCAGTCCGGATATGCATTTCCGGCTGCATCATCCGCATGTGCTCCGTAATAGATCACACTGCAGTTTTTTGACAGCGCAATACTTGCTGCCGAAGAAAGAAACAATCCGTTCCGGAAAGGCACATAGGTTGAAACCGGTGAGCCATCGGTTTCCTTCAGCTGCTCTGCATAGCTTTCGTGTGGGATCTCTCTGTCTGAATGCTTCAGAAGCGAACAATCACTGTACCGGAAGATCGGCTCCAGATCCAGATAAAGATGCTCCACTCCGTAATATTCTGCTGTTTTTCTGGCAGCCTCGATTTCTTTTGTGTGCTTCTGTCCGTAAGCTACTGTTAATGCAATTACGTTCTCTTTTCCATATTTGTTTACGGCAAGCCCCAGGCAGGTGGTGGAATCCACACCGCCGCTTGCAAGTACAAGTGCTTTCATAGCGTTCTCCTTTTCTGCGGTATTTCTGTTTATATTGTAATATTTTTTTCTGTCATACTCCCCGTTTCTGCGGGTCCCAGATCACCTTATGAAGCTGGATCTGAAGCTTTACATCGTTGAGCTTTTTTTCCATAAGGAAATCTACGATCTCCACCGGCTGGATCCTGCCAAATACAGGGCTGAAATAAACTGCCGTTTTTCCGACCAGCCTGTACTTTTCCAGGATTTCCAGGGCTTTTTCCATATCTCTGCGGCTGCTGACCACGAATTTCAGCGTATCCTCACTGCCCAGAAGCTCCAGATTGGAAAGGAGCATCTCTTTTTCCATGCCGCTGTCCGGTGTTTTATAATCCATGGTAAAGGACGGACGTTTTTTTAATATATGATAAGGCTTCAGATCCACACTTCCATTGGTCTCAATCTCCACCCGCCGGGATGGATCCTCCAGGATTGCCTCGATCAGCTCCTCCATCCCTTTCCGTAAAAGTGGTTCCCCGCCTGTAAGTGTCACATTTTTTACGCCTGTTTCACGGATCCAGGAAAGGATCTCTTCTTCTGTCAGCCTTTCACTCTCACATCCCGGCTCATTTGCCCAGCTGGTATCACAATAGCTGCACTGAAGATTGCAGCCCTTAAACCGGATAAAAGCGGCAAGCTCTCCTGCCCGTCTGCCCTCTCCGTTGATGCTGACAAATTTCTCTACAACCTGATAGGTACTCATAGCCATACCGCCTCCGTTTCTTCTTCCGTTTCCCGGTAAGCTGCACAGTTATTTGGTGTTTCGTAAACAACAGCTCTTTTTACAGGATAGCCCTTTTCTTCCATTTTCCTGAAAAAATACTCTGAAAAATTCTCTGCTGTAGGGCGAAAGGGAACCTTCACCAGATGAAAGCCTTCCTCATCCAGTGCTTCCAGCGTTTTCGGACGTAATGTATTTTCTTCATAGATCAGCGTGTGATCCATGGAATCTGCCAGCTCCCGAAGATCCTTTTTCAGATCTCCGAAGTCTACCAGCATCCCTCGCTCCTGGCCGTTTTTCTCTAGGTTCCGGCTTTCGATCTCAATCTCCACATGCCAGCGATGGCCATGGATGTTGGAACATTTGCCGGTGTAACCGGACAGAAAGTGTGCCGAATCAAAATCTGCTTCTGTTTTTAACTGATACATAATTTCTTCCTCCTTCTGAATCTGTCACACCACCCCGATATTCCATAAATAAAAAAAGCCGGTATTACCGGCCGTGATTCGGTTAAAGTAAAAAAAGGCAGACCCGCCACGAGTCTGCCCTGATTCTCACATCTTCTTCAGCCCTGGTTTTATTTATAGACAGGATGGTACAAACGAACTGTCTTATATTAATTTGTATAGTATTTCCGGAGATACTGCATCAAACGATAAATCGGACCAGATCATCCGCGTTCGCTGCTCACTCATGAGCGCAGTCGCTCCGCAACGATCTATGGGAACTTTCAGCTCCGGAATTACGGTAAATTTTCTGCAGAATTATCTTCTTCCGCAGCACTTCTTATATTTCTTACCGCTTCCGCACGGACACGGATCGTTCGGGTAGATTTTTCTTGCAGATGCCGGCTGCATCGGCATTGCTGTCGGCACAAAGCTGTTCGGCATTGCAGTGTGCGGCTTGCCTGTGGCAAACGGCCATACTGCTCCTGAGATCTCATTCGGTGTGTAACCGCGGAATTCCAGCATTCTTGTGTTATTGTTTGCCTCCATGATCAGCTTTGTAAATTTCTCAAGCTGCTCATCGTTAAACTGGATCCCCTTCTGGTTCAAGTTTTCCATGATCGCTGACATTCTGCCATCCATGGAGCATTCTTTGTAAATAAAGAACAGTACCTGATCCTTCACTGCATCGGAAACCTTCATCTCATCCAACAGGAATCTGCCCAGTCTCTGGTAAGAAGCAGATTTTGTCGGATACCCGTTTTCGGAATAATCCAGGATCTCATCTACAGACGGAATATAGAATTTCCGTCCACCCTGACGTCTCTCGATATCCTTGTAGATGTTATTGACCAGTGCGGATTTCAGGATCAGCTGATCCTCCGCAAGCTCACAGATACAGGCCTTCTCCGGAATGGTATGATACAGCTCGATGAAGCTGTCATATCCGATGTCAAAGCCTTTTCTCTGCTTAAACATCTCATATACGGTCTTTGCCGGTGCAGATACATACAGATAGCTTACCATAATAAGGCAATCCTTCAGCCAGTTTACCTGGCTGCGAAGTGTCTGGAACTCCGGTGTATTGATCTGATCGTAAACAGCTACAACCTCTGCCGGAACTTCTGCGTAATCATCACTGTAGGAAACAAGGTAGCCCATATCGTTCAGCCATTCTAATGTATTCCACTCATCCTCTGCAACATGGAAGCATTTTCTCTGAATAGCCGCCTCAAAAGCCAGTACCTCCTGATCGTCTGCTACGAGGAAGCTTGCTTTCATAACCTCCGGTTTAAGAACCTCTGCGGCAACCTTTGCGGCGATCTCTTCCTGATCCATTCCCTTGCAGTGAAGTCCAAGCTCACCTGCAATGCTGAGAAGGTCTTCTTTACGATAGGACATGAGGAAATCTTTTACTGTAGGATTTCTTCTGCTGCCTGTGGCTGCCTCATCTGCTTTTGCAGCTCTGGCTGCTGCCTCTACTGCCGCTACTGTTGCAGCAATGTCTTCAGATGCTTTGGCTGTTTCCACCTCAGTTTCAACTGCTGCAGTGCATCCCAGCTCTGGTGCCTCTGTCCAGTACGGATCATCCTCACCCTTTACTTCTTTTATAATAGAAGGAGCTTCTGCTGTTCCCTCGTCTTTCTTCTCAATATCAACTCTGTATTCCGGAGCTTCCTTATCCGCACCATACTGACGGAAGGTAAACCATTTCTCGGAATCCATAAGCTCTGCAGTCTCTGTCTCGCCTGCATTTAATAATGTGAAATTATTCTTCGCTTCTCCGTCACCGTTCTCACGGATCTGTACTTTTTTCTGAAAAAATTCAATCTCATATAGGCTGCCTGCCGGATACTGAACCAGTTTTTCAAGCATGGCTGCCATATTTGCAAATGTAACGTCAGCCGCAACAGTACAACGTCTCCATACCGGCGGTTTCGTTCCTTTTCTTGTGATTTTTAACTGATAAAACATTCCTGTGTTCCTCTCCTGTAAATATATGCCGGATCAGGAGATACGAATAACTCCTGATCCGGCATAAGCAACTTCCCCTATGTTATACAAAAATAGAGAAATTGTCAATATTTGAGAGGCTTCTACAACACAATATCATATTTCTCAACCTGGATCACAGCATTTCCGTCACTGTGAAACAGGATCTCATCTGCTTCCACTGGTGTTGGGATCACGGTAGTCGCAGTTTTGCTTCCATCATTGATAAAAAGCTCTATAGAGCTTCGATCCAGGATAAAACGCAGCTTCAGATTTTGTCTGTCATCTGTGATCTGGAGCTTTCTTGTACATACAACATCACGCTGCACCCCGCTCCAGGTTCTGTCGATTTCCAGTATCTGTCTTTTTCGATCATAGGTAAAGACCGTTGTATATTCTTCATTGCGTGCAAGCTCGATCCGGAACTCATTGTACACATCCAATGCTTCCTGATTTGGATTTCCGGAGTTCCTGCTTCCATCCATGATGCCATCTGCGTTCTGCAGTTCCACAGTCAGATCGATCATTCGGCCACGGACGCCTTCAAGGCTTAAGCTCTCACCCACTTTTACATTCTCATAACAGCAACGGTTTTTCCGATAATTCTCAATTTCTCGGACCGGCTTCTGCCAGATCTTTCCGTCACGATATTCCAGCTCTCTCGGAAGAGTCATCATTCCCTGCCATCTCTGCTTTTCCTTGATCACACAGCTATCCCAGGATTTCATCCAGGCGATCATCACTCTTCTTCCATCTGGAAGAAGGGTTGTCTGCGGCGCATAAAAATCAAGTCCGTAGTCCAGACTTACCGGTGCGTCTTTTTCAAATGTATGTTTTTCGCTGTCATAATCTCCCGTAAAATACAGGGAATTATGTCCATTATGAAACTCATACCCTTTTGCACGCATATGCTGCGGAGAACAGATCAGCACATGTTTATCCCCGAGCGGAAAGAAATCGGGGCATTCCCACATAACACCGATTTCTCCTGTGGAGTTCTCCGCAAGAATTGTTTCAAATTTCCATTCTTTCAGATCTTTACTGGAAAACAGAACTACCTGTCCAGGAATTTCTTCGCTGCGGCATCCTACGAGCATATGGTATGTTCCGTTATCTTCCCATACCTTCGGATCACGGAAATCAACTCTGCTGCATTTCTCCGGAAGCATATCCCCGGTGACTACCGGATTTTTCTCTGCCTTTACATAATCTTTTCCGTCACCCCAGGCAATGCACTGATTCTGCCGGACTTCTTCTTTTCCATCCGGCAGCTTTTCTGTTGTAACTCCTGTGTAGATCAAAGCCTGTTTTCCATCCGCTTCAATAGCACTTCCGGAAAAGCATCCCTCTCGATCATATTCCTGATCCGGTGCAAGCGCTGCAGGAAGCTGCTCCCATCTGATCATATCCTCCGTCACACTATGGCCCCAGTGCATAGGGCCCCAGTCACGGCTGTAAGGATGATACTGGTAAAAAAGATGTACCTTTCCTTTAAAAACAGAAAATCCATTGGGATCATTGATCCAGCCAACCGGTGCAGATACATGAAAGGCCGGTTTCTCTTCCTGCGGGATATTTTTTGCTTCCTCTATTTCATAAAGACGTGCTTTTTCAAGTTTTTCACTCATACTCTGCTCTCTCTTTCTTTTTTATGTTTCTGACCGGTATCTTTTTCTGTTTTTATTTCTCTGTCTCACTAAGAGACTTCTGATACTGGTCAAAATATTTCTGTTTGATCGCCAGATAATCAGACAGTCCATACTGCTCCATCTTTTTCAGATAGGAATCCCATTCTTTATCGATGCCGCCATTCAGGATCCAGTCTGCTTTTTTCTGTTCCGCATACTTCTTGATATCTGTGTCGTACTGAGATACCTTATTGGTATCATCAATACTCATAAATACATTCGGATACACATATTTACTGTTCATATCCTTAAGATATGTTTCATGCATATTGTCGAGACGCCATTTTGCATCTGCCGGCTCTGTTACATATACATCGTAATACTCGTTAAGTATTGCCAACGGTCCGTTTACAGACTGTGCTTCACGAACCTCTACCGGAGATGCATCTCCCAGATCCATATGCTTCAGCATCTGACCACCTTCTGCATTCTCGGACATCTCAAAGATATTAAATGAATCTTTTTCCCCGTAAGTACCCCAGTTATTCTGCGGAGACTGGATCGGTGCATACATCTGATCGATCCATGCTGCTGCCAGTGCCGTATTCCGACAGCTTGTAGTCAGAACGCAGCGTCCTCTGTCAAAGCCACTGGTTTCACTGTTATTCTGTCTTGTGATATTTACAAGACCATCCGGACCGGCCAGCGCCGGGAGCATTACATAATCTTCATTGTTATCAATATTTGCAATATCCCAGGTGAAACACAGACCATATCTGTGGTTCTTACCTTTTGCAACATAAGTTGACCATTCCTGGGTAAAAGCCTCCGGATCCACCAGCTTTTCTTCTACCAGCTGATGGAGCCATTGAATACCTTCTTTATAGCCTTCCTGTACAGTTGTATAAATAACGGTTCCATCATCTTTTACTGCAAAATGATCACCGGTGTCACCATATCCTTCTCCGAATCCGTTGATGAGAATTGCAGGATCCTGATCACCATTATTGATGATAAAGGACATCGGGATCACACCACCCTCAATGTTGAATTTCTTTTCCAGTTTATCTGCATTGTCGCGGAAAGCGATCAGAACCTGTTCCAGTTCCTCAGTTGTAGTCGGAACGTCCAGCTTCAGATAATCCAGCCATTTTTTATTAATGTAGGGAATATCTCCAATTGCCTGAATGGCTTCTTTCCCTGCACCAAGCTGCTCGATCCATGGGAAAGAATAAATATGTCCGTCCGGTGCTGTACACATTGTTCTGTATTCCGGGTATTTTTCCAATACAGCCTTAAGATTCGGCATGTATTTATCAATGAGATTTTCTACCGGAATAATGATTCCCTGTTTGGCATAACGAAGAAGATCATAATCACTCATCCCTGCGTTAAAAAGTCCATCCGGAAGATTTCCGAACTGTGCCAGTGCCAGATTTTTTTTGTCATTAAACTGATCCGATACAAAACAGGTCCAGTCAATGTGGACATTGGTCTGCTTTTCCAGTCTTTCAAAAATCGTTCTTTCATTAGGTTCCTGTGTAGATGTTGCAGGTGCACTGGTAATAAAAGACAGCTCTGCTTTTTCTTTCAGAGGAAATGACACATCTTCCACCGGGATATCCGGATCTATTTCTGCTTTCATGTGTTCTTTTCCATTTCCACATCCGGCACTGCATACCATTATAATTGCAGAAAGCCCGATTGCCAATAATGCCTTCATTCTTTTTTTCATCATTATCAACCTCCTGTCATCAGCCTTTTACAGAACCAACCATAATGCCCTGGTCAAAATATTTCTGGAAGAATGGATACATGATCAGAAGCGGTAAACTTGATACAATGATCGTAGCATATTTCAGAAGCTCTGCTACCTTTGCCATCTGTGCAGTACTCTGGATATCTGCGATCATTCCGGGCTGCGGTGTATTCTGTACAAGGATGGAACGAAGTACCAGCTGCAATGGCTGCAGTTTCGCATCATTCAAATAAATCATAGCGTCAAAATAACTGTTCCACATTCCTACAAAGGACCACAGTGCAAGCACTGCGATGATCGGTTTGCATACCGGCATCATAATCTTGAAAAAATGCTCGATTTCCGTGGCACCGTCAATGGCAGATGCCTCTCTGAGTTCCTTGGGGATAGACTGATAATAGGTTCTGGCAAGGATCATGTTCCAGACATTAAACGCACCCGGAAGCAGGATTGCCCAGATTGTATTTACCAGATGCAGCTGATTGATCAGGATAAAAGTCGGGATCATTCCTCCACCGAAAAACATGGTAATGAGAAAAATAACATTGAAGAAATTTCTTCCCACAAATTCTTTCTTGGACATTGGATATGCTGCCAGCAGAGTTACCAAAACTGAAATAATGGTAAACACCAGGGAATAAAAAAATGAGTTTGCAAAACCTCTCCAGATCATATTATTTTCAAGAACTCTGCGGTACGCATCGATCGTCCACTTCCGCACATCAAAGCTGATCCCCTGGCTGTTCAGCACATTCGGATCCATAAAGGATGCGATCACAACATATAAAAGCGGAACCAGAATGGAAAGTACAAATGCACCCAGAAGTACGTATCCGATTCCTAAAATGGCTTTGTCAGATGCCGAATATTTCTTTTTCTTTGCTTTTGCCATAACAGCACCTCCTATAATCCCTCTCCGTCATTCAGTTTCTTGACTACCCAGTTTACAAAGATCAAAAGAATTACATTGATCACTGAATTAAACAGCCCCACTGCTGTAGAATATCCATAGTCTCCATTCAGAAGACCGATTCTGTATACATAAGTAGAAAGAATCTCAGATGCAGGAAGGTTCATATCTGTCTGCAGTGCATATGCTTTTTCAAAACCAATGCTCATAATATTTCCGGCCTGAAGGATAAACTGGATCACAATGATGTTTTTAATAGCCGGAAGCTGTACATACCAGATCTGCTGCAGGATATTTGCTCCATCCACCACTGCTGCCTCTTCCAGATCCTTACTTGCATTGGCAAGTGCTGCAGTATACATAATGGATGCCCATCCGGCTGTCTGCCAGATTCCGCTGGCTATGTAAATGGTACGAAATGCTGCCGGCATAGTCATCCAATTGGCATCGGAACCGATCAGTTTATTCAGCGGACCTACCGGTGAAAGAAACATACGAACCATACCACAGAGTACGATAACGGAAATAAAATTCGGCGCATAGATCAGAAGCTGAATTTTTTTCCTGATCCCGGCTCTCCGGATCTGATTCAGAAGAAGTGCCAGGATGATCGGAATCGGAAATCCCCACAGCAGTCCGTAAATACTCAGTTTCAAAGTGTTCACAAGATAATTCATAAAATCCGGTGATGCCAGAAATCTCCGGAAGTATTCCAGTCCTACCCATTTGCTTCCAAATACACCATCAATGACATTGTAATCCTCAAAAGCGATCAGTACGCCACCCATGGGCACGTATTTGAAGATGATCGTCAGAAGAAGTGCAGGCAGCAGAAAAAACACATACAGCTGCCAGTTCTTTTTCACATACTGAAGCTTTTCTGCAGCAGTTCTTTTTCCTGCCGGAACAGCTTTCGCAGAACCTTTTTTCATTCTCTTTTCCTCCCGTTTTTGTTCTTTCGTTCTTGTTTAGTAACCGGTAAAGTAACCGGTTACTTTATAATTTGATACTACTATATGACATAGCTTCTGTCAACCTTTTTTGTTAATTTATTCAAGAAAAGTTACCGGTAACTTAACTGGTTATTTTTTTATTGCTATTTAACGTCTGTATTGTTATACTTAATTACATCAATCCAATTATCCTGTACGGTCTGCAGATTTCTCTTATATGATCACATCTGCATTCCGTATCATAACTTTCTGCTGTTAAAAGGAGACTATTTTTTTATGGCTAAAAAACAGGTAACATTTGCCGATATTGCAGAATACACTGGTTTTTCCAAGACTACGATCTCCAGATATTTCAATCATCCGGATTCTCTGACCCTGGAAAATCAGGAAAAGATCGCAAAAGCCCTTGATGAGCTCGGCTACAGAAAAAACAAGCTTGCCAGGGTTCTTGCCAATGGAAAAAGCGAATTTGTAGGGATCATTGTCCCGAACCTTTATCTTCATTATTATTCCGAAATGCTGACACAGCTTCTTCGAAGTTACTCCGATTATCATTACAAATTTCTGGTTTTTGTCAGTGATGGCGGCCCGGAGAAAGAAATGCAGTATCTGGACGAGCTGATGGCTTATAAGATTGAAGGACTTATTGTTCTCAGCCATACTCTTTCCTCTGAAAAACTGGCTTCCTATAATATTCCTGTGATCGCCATTGAACGTGAAGCAGAACATATATGCAGCGTTACAACAGACAATTACATGGGCAGCATGCAGGCTACTTCTCTGCTGATACGTAATCAGTGTGATGTACTGATCCACATCAATGTCCATGTACCTGAGAATATTCCGGCTTATGACCGTATCCGTGCCTTTGAGGAAACATGCCGGGAATATCATGTTCCTTATGAACTGAACCTTAATGTTTCCGGTGATTCCTATCAGGAGCTTTTTGAACAGATGCGTGTGATCTTTCAGGATATTGACAGTAAATATTCCGGTCAGAAAAAAGGCATATTTTTATCCAATGATACTTACGCAAATATATTTCTCAATCTGATCTTCCAGAAATACAACTGTCTGCCGGATGAATATCAGATCATCGGATTCGATAATTCACCCATTGCTGCGGAGTCCATCATTCCGATCACTACTATTGGACAGCAGATTGATGTGATCGCACAGACTACCATGGAACTGCTTGTGGAACAGATGAACGAAATGAAGAAAAGAAAACCGGCACCGCTTCAAAAACCGATCCACAAAAAGATCACTCCTGTTCTGATACGACGACAGACAACCGGAGACTGAAAATACTTACAACATTTTTCCATATTCCATAACAACCCGTATATTCATGTACTGGAAACTTCATGCTATAATTCTGTAGAAAAATGTCAGATAACCATTACCGCCGGGAAATATTTTACAGTTTTCCCGACATCTATAAATATCTATTCAGGGAGGAAATCATGAAAAAAGATCAGGAAATTTTTCAGGAACGTTTAAACCATCATCACGACGAGCTTCGATGGCTGTACACAGAGCTTTATCACAATGACGATATGTTTGCAGAGCTCTGCGACCAGATGTACCAGTATTTTACAGCACGCCGACGCGCGCTCAAAAACCGCGACCTGGAAAGAGAAAAAAATCCGGACTGGTTCCGCCAGAAGGATATGCTTGGCATGATGCTCTATATTGACAATTTTGCCGGCAACATCAAGGGAGTTTCTGCCAAGCTTCCATATCTTAAGGAATGCAACGTGAACTGCCTGCATCTGATGCCGTTTCTGGACACTCCGAAGGGCCGTTCCGACGGTGGTTACGCAGTAGCCGACTTCCGCAAAGTCCGCCCGGACCTTGGTTCTATGAAGGACCTGGCTGCCCTTGCAGATAAATGCCACAAAAACGGAATGAACCTGTGTATGGATTTTGTTATGAACCACACTTCCGAGGATCATGAGTGGGCCAAAAAAGCACGCCAAGGTGACGGCGAATATATGAGCCGTTACTTCTTCTACAACAACCGTGAGATCCCGGACGAGTACGAAAAGACCGTACCACAGGTATTCCCAACCACTGCTCCGGGGAACTTTACCTGGCTTCCGGATATCGGTCACTATGTCATGACTACCTTTTATCCGTACCAGTGGGATCTGAACTACGGCAATCCCCGTGTTTTCAATGAGATGATGTACAACTTCCTCTTCCTTGCAAACCAGGGAATGGACGTAATCCGTATCGATGCGGTTCCGTATATCTGGAAGGAACTGGGAACTCCCTGCCGTAACCTGAAGCAGGTGCATACGATCGTTCGTATGATGCGTATGATTGCCGAGATCGTCTGCCCAAGTGTTGTACTTCTGGGTGAGGTCGTTATGGAGCCGGAGAAAGTTGTTCCCTATTTCGGAACCGTAGAGAAGCCGGAATGCCATATGCTTTACAATGTAACAACCATGGCTACAACCTGGAACAGCATTGCCACTCGTGATATCCGCCTTCTGAAAAAACAGATGGATATTGTAAACAGCCTTCCGAAGCAGTACACCTTCCTGAATTATCTCCGCTGCCATGACGATATCGGCTGGGGACTTGATTTCGCCACACTGAAAGAATGGGACATGGATGAGCCATCCCATAAGCGTTACCTGAATGATTTCTTTACAGGAAAGCATCCGGGAAGCGACAGCCGCGGAGAGCTCTATAATGATGACCCGGTAACTCAGGATGCCCGCTTCTGCGGAACTACTGCTTCCATGTGCGGGATCGAGGCTGCTCTTTTTGAAAAAGATGACGAGAAGCTGAAAAGGGGTATCCGCGAGGATCTGATGCTTCACGCATATATGCTTACCCAGTCCGGGATCCCGATGCTTTACAGCTCCGATGAAATCGGACGTCTCAATGATTATTCCTATAAAGAGGATCCGGATAAGGCTGCAGATTCCCGCTATATCCACCGTGGTGCTTTCCAGTGGGAGCTTGCCGAAAAAAGAAACTCCAAATCCTCCGTTGAGGGACAGATCTTCCAGACTCTTAGCCGCATGGAGCAGATCCGCAGCCAGGAATCTGTTTTTGATAAGGACTGTGATGTATATACATACGATGTTCATGATGACAGCATTCTCTGCATCCTCCGCCAGAAAGGAAACGAACGTTTCATCGGAATCTTCAATTTCAGTGACAGCGAAAAAACTGCCTGGATGCAGGAGGAAGGAACCTTCCGTGATCTGATCACTGACCAGACACTGGAGCTTAAGGATGTGGAGCTTCCGGCTTATGGATTTATGTGGTGTAAGAGGATGTAACTGTTACTTGGTAAATAAAAAAGACGTGGCCTTACGGATCCACGTCTTTTTATTATGTTATATCTTTATTTTTTATAAGCTGTTCTGGTATTCAGAAATTACTTGCAGAGCTCCTCTGCCATTGCATCGATCTCTGCCGCATTCTCATCACTGAGGGAGGACATGATCTTTACATTGTTCTCAAGCCATGTGATATTTTTACTCTTCTCGAACATTCCTTTCATGACTTTAGCTGCAGTCGGTGCCCAGCTTCCGTTCTCAATGAGGCCGATGGTGCGGTTCTGGTAATTACGCTCTGTCAGGTTCTCGATGAATGTACGCATAAACGGGAATGCTTCTCCGTTGTATGTAATGCTAGCCAATACCAGCTTGCCGTAGCGGAAAGCATCCTCCACTGCCTCTGCCATGTCTTCTCTTGCAAGATCGCAGACAACAACCTTCGGGCAGCCCTTTTCCTCCAGCTTCTGTGCAAGAAGCTCTGCTGCTTTCTTTGTATGTCCGTATACAGATGTGTAGGCGATGACAATTCCTTCTGTCTCTGGTGTGTAAGAGGACCATGTATCGTAAAGACCAATGTAATGTCCAAGGTTTTCTGTAAGAACAGGTCCGTGAAGAGGGCAAATGATCTGGATATCCAGGCCTGCGGCAACTTTCAGTAATTTCTGAACCTGTGGTCCGTATTTTCCAACGATGCCAATAAAGTATCTGCGAGCTTCATCGTCCCAATCTTCTTCTACATCCAGTGCGCCGAATTTTCCGAAGCCATCTGCAGAGAAAAGTACTTTATCGGTGCTGTCATAGGTTACCATAACTTCCGGCCAGTGCACCATGGGAGCGAAAACAAAGGTCAGGTTGTGGTTTCCAAGGTTGAGGGTGCCGCCATTTGTAACCTCCAGCTTCTGTCCTTCCAGGTCGAGACCGAAGAAGTTCTGGATCATAGTGAAGGTTTTCGCGTTGGCTACGATGGTGGTTTCCGGATAAACTTTCAGGAAGTTTGCCACATTTGCTGCGTGGTCCGGCTCCATGTGCTGTACGATCAGGTAGTCTGGCTTGCGGCCTTCCAGGATGCGGTCCAGATTATCCAGCCATTCGTGAGTGAAATTTGCATCTACAGTATCCATGACTGCGATTTTTTCATCCAGGATCACATAGGAATTATATGCCATACCGTTCGGTACTTTGTACTGACCTTCGAAAAGGTCTATCTGATGGTCGTTTACGCCTGCGTAGCGGATGGTGTCTGTAATTTTCATAGAGGTTCGTCTCCTTTTTATGAGATATTGTTATTGATGTAATTGTTTGTGATTTTTGAGGGAACTATGTATTTTTTACTGCTTTGTTATTTCTTTAACATGGCTTTAGTATAACCAAATTTTGAAATAAAGTCTGTTGCAAATACAACAAAATGGTGTAAGATATAAGAAATTATTTTTTTGAACATGTTCTGGATAAATTGATAGAAAGGGATTGTAGAAATGACACCAGTGACACTTTTTTCATACATAACTCCTGAAGAACAGGAACGTATGCGCATCTGTTTCGATATGCATGAAGCAGTCTATCGGAATAATGAGACTGTGATGGAATATTCCAGTTCCATGAAAAAAATAGGTTTGATCCTGGAAGGTCAGGCAGTTCTTTATTGCATTGATGAAGATGGAAATCAATATATGATAGATAACCTGAAAAAGGATAGTGTTTTCGGCGAACCATTCCTTTTACCTGAAGAATCCCAGCACTATTATGTCTGTGCAAAATCCGAAACAAGAGTGCTGTTTATCGCCTATGAGCATGTGATTAAACGCTGCGAAAATGCCTGTAAATTCCATAGCCAGCTGGTAAGCAACCTGCTTCAGATGATTGCCCTGCGTGCCAGCCAGCAGGCCAACCGGATTTATGTGCTGTCAAGAAACAGCATCCGAAAGAAGATCATGACCTATTTAAATTCCATTGCCGCAGAAAAACAGACGAAAACTGTTATTTTGCCCATGTCCTACACCACTCTTGCCGAATACCTTAGTGTAGACCGCAGTGCCATGATGCGGGAGCTGAAGAACTTGGCAGACGAGGGGATTATAGAACGGGATGGGAAGAAATTGCGGATTTTGGATTGAAAATAGAGTGGATATATATTTTTTTATCAGTAAACGGTAACATTCTGATGGAAAATATAGTTGACGAGAAGAAGCTTGTACAACATAATAATAGAAGTATAGATGCTGTCATCTGAAAAGGTTTGTGGGTGGCGGCATGAGGGAGAACAAACAAATTGGAGGTTTTTACATGAAAGTACTAAATTACGGTTCATTAAACGTAGACTACGTGTATTCCGTAGATCACATCATTGTAGGCGGTGAAACCCAGCATTCTTCCAAGCTGGAAGTTTTCAGCGGGGGAAAAGGCTTGAACCAGTCTATTGCACTGGCGAAGGCTGGGGTGCCGGTTTATCATGCGGGAATCGTGGGAACAGATGGAGATATTCTGTTGGATGCTTGTAAGGAAGCTGGTGTAAACACTAAATATATCCGCAGACTTCCGGTAAAGGGTGGTCATACCATGATCCAGGTGGACAAAAATGCCCAGAACTGCATCATTTTATACGGTGGAACCAACCAGATGCAGACAAAGGAATTTGTAGATGAGGTTCTTGCTGATTTTGGAGAAGGAGACTATCTGATCCTGCAGAATGAGATCAATATGCTGGACTACATTATTGACCAGGCTTATGAGAAAAAGATGAAGATTGTTATGAACCCGTCACCCTTTGATGACAAGCTGAGTACCTGTGATCTCAGTAAGGTTTATCTGTTTCTCGTAAACGAAATTGAAGGTGAACAGATCACTGGCTGCAAGGATAAAGATCAGATCCTGGATGCCATGGCTGCGAAATTTCCTAATGCACGTTTCGTGCTTACACTTGGAAGTGACGGCGCTGTTTATTACGATGGAAAAGAAAAAGTTTTCCAGGACATTTTCAAGGTAAAAGCTGTGGATACCACAGCGGCCGGTGATACATTTACAGGATATTTCATTGCAGCAGTTATCGAGGGCAGATCCATCCAGGAGGCGCTGAGAATGGCTGCAAAGGCCTCCTCCATTGCTGTTTCAAGACCAGGCGCTACACCGTCCATTCCGAGAGCGGATGAAGTGAAGAAAGAGCTGGGAATGTTGTAGATTTCAAATTGCATAAGCGTGTATCTGTGTGAGGCAGTCACCAAAGTCCATGTTTGTATGAGACCTTGGTGACTGCCTTATTTTTGCAGAGAACAGGTCTTATTCACCAGAGCTGTTGCCTGGCTCTGGATAGTCTTGGCAACCGTCTCCATAACGCGCAAAATTTATATTATGTTTTACATACTGCTTATAAATGTTTATATAAACGTTTACATAAATGCACTAATGGATGGTTGGGAATACATAGATTTTATAGTAAAAACTTACTAAAATCACAACAAAAACATTGTTCATTCATACAAAATAACACATAAAACTAAAAAGATTATTGAAATATTTATGCAAACGTTTATAATCAAATTATCAACAGTTCGGAGAGAAAACCGAACAAAAACAGATCTTAATTATATTTCAAGGAGGACGTATTTATGAAAGCAAGAAAAGCAATGGCATTAGCAATGACAGCAGCGATGGTTGGAGGTTTAATGACAGTTCCGGTAATGGCTGAAGAGAATGCAGAATTACTTCCAGGCGGCGGAAGCAAGATCATTTACTGTATCACACCTTCCACATCTAACCCATTCTTCAACACAGAGCAGGTAATTGCGAAAGAAAAAGCTGAAGAACTTGGATACGAAGTAAAATGTGCTTCCCACGATGACGACGCTGCTACACAGCTTGAGCTTTTCGAAGCAGCTATCAACGATGGCGCAGCAGCAATCATTTGCGATAACGCTGGTGCAGATGCTTCCATCGAAGCAGTTCAGAAAGCATATGACGCTGGAATCCCGACTTTCCTTATCGACCGTGAGATCAACCAGTCCGGACTTGCAGTAGCACAGATCGTTGCAGATAACGCACAGGGTGCAGCAGCAATCGCAGAAGTATGGGTTGAGGCTATGAACTACGAAGGCAAATACGCAGAGCTCCTTGGACTTGAATCCGATACAAACTGCCAGGTTCGTTCTAACGCTTTCCACAGAGTTCTTGACCAGACAGACATGAAGATGGTTGCTCAGCAGTCCGCTAACTGGGATCAGACAGAAGCTTATGAGAAGACAGAAGCAATCCTTCAGTCCAATCCAGAGATCACCGGTATTATCTGCGGTAATGACACAATGGCATGTGGTGCTGTTCAGGCTTGCCTGGATGCAGGACGTAACGACATTAAGATCATCGGTCTTGACGGATCTGACGAAGCAAACGCTTACATCAAATCTGGTGACATGGTTGGTACCGCTCTTCAGCAGATCGCTCTGATCACTGAGATGGCAGTTGAGCAGGCAGACGCTTACCTTAACGGTACAGCTCCGGAAGAAGAGAAACAGCTTGTTCCTTGTGTAGCAATCACAGCTGACAACACAGATTGCCTGAACGCATTTGTTTACACAGAACCAGAAGCTAAATAATCTGGCTGCCAGGAAACAGATTTTTATAAAAAAATGAACGAGTGTTTGAAAAATTATTCGCACAATCTGCATGCCCCGCTTTGTGGTATATTTTGCAGAAAGTCTTTTTAAACACGCTTTGGAAGGCGGTGCGCCAGCGCCGCCTTTTATAATAGAAAGCAGGGAGAGATGATTATGAAAAGCAGAAGAATTTTGGCAGTTCTGGCCGCATGTACAGCAGTAACCTTCACCGGCTGTGGTGTTGTAACTGTAGTGCCCATTGGCGAAGAAGCTTCTTATACAGGAAAACAGGAATTTGATTCCGCAGCAGAGTCCCAGGGTGACTGGGGAGCCGTTGTAGCGGACATTTCCGATAAGGCACAGGATCTTTCTGAATTATTAAATGGTGATGGTATTACAGAAACAACTGCAGTAAAAGGCACAGGAAAAATCAAAGAATACAATACAGACACCCCGAAACATTATCTGATAGTAGAACTGGATGGATATACCGGAACTACAGAGGTTCAGGTCCGGACAGATGGACCGAACTCCAGTACCGCCATCCGTGACCTTCAGTCTCTGAAGAATTTTGAAAGCTTTACCAACCAGACAGAATGGTCAAGCTATGGAAAAGAACTGAACAAGCAGGCGCTTGCACAGGTAATTGACCCACTTGGAATCGACGAAAATGTAGTTGGCAAGACTGTTACATTTACAGGCG
>OGPW01000946.1_pt1 | contig 21692 bp, 19 predicted proteins | sample 1553061 | NCBI WGS metagenome assembly OGPW01 (sample SAMEA2580292, study PRJEB22360) | human gut metagenome | biome: human gut; feature: human-associated habitat; material: faeces | place: Denmark | collected 2008/2010
AGACGGACGAACATTAAAAAGCTTAGCTGCTGAATATGGCGTATCCCAAGCCTCAATCTCTAATTGGGTAAGACATTATCGCAAAGAATGCCAAACTAATAATAAAGAAAAATCACAGCTTGAACTCATGGAGGAGGTTCGTAAATTACGTCAAGAAAAGGCAGAGCTTGAAAAGGAAAATGATTTCTTAAAAAAAGCAGCGGCATTCTTTGCAAAGGAAATCGATTAGAGGCATATCGTTTTATTGATAACTATAAAGAAGATTTTGGTTTGCGTTGGTTGTTCTTGCATATGAATATTCATCCCAATGCTTATTATAATTATCTTAAAAAGACAAGGACTAACTATCATCGTCAAAAGAAAGCTATTCTTAATACTATTCGAGATATCTACCATGAGTGCAATGGAAAGAAGTAAATCAATTCTTCGAAACAGAAAGCATCAAACTTTCTGATATAGAGCCTTCGAAAGTTAGTTATAGGGAGGTACAAAGGAATCAAATCAATACCACTATTTATAATGAAAAAGGTAATATAAAGGATATTGATACTAGCATTATAAGAGATATGTACGATAAAAGCAAACCTACTTTAAAACAGGGAGCCTATATATCCGCTATAGCAGCTTCTCTAGAAGGGGGGTACTGCATTTATAACAGCAATAATTAAAAAAAGCGCTTAGGGAAAACTATTAGTGAGTTTACAAAAGACGATTGTCTTGAAATTTCTAAAGATAGTGGAATTGGAGCTATAAAAGGAAGTACTCGAGGCATTACGATATACGCCCTAACGAATTACACAGCTACTCCTGCAGCAGTAGCAAGTTCATTGTGCACTGCTTCATTTGGTATCGCTAAAGAAGCATACAAATTCCGTAAAAACTTAATCACAAAAGAAGAATTTTTACTAAATTCGCAAATATTATGTGTTGAAGTATCAGTTAGTGCATTATCCTCAATATTAGGACATGCTGTAATTCCAATACCTATTTTAGGATCCGTTATTGGAAATAATATAGGAACTTTCCTATATGAAATCGCTAAAGATAATCTCACAATGAAAGAGAAATTACTGATAGCAGATTATTTCAAAGAGATACAAGAATATAACTATTTTTTAGATAATTAATTTGAATTATATAATCATCAACTTCAGAGAGATTAAGAATTACTATAAACTTTTAGGGAAGGCATTTTCTCCTGACTATAATATCGCTTTTCAGGGATCTTATGAATTTTTAAATATGTTTTTTAAAAATACGTTAACCTCTCCTATTTTCTCTGCTTCAGGTAAATAGATAGAAACGGTTGTCGAATAAACAAAAGAAGGTACACTCACAATTGAAAGCAATTGACTAATAACTGCATAAATAGCCAACAATTCTACTCCTAATCTCGACATCAAGGCATCAAACACCATAATAAACAAAACACTCTCCAGAATTTCTTGACCAACCAAAGGAATACCAAATGTTATTAATTCAAATTTAGTTGTAGATGTAATGGATAAAGCCTTCAAAATCATTGGATAAACCATAAACAAGTAACTAAGCGATATGAAAGCTAAGGATACAATCGTTGATATGGCTGCTCCCTTAATTCCGATTTGTGGTACCAGTACATAATTTAACACAACATCTATTAATGAACTGATAAGTCCAACCCACATAATTGGTTTTGTTTTCTTTTGAACTCTTAATAAATTTGTCAGCGAAAAGTTTAATAATGTCAATCCGATATATGGAGACATGAAGACTAAATAAATGGTGGATAAGGACAATAGTTGCCCTTTAAATCCATAGAGCTGCTTCAAGATTACATTTCCAAAAATAATGACAAAAACCGCAAAGGCAACTCCGATAATTAAATCTAAGGTTAGATTTGATTTCAATAAATCATCAAACCTGTTAGTTTGCCGATTAGAGTACGCCTTAGAGCTTTTAATATTAAATGACAAACTGAATGCTCCTAAAAGTCCACCAAAAGCAAATAAGAGATTCTGAATAATGGAAATTCCTGACAGAGCAATTGAGGAATTGTTCACAGCAAAATGCAATGCTATCTGCCCAATAATTACTTGACCAATATTTGTTAAAACTAAGGGAAAGGCAAATTTGTTAATTTCTTTTGAATCTATCATTTTTCCTCTCTAAAAGGCTTCAAATGTAAGTAAAGATCAGATTTAACTAAATTTGCATAAATAATATGCAAAATAGGAGTTTCTTCTAAAAATGAAATAATTGCCTGCTTACAATCATTAGCAGATACCTCATAATCTTGCTGTAATAGTTCTACAATCTTGTCTAAAGAAAAATTTTTAGAAATGCAATAAAGTATTTCTGCTCCTATTTCATCAAATGAATAGTACTCTAATCAAGTAGATCGTATCCTATGTATTCATCTGCTACTTTATTTACAATGAAATCTCTCTTACCTCTTATCACAAAATGTTCTTTCATACGACTACTCCACCTCCTTTTTGTTCATAAAAGCAGGCTAAATCAGAGCCCAGTAACGTTCCATCTAATTTCAAGGCACTGCATCGACATCCCCCACCACACCATGGTAGGGGACATTCTGAACATTTCCCAGAAATATCATCAAATGTAATTGATCTTAGTTTATTAAATACAGCAGAATGGTGCCAAATTTCGCTAAACTTTTGTTCTTTAACATTTCCAGCAACTAATTCATCTATACCATTCATCAAGTCACACCCGTATACATCTCCTTTATGATTAATTGAACATGCTCTAACTCCAGCTTGACAAGATATTTCCCTTGGCTTATCAAAATTTATATCTACTTTTTGATGCCAAACATTTTCTAATAAATCTGATCTATTATAAAATGCAAGCGGAAAATAATGTGTCAAAAAAACATCACTTTCATTAGGAGGAACAATTTTAAATTTAACTTTGAACTCTCCTTTAGAAATCCGCTCTGTTAAATCAAGAAAAACAGGATACCATTGTTTTTTATCTGCTAAAATACTACCGTCATTAGCCCTACCAGTAGGACAAATAACCATAACTGACATATACTCAATACCAAGCATATCATTCAATCTTATACTCTAAAGAAAATATCTGCTAAATTTGCAAACAATTGTGCTATCAATAATTTGGCAAATGAATTAGAAATACAACTTTTAAGTTCTTTTCTCTCTGTTAGAAAATGAATAAGATACTAAGCAACAAAGAGCTACTATACCAAATATTAAATAATTGCTCCTAATACTAAAGTTATCAGCAAAAATACCAGCTAGGAAATCAGCTAACATAAAACTAATCGAAATAAACAAATTATATACTGACCATGATACTGCTCTATTTTTTTCTATTGACATATTAAATTTATAATAAAAATGATTATTGTAGTTGGAATTAAGAACACGCATTAATAAAAGGATTATAATTTGGATGATTAGATTAGTTTGAAAAAACATGAGTATAGCTAATACTGGTAACATCAAGCTTACTTCAAACTTAATTTTTAGATAACTCCCCAAAGCCATAGATATATTAAACATAAATAGTATAATTCCCAGCATATCTAGTGAAAGTCCCTGTTCATTTAAGAATATCCCTGCATAAGAATTGCTAATCATAATTAGAGTTGAGAATGCTACTCCTAATATTATTAATAACCATGGAATATTTTGAATATTATCGAGGCTAAAAAATTTTTGTTTATTATTTTGTTCCTTTTTAATCTCGGGTAATCCTATTAAATATAATAAACTGAAAATTACAAATACAATGGATATAATAATAGGATAAATATAATTCCTATGCAATAAAGGTGGAGATATAATCGTAATAATAGCAATAAAAATATATTTTAATGTGTTGAGATTTTTCAAAAATGATTTATATACAACTTCGTCATCAATTATTTCAAAATTATAAGAAATAAGAACTCCTGAAGATAATGATTCTGACAATCCAAAAAATATCGCTGAAATATATATTATATTTGATTTTCCAAACAATAGGCCCCATAATGCTAAAATTAATAATAAATTTGAAATAGCCAAAATTTTCTTGTAACCAATCTTACTTGAAATATAACTTAAAGGAATATCAAAAACTGAGCCACATAGCTCAGTAATAACTGATAAAGTAGCTATTTCTGTGAACGAAAAACCTAAGTGCTTTAATAGTAAAATTCCTACAAAGTAGTACGGTAATCCAGATAGAAACATATTCATTCCGTATAAATTAAAAATCTTCTTACTCATAAGTTACAAACTGGGTCTCTAAAATATTTTGGACTCTTCTCCTTAATCAAGTTAACATAGCAGCCACCCTCGCAAATTTTTAACAATCCACAAGATAAACACTTAGAATTCTTCGTTCTAAAAGAACGAATCCCTCCATACAACGGATCATCATACCAAACATCTAACAAATCTTTTTCAAAGGCATTCTGCTTAGTTTGATTAACTCCTAAAAAAGCAATGCAAGGCAAGATATCCCCATTAGACATTATTTCCATCTTAGTATATTTTGCACGACATCCATAATACATTTCGCCAAACTCTGAAAATTCAATTGAATTATTTATCAACTCCGGATAAGCGGTGAAAAGATGACATCCCTCAGTAGCAAAATTTAAATTAGCTTCCCGTTGAGTTATATAATCTGTAACATACTCATTCAACCTTCTCAAATCAGCTAAATCGTATTTTTTCTTTATTTTCGTATATCCTGTTACCTCAGAATAATTAGCTACTGAAAATCTATCTATTTTATTCTCTATACAAAAATCAACCAATTCTATAATCTGCTCATAGCTTTGCTTTGTATACACTGCATTAATTCTACATTTTTTTCCAACCTCTTTAAAGTACTTCGCTAATTTAATTTGTCTATCAGGTCTCACCCCCATTAATTCAAAATTTAATTTAGGATCTAAAGTCTGCAAAGATAAAACCGGTGTAATATATTTAGATTTAGCTAGAATTTCCACTGTACTTTTCTTTATTAATTGGGCATTAGTTGTTATAGTAGTCTTTATCTTCAGTTCTTCACAAGCTATCAACAAATTATCAATATCAAAATATCTAGTCGGTTCCCCTCCTAAAATTGAAACACTTAACACTCCATTATCTTTTGCTTGGCGCAAAATTCTTTCCCAATCTTTAGCAGGTTTGGCATTTCTATCTTCACGATTTGCTAAAAAACAAAAACCACATTTTAAATCACAGTACATACTGGGGTATATTACTAGTTCAAGCGGAAAACTCAATATGTTATGTTTTTTTAATTTTGCTACATGCTTTCTCGCATTTTGAAGAGTCTCGTCAGGATTTTTCGATGATCCCTCAATATTATTATCAGAATAGATATTTAATAAGAGTACTCGCTCTAGTTTCCCTGCTTTTATTTCTTTCTTAAAAAAGGACGTAGCAAATTTCAAAACCATGATTTTGAACCAAATAAAGAAAATAAGCTTCACTCTCATCTAACTCAATTCGGTCAAAAGTTACTTTATTTATCAAAATTCCACCAAACTTTTCTAGTCTAAATAAAAAATCTTCTGAAATTGTCATCATATTGAATACCTTTCTAAAAAAGCAGAGGAAAATATAGCCTCTGCTTAACTTATGGGATAAATTACTTTATCACTCCCAGCCGTCACCTTTTGCCATCACCTTCCAGCCGTCACCTTTTGCCATTGAACTAGACTCAAGGACTTTTTCAAGCTCTTTAGACATATTTGGTACTCCTTTCGAATATGATACTGTGATTATATTTCTTTTCAACACTTACAATAAAATATTCCCATATTTGCATTTTCTAACTACTAGCTAAAATTTTTTCTAAATGTCCTTCATAAGTCTTTGCTAAGTGATGACTTCCTGCTAATTTCATCGCTCCAACACACTTCTTCATTTCAATAATTGCTTTCACATTTCCATCCTCTTTATATTGATAAAGATTTTGTGCATACTTAAAGACTAAACGTTCATATACTTCTGTCTCAATAAAAAAGCATTGATTTAGCTGCTTTTCAAAATATAAAGCATCCATAAATTTTTCTCTTTCAACACATGTAATATATCCATTTAAAAGCATCGTTGAAATTAATCGTCTGTTATTTGGAATTTCTTTGTAAAAATCAGAACGCCTAAACATTTCTCTTGCTAAGACCATGAAAACATCATGATTTAATACATCTAAAGTATTCGAGAAAATCAATAACTCATAGTACCCCCAGTATTCTACACTAAAGAGATAATCTGTTAAATATGTCAAATCATCCTTTGTATAGTAAGTTTCTCCTGATAAATCCTGTAGACGAATTTTCAATAAAATAATATTGATTTGATGAAATTTTTCTCGCCTATCTTCCAGTTCCATCTGAGAATAAAGTAATTTTTTCATACCTTCTACGTCACGTGTTGACACAAAATGACGTACTTTCGATAACAGTTCGTTTAACTCATCTCTATGAAAATCATGGACCGCATACATAAATTCATCTATTGGCATATTGATTTCATCTAAAATAAACATGAACTTTGAAATCGTTAAATCTGTTTCTCCTTTCTCAAATCGAGAGAGCTGAGACGTTGATATACCAGCCTTTGCGACGTCTTTTAATCGTAATCCTCTCGATTCTCGAAACTTTTTAAAAATTTCTCCAAATTTTTTCATACTACACCTCCATCACGCATATATGGGAATAATTTTCATTTGCTTTCATCATATCATACAATAAAGAAAAACAAAAGTGAGGATTATCACATGAAAAAGCAAATTTTACTAACACTTCTTCTTGTCGTATTTGAAGGCATTATCGTTATCGTCGTGGGATAAAGAGTCTGGGACAAAAGTCCTTTAGCTCCAAAAAGCAACGGCATAATGTACTGACCCCAAAAAGTTAGACAAATAATTTAAGTAAAGGATTTAGTTCTGTATTGTACAGGACTGAGTCCTTTTAGTTTTACCTTAATGCGTTTGTTGTTGTAATAATTAATATAGTCTGCAATTGCTTGTTCCAAATGCTCAATTGACTTAAACGTCTTCTCATAACAATAAAACATCTCAGACTTAAGAATGCCAAAGAAGGATTCCATCATGCCGTTGTCTGGACTATTGCCTTTACGTGACATGGATGGTTGGATTCCTTTCTCCTCTAAAAAATGATGATAGAAATCATGTTGATATTGCCATCCCTGGTCACTATGGAGAATTGTATTTTTGTAATGTTTCTCTGTAAAGGCTTGTTCTAACATAGCTTTCACTTGTATCAAGTTCGGTGACTTAGAAAGATTGTAGGCGATAATTTCACTATTGAAGCCATCTAAAATTGGCGACAAATAGAGTTTTTGGCTGCTTGCTGGAATGGCAAATTCTGTTACATCTGTGTAGCATTTTTCCAATGGTTTGGATGCTTCGAACTGGCGTTGGATGAGATTCTCTGCTTTCATACCAACCTCTCCTTGATATGAAGAATACTTACGTTTACGGCGAATTCTAGCGGTTAAACCAAGTACTTTCATAAGACGTTGAACTCTCTTATGATTAATCACAATTCCTCGATTTCTCAATTCAAGAGTCATTCGACGATAGCCGTAATTTCCTTTATGCTCAGTAAAAATGGCTTGAATTTCAGCTTTAATGTCATAATCCTTATCATTTTGATCCAGCTGTTTTAAGTGGTAATAATAGGTTGAACGAGCAAGCTTAATAATCTTTAGAAGCATATCTAAAGAAAACTCAGTTACCAATCCTCGGACAATTTCCGTTTTTCTTCTTGCTCTTTTTCTTCCCTCAATCGGAGTTCTCTCAACTTTTTAAGAACTGCATTCTCCGCTCTAAGGTACTCATTTTCTGCTTGAAGACGTTCCATTTCTTCCAGTTTTTTCTTTGGCTTACGTCCCATTTTAGATAACCTTCCTCTTGTTTTCTCAACAATAGTACCCGTTTTTCTTATAGTGTGCGAGCCAGTTAGGAAGCGTCCCACGATTTGGGAGAGCATATTCAAGAGAAACTCTATCTTGAGAATAGCCTTTATATAGGACTTTATCAATCATTTCTTGTTTTAATTCAGGAGAGTAGTAACGATTCTTTCCTTTTTTAGCGATTTCTATTCCGTATCGATCAATCAATTTAATCATGTAGCTAAGATTAGAAATGTTTATCCCAAATTTATTTGAAAGCTGATCTAAGCTATATCCTTGGTTTCTAAGTTCATAGATTTGAACCTTATCTTCATAAGTCAATTTCATAATAAAAACACCCCGAAAGTTAGATTTTTTCTGTCTAACTTTTGGGGTGCAGTTCATAAAACCGTTGCTTTTTGCATGATTGTGATAGACTTGGTGAAATAGAATTGACCAAAAATCTTCTGAAATATAACAAGAGAGTGACTCGAATTTAAAAAGCTAGAGTTCCACAATTGGAAATCTCTAGCTTTTTTGTGACTGAGAACTTTTTGTCCCAGCCTCTACTTTCTACTGACTACTATCCTGCATGCCCTAAGTCGAGATAGAGAATATCTCGCTTAGTGGCATACTCTAGCGCATGTTCAACAGCCTCAAATAAATCTGAAGCTAGAAACCTTTTCGTAAAGACGGTTTCGTCTTTACGCTTAAATTTCGCAACATAACTATGTTTAGTCATTTTTTCTCCTTCTAATATTCATATTGTCCTTTAACACCACTATAGATCCAGTAAACTGCTTTATCATAAACTTGTTTAAAGGAGATACCTAATCGATTGGCTACATCAAGAATTGAAATTTGCTTACATTCCTCTATATTCATAAAATATCATCATTTTGTCGTAGTATTCGGCAATGATGGAACAGATGAGGATTCTTCTAAAGTTTTAGGAGTTGCCTTATCTAGATCATCTAACCCAGATTTCCAAACCTGTACTTGGTTGACCAATAACTTACCAGGTAGTTTCGAATAGTTCAAATTAACCGTTCTGGTTTCTGTTTGGTTTGTCTTTGATTGGTTGGCATTCTTTAAATCAGATACATAAGTTACATTATAAGAGACCATGGCAATGGCTTGATTCGTAGTCTGATTGACAAAGATATCTGCTTTTTCAAAATGATAATCCAAAATATAGTCCTTATACACTTGGTTCATGGCATCATTTTGACTTGTCAATTCTTGAGAATAGGCCGATTCAGTCATATAAGGTTGAATACGTGTATTATTTTCCCCTAGTTTTTCTTTCGTATAGTACTGTGTCAAAAATTCTTTTACAGTATCTGATGATAAAATACTTGCTTTATCTTCTGCTTGTTTGTCCTCTACAAGTTTAGCTGCAGCCAATTCGATTTCTTTTCGACTTTGTTTGGCAGTAGAATGTTGACCAATAGAATTAGCAGTAAGTTGTGGTGTTGATGAGGTGGATATACTAAAAAATGAGGAGGAAATTGATAATGACTTCACCTAGCTAAAAGTTCAACGAATTAGGGAGACATTAGGTAGCCTCATATTACCTTGATTAGTTTTTGCTATAACATTGTCAAATATGATGACAAAAAAATCCGTCCGCACTTTTTTACGAGTAGGACGAATTAAATATGTTATACAAACCATCAGCTTTTTAACAATTCTACATAAGGTAGTTGTTAATGCAACTACCTTTTTTCTATGTTGATTAGAACAAATTTGACATGGCTACAACTGCGATTATCTGATATAGAGTATTATATAAACTGATTCCTCCTACCCCTTATCCACAATTTTAATACGGCTACTGCCATCGTGCGACTTGATGATAACTAGTTGCTGAGCAATACCTTCTTTCATATCGTCCACGTGGCTGATGACACCGACCATGCGATTTTCACCGATTTGTTCTAGGACAGAGATAGCCTTAGTGAGGGCTTCCTTATCAAGTGAACCGAAACCTTCGTCGATGAAGAGTGCTTCAACAACGGCACCCTTGCTGGTATTTTGGACAACTTCTGAGAGGGATAGGGCAATGGCCAGTGCAGCGATAAAGGTTTCACCACCAGACAAGGATTTAACGGAGCGTTCACTACCTGTCAGCTGGTCATAGACGTTGATATCCAAACCGAAGTGATCACGCGCCCTGCGTCCTTCCTCACTTAGAACAAAGGAATAGCGGTTATCCGTTAATAGTCCGATGTAGTTAGCATTGGCATAGTCCAAGATTTGTTGGAAATACTGACGGATAACGTAGACCTCAAGATTAAGACGACCAGTTAGAGCAGTATTTTCTCCCTTAACCACCTTAACCAAATCACTGAGTTCTTGGTGGGCCTTAAAGGCCTCTTGGTTGCTGTCTTGAAGGGTTTTAGCCGCTTGGTAGGTAGCCGTCGCATCCTTAAGTCCCTTTTCCATGACAGAAAACTGAGCGAGCTGCCTATCATAGATTTCCTGACAATTCTGTACTGCTTGCGCTAGACTATCGAGATCTGGTTGTTCTTGATTTTGGAGAAGCTCTTGCCCCTTACGAATCTGCGCCTGTAATTCTTGTTTGAGCGTTGCATAGGTCGTTAATTTGGCCTGAAGCATAGGAATAGCTTGATTATTTACCTCAATAAGCCAGAGTTCGACCTGCTCTAAGTCATTGGCGAGGGCTCCTTCAGCCTTGAGACTTTGCTCTAATTCAGCAGATAATCGCTTAACATCTTGATTTACCTTATCTTTAGACTTAGTTATACTCTCAATCTGCCCCTTGATTCCTTTAATGTCGGCATGAAGTTGGTTGTAGGCTTCGCTATTTTCCTTGACTTGCTTATTGTAGAGGTTCAGCTCCTGATGAGCAAGGGAAATCCGTTCTTGATATACCTCAACAGACTCAAGTTCTGGATGAGCTTCCTGCAAGTCCTCTAGGCGTTCTTGAGCTTGGTCAAGCACTGCCTTGGCCTCTTGATAGGTTTTAGCCAAATCTGTCGCTTTTTTTTGAGCCTTACCTAGCTCATCTTGATATCGGATATAATCTGTCTCTTCCTTATCATAACGTTTTTGTAACTCTTGATAATACTGCTCAACCTTCAGGAGTAGGGCTTGCCCACGGTCAGTTTCATAGTCTATCGAAAAATCAAAATCAAACCGTCCCTTAACGTGCTCTTCTAATTCTTGATAGTGCTTTTCAAGAGTTGCCTTGACTTTAGTCACTTGGTCAAGCAAATCCTGACGTTTAGATGCAACTTCACTCAAGGTAGCCTGACGATTTGATAAAGTAGCGACTTGCTTTTCTTTTTGAGCTTGAAGCTTCTCCACCTGATCCATGAGATTTTTCAAGGCCACTTCATCAGCCTGTGCTCCACCAACATTAGGGTGTTCCAGAGCACCACAAACCATACAAGGATGCCCCTCCTCTAACTCTGCCTGCAGTTGGACAATCATGAGTTGACGGCGTGAAACCAAAGTCCTTCTTAACTCCTCTTCCAATTCTTTGAGAATTTCTTGAGCTTGATCAATATCAAAAGATAACGTTTGATGACGTTTTTCGGTCTTTGTCAACTCCTGATTCAAGTTCTCTATCTCTTTCAGGTCCTGAGCAAGTTGATTCTCCACACTGTAGCCCACAATCTGGAAGAGTTTTTCGGCCTCATGTAAACTCTCTAAACTAAGACGATTAGCCTCCAAGTCAGACAAGGACTTGTTAAGCATCTCAACCTCTTTTCTAGCCTGCTGATAGGTCTCTTCCAACTGCTTGTAGTTAGTCGTTGAACGTTTGATTTTCTCCTGTTCTTGGGCAAGACTCTGGGAATAGATAATATCCTCTTTCCAAGTTTCAAGCTCCTCTTCTTTTTGAAGAAAATCCTCAGATTGAATTGCGAGTTCCTCTTTTTTAGCCTTAACATCCTCAAACGCCTGTTGCTTTTCACTTAAGGCTTCTTGAGCAATTTCAAGGTCCTGCTCTAATTGCATCAACTGTTTCCGATACTGCTTCAAGGTCCGAATGGTTTCCTGCAGACCTTGAGCAAACTGTAATTCCTCCAGATGCACTTTTGCCTCTGCCTGTCCTTGAGCCCCCTCCTCAATTTCCAGACGGTAACGTTCCTTGGCTTGCTCCAATTCTTGAAAAATCTTTGCCAAATCTTGGGCAGTTTGGAAGCTCTTCTGCAGTTGTGCCAAATCCTCGTGGGCAGCCTTCAAGATACTTTTTTGCTCCGTAAGACTTTCTTGACGCTGAGACAAAAACTCTTCAAGACGTGCCAATTTTTCAGAGGCTGGCGTTGACGCCAAGACAGCTAATTCTTCCTCCGACCAAACCTGACTGGCAAAGTGGCTATCTATCTGAGCCTGACGCTTATCCATATCCTTATTGCTCTGACGAAGACGCTCTTCCAAACTCTTTTGAAAACGGTCAAAGATACCTGTCCCAAAGATTTTCTTTAAAATTTGAGTCTTAGTCTTGGAATCTTCCTTCAAAAAACGGCTAAAATCATTTTGCGGTAAGAGGATAATCTGTTTGAACTGCTCAGCATTGAGCCCCAAAATCTGCTCAATCTGGTCACTCACTTCCTTGATCTTATCCCCAAGCTTTTCAATTTCCTGACCACCAATCTTATCCACAATGACTAGAGAAGCCGTCGCCTTTTGCATGGTAGTGCCCCCACCCTGCTTGGCCCTCTCTTGCTGGAGAACTCGGTCAATGCGATAAAGGTGATTGCCTTGTTGGAAATAGAAAGTCACCTTGGTCAAATCATCCTCTGGACCAGCGAAAGTTGACCGCATCTCCTCAACATTACGATCACCACTGGTCGTAGCAAACAAGGCTACCGTCATGGCATCAAAGAGAGTACTCTTACCAGCCCCTGTATCCCCTCCAATCAAAAAGAGGGGAGCATGGTCAAACTGAGTGAAATTAATAACTTCCTTACGATATGGTCCAAAATTGGTCAATTCTAACTGGACTGGTCTCATTGTCGACTCCTCTCAATCTCCTCAAAAACACTTTCCACAAGGGCAGTCTGTCTCTCAGATAAGACATCGCCCCCAGTTACTGTCTGGTAAAAATCAAATACGATTTCCTGGGGCGACTGCATTTCCAAATCTTTTAAGTGCTGATCAACGGTCAAGTTTTCTTCCCTAACATCACCCAGACGACTGAAAGTAATTTCTACAATGTCTGTCCCATAAATCTCTTCCAGTCGGGCACGCACATTGATACCCTCTAATTCCTTACGACTAGACAGTTGAATATCAAAGGCGAACCAGGCTTTTTGACAAGGTTGATTCTTATAAAATTCAGGTGACATCAAGGTTTCAAAAGATTCCTGTAAAGCCACAATCGGCCGTTTAACCTCTAGAGTATGGAAGGTCTGAGACATATCACCAGACGCATCCAATTCAAGAATATAGACACCCTTTTCTTCCTTACGCTTGGCTTCTTTGACATTAAAGGCGACTGGACTGCCTGAATATTGCACGCGCTTGGTAGGACTAGCAAAACGCGTATGGATATGCCCTAAGGCAACATAATCGAAAGACTTGAAAAGGTCACTGGTCACATTGGTAAGACCACCTACCGTATTACTGGTTTCAGACAACATCAATTCTCGAAGACCCTGACCATCGCTATCATCCTTCTTAGAAACCGCAAAATGCGTCACCAAGACATGAGCTTTGTCAGGATCAAAAGCTTTTTCCATATCCTCAAGAATGTAGGTCAAGGCATCACCAATCCCCTGAATTTCCTTTCCCTCATCATCCTTATAGTAAATACGAGCATCAATAGGATCGATAAAAGGCAGCAGAAAAATCTGGCAATTCTCCAACTCAATGGGCTCAAAAGCCTCCTCCAAACGTGTACTTAAATGAAGGCCCTGATGTTGAAAGAAGTCACGCCCAAAATGTAAACGTTCAGCCCCATCGTGATTACCACTAATCGCATAGACAGGAATCTGCTCCTCCAGTACCAAGCGGGCCAAGGTCTTATTAAAAAGCTTAATCGCATCCACAGGGGGCACCGCACGGTCATAGAGGTCCCCAGAAATGATAACCCCATCCACTTTTTCGCTAATAGCCAAATCCACAATTTGTTGAAAAGCCCACTCCTGCTCCTCCAACAAAGACCAGCCATTGAGGGTTCGTCCTACATGCCAATCTGACGTATGTAAAAACTTCATGACAACCTCCTCATTCATTTTGTCTTACTTCTATTGTACCTTATCAAGCTAAATACTGCTTAAAAGTTTCACAGGCTTTGATAGTTTTCCCGTTTTTTAGCTGTAAAGATCAAAAAATCTCTCCCAAGCTATCCTGTACTGACCCCAAAAAGTTAGACAATTTATGTAAGCAAAGGATTTAGCTCTGTATTGCACAGGATTGAGTCCTTTTAGTTTTACCTTAATGCATTTGTTGTTGTAGTAATCAATATAGTCTAGATTACCCTGCCTCAATTGGTTAAGTAATTTAAATACCTCTAACCAAGAAAATCAATATTATCTATTCTTTTAATTGACTTTTATAGATTCTAAGCATTATCATATAGGTTGGTACTAGTGCACATCTTGTATTTTAGGCAATAATATTTACTCACTTTTCGTTATTGTCAGTACCGATCCTTTTTAAATTTTTCACCATGAAAACCTAAAAATAATCCGAACCCTAAGGGCTCCTGACTTTTTACTTTATTCTAGGCTTTTTTTATCCGTAGCTTGTTAGCTGACTTGGAACTAGGCATGTAGTATTTACTATTTCCCTACTTGAGATTTTTTATAAGTCACATGCATTATTCCATCTGAACGAATGGTATGATTTTTATTTCTTTTAGAGAAACACCGGTAATAGCTAATTCCTATCTTAAATCACTTGAAATATATTTATAATGTGTTGGAGTGCTAATCAGTACCGCTTGTAGATTTTTGGAAGATACTAACACACTAATGATTTAATCTCCTTTAAAACATGAAAAGAGAAGCCTCCAAAGCTTCTCTTTTATAATTATCAAATAATGTACAACTAGATTCTTAATAACTACCTAATTTAGTGGTTCAATCATGAAGCTTAATTGATAGCTATCTGCTGAGCTAAGCAAGAATTCGTCATGAACTGGAGCACCCCATGTGTCGTCACCACCTACACCCATTTGAGCAGCAAGAACTTTAATCCATGTAGCATCAGATTCTTGCAACTCATATTGGTGACGAGCATTTTCAATTTGTTCAGTACTGTTACGCAAAGCACTGAATTCGAATGCTTTATTAAGTGCGGTGAATTTAAGACCATTATGGTTATCATCAGATACTGTGAATTCACGAGTACCATAGTGATTACCAGATTCTTGTGGCATTAGATATGGAGCAAATGTCTTTTCAACAGATGTTTCATATCGACCAAGATAGGCACCAGGAAGTTTATCACGGTAGCTTTCTTCTGCACCGTATCCATAATAGCTAAGGTTTGTAAATTGTGAACCGATAGCAAATTCTAGACCAAATTCAGGGAAGTTTGGCAAACCTGCTTTACCATCATAGTTTGCAGTAACAAAGATTCGACCCTTGTAATCAACTTGATAAGTTACCTTAACTTCGACATCAGACAAGCCTGGCAATTCATGAACATAAGTCACTTTAACAGAGTCGTCTTCGATTTGAATTTGAGTATCTGTAACTTTACTATAGTTTCCAGCAACCTTCCAGCCTGCCATTTCGAATGGATATCCAGCACCACGATCGTTGTCAGTGTAAGCACGAGTGAAGCTAAGTTTAGGACCTTTCTCAATGAATTCAACACCATTATACTTAGCAGATACTAAAGTATTTTGTGCACGTGAAAGCAAGATTGAGAAGTTTTGTCCTTGAATACCGATGTTGAAGTCGCCTTCAACAACATTCAAAGGTGCTTTAACTGGTGTTTCAGTGCTAATCTTTTCAACAACATATTGACCACGAACAATTTCATGACCTTTAGGAGCCCATTCAGTTGCTTCCCTCAGAACACAAGCAACTTCGTAAATTTGTTCAGAATTTGAAGCCTCGACTACAAAGTTAACTGGGAATGTTGCTTCTTCGCCTGGTTTAACATCAAAGTGATATTCACTTTCACTAACTTTTCTACCATCTTCGTAAACTCTAGCTAGGAAAGTATAAGCAGAAAGATCTTCGAAGAGATTATCATTCTTGATAGTTACTGATTTTTCATCAACAGCAATCTTAATATTAGAGTAAAGATGTTTAACTGTTTGAAGTTTTGGAGTTAGGGTACGATCTGCAAAGACGATACCATTTCCACAAAATTCGTAGTCAGAAGGTCTATCATGCCAGTCACCACCATATGATAGGAATTCGCTACCATTTGGAAGTGTTTTGTAAATAGCTTGGTCAATGAAGTCCCAAATAAATCCACCTTGGTATTCTGGATATTTCTCTAAGTCAGTGTAGAGTTGCAATCCACCACCAGAGTTACCCATTGTGTGCATGTATTCACATGAAATATAAGGTTTTTGAGGTTTGTTAGTTAGGTTACCTGAAGCAAAGTGTTTATCACTAACGCTTGAAAGATCAACTAGTTTACCAGTTGTGAGGTATTCTTCGATATCAGCTGGTTTCGCATACATACGACTTTCGATGTCTGTAATGTAATCAAACTCACGACACCATGCAACACCTTCATAGTGAACTGGACGAGTATTGTCAACACTACGGAAGTAATCAGCCATGTCAGCAATATCTTTACCAGCATATGATTCATTACCACAAGACCAAATGATAACACTAGCGTGGTTCTTATCGCGTTGGAACATGTTATTGGCACGATCCAAACAAGCAGGCAACCATTCTGGTTCACTAGCTGGGATATTCCATGAAGGTTCGCATAGACCAAGTTTTTGCCATGTACCGTGTGTTTCAAGGTTGGCTTCATCGATAACATAAAGTCCATATTCATCACACAATTCATACCAACGTGTTTGGTTAGGATAGTGTGAAGTACGAACAGCATTGATGTTATGTTGTTTCATCACTTTGATATCCCAAAGCATATCTTCTTCAGTGATACAACGTCCTGTTCTAGCGTTAAATTCGTGTCTGTTAACCCCTTTAAAGACAATTCTCTTACCATTCAAAAGCATAAGTTTATCTTTAATTTCAAAGCGTCTAAATCCAACTTTAACTGGAACGACTTCAACAACTTGGTCATCATCCAAAACATGAAGGATCAAATCGTAAAGTTTAGGACTTTCAGCACTCCAAGGTTTGATTTTAAGATTTTCAAGACTTACAGATAGTTCACCGTCACCATTAACAGATGCATCACCTTCTGTAACGATGCCTTCATAATCTGAAAGAACATATTTAATCTTCTTGTCTTCATAATCACCAACAGTCTTCAAATCAATATCCAATTGACCTGCTTTTGTTTGGTAATCATAATCTCCCTTAACAAAGAGATCTTGAACGTGAACTTTTGGAATAGCATACAAGTAAACATCTCTAAAAATACCGTAAAGTCTCCAGAAGTCTTGGTCTTCCAACCAGCTTGCTGTAGAATAACGATAAACAGCTACCGCCAACTTGTTATCACCTTCAACAAGGTAATCACTAATTTCAAATTCACTAGGTGTAAATGAATCTTCACTGTATCCTACGAAGTTACCATTGACCCATACAAAGATGGAAGTAGCAACCCCTTGGAATGAGATAAATACTTTTTTATCTTTTAATGCATCATTCAAGGTAAAATGTTTAACGTATGATGCAACAGCATTTGATTCTTGAGGAACTTGAGGTGGACGAAGGAATTCTTTACCATCCCAAGGATATTGGGTATTCACATATTGTGGAGAACCAAAACCTTGAAGCTCTAAATGACCTGGTACATTGATGAAATTCAAATCAGTTTCATCAAATTCTGTTTTATAAAAGTCTTTTAAAACCTGATTTGTATTCTGAGCATAGTGAATTTTCCATTTTCCATTAAGAGATTGTCTTAACTTCATCTCCCCTTCAGAAAATTCTTCAAGAGATTCAAAATACTTATGATCTGAGTGAGCATCAACAGTATTAACGCTAACAATCTTTGGATCGTTTAAATAAGTTTGAATTTTTTCAGTCATGTTCATAGATTATTCTCCTTTTTTGAAGGTAATAACTTCAGACAAAGCTTCTACCTTTTCTCCAACTTTTTGTTCAAGATGGAAAGCACTGAATTTTTCTGAATTAGTTACAGTGACAAGTACTGTGTCATCAAGACCATTTTTCTCAATAATTGGTGACCAGAACTCAAGAAGTTTTTGTCCAACTTCAACACGATCACCTTGTTCTACGTAACTAATGAATCCTTCACCATTAAGTTTAACTGTTCCGATGCCAACGTGGATAAGAACAATGACACCATCTTCACTTTCAATACCAACTGCATGGCGAGTAGGAAGAATTTGACGAATGGTACCACTAATTGGTGCAAAGACAGCTCCATCAGTAGGTTTAATGGCGAAACCTTTACCCATGCTACCTGAAGCAAAGTGTTCATCATTAACACTTGAGAGATCAACCAAATAACCAGTTGTAGGGGTTACAAGAGATACGACGTTAGCTTTAACTTCATTTTCAGAAGTTGCTACGCTAAAGCGATGTTCCAATTCTTCAACAATTTTAGCGTGACGTGCTTCAGTCAAAGTGATTTTACGAGCAATAATGAAGGCACCGATAAGCATTGCTGCTGCTGGGAAACCAAACATGCTAAGCTTAAAAATAGACTGTTGATGTGTTGTAATTGTTGATGCTGAGGCACCTGTTGTCATACCGGCAGCTACGGCAATTGTAGAAACAAGCCAGTTTGACATCGCACCACCAAGTTTATCAACAAGTGGACGAACTGACAAAGTAAGTGATTCATCACGGTGTCCCAATTTCCATTGACCATATTCTACTGAGTCAGAGATAATCATAAGGATAACAAGGAACACAAGAGGTTGTGGAATGAAGAAGAGTTCAGCTGCAGTCAAGATCATTGGAAGTGAAGTACCTGCAATACTAAAGATTCCGATACCACCGAGCATTACTGCAATACATCCATAGAATAAACGTTTACGGTTGAATTTACCAGCAAGACTAGGGAACAGTGAAACTGAAACCAAACCAACAACTGTATTCAATCCGTAAAGGATTGAGTATTTCCCTGAATCACCAAGGATAAATGTGAAGTAATAAAGTTGAAGAGCATTAAGTGTATTAATACCAAGACCATAGAACCAATATCCGAGAGACAGCCACATCAATTGGTCGTTTTTACCAAGAACTTTAAAGACTTGTTTAAGGCTAGTTTTTTCATTGTTATCACGAAGTTTTGACTCAACTTCACGTGTACCAATACCAACAGCAATTGATGTAATCACACCAATGAGTGCAACGATAAATGCAAACCAGAACCATCCAGATTTATCTCCAGAGCCACTACTGTTCGTCATAGAGAAGAACAAAACGATTGGCATGATGGCAACACCTACAATATTGGCACCAATCGTAGAACCAATACGGGCAAAAGTTGCCATTTTTTCACGTTCGTGACTGTCAAGAGACAAGGCAGGAAGCATTGACCAGAAACCGATATCTTTAATCGAGTAGAAGACATCCATTATAAGGTAGATAATTCCAAAAAGTACAAGGTACAAGAAAGGATTTGTTTTATTCAAACCACCTAAATCGGTGAAGAGAAGCAACAAGGTGATAGAACTGATGATACCACCACCAACTACCCATGGTTTGAATTTACCATACTTAGTATTAGTGTTATCAATCATATTACCGATCAATGGATCGATAAATACTTCCAAGATACGCAAAATAGAGATAATGTTAGTGATTAATAGTACGTAGTGACTATTTTGCTTTGGATCACCTGTGTTAAACAAGTGAGTTGTCACAAACATGATAAAGTATGTTGACAAGGTTGCATAGAAGACGTCGTTACCAAAAGCACCAGCTGCGTAGGATAAACGAGACTTCATCTGACCTTTAGATTTTTCCATTTCGGAAACCTCCTATTATTTGAATACGTTTACATTATATGAAAATTGGTTTATGCAGTCAATAATTTCAGTGTTTTTTACTAAAATTTTACTAATACATGGTTATCTTGATGAATTAAAGTATTGGAAGCCAATTTCATAGTTTACACTATGACCTTTATCTAAGATAATATCTCCAAAACCTTTGTGATTAACGGCATCTGGAAGGGTTTGAGCTTCCATAGCAATAGCTTCACGCCTTTTTGCCATTTTGCCTTTATCTCTTGCAAAGTAAATATTATCTTCGATATCATCCATCGTAAAAATGACTAAACCATTTCTGTTTGAGAAGATTTCAATACCATCTCCACTTTCTTTGTCATGCAAAATAGCTACTTCTTTCACATGATCACAAGTTCCCCCTCCAACTACAAAGGCATCATCAAAACCATTATTTGCTTCAATTCGAGGTAGCAAGTCAGTTGTCTTTCTAAAATCATAATTCGTTTCATCTACATTAATTTTTTGTCCTGTTGGAATTAACTCAGAATCCAACTCTAAACGATAGTCTGAATAGATTTGTAACTCATGACTTGATAAATCCTGTTTGTCGCTAAGATTAAAGTAAACATGGTTTGTCGGATTAAAAATTGTTGACTCTGTAACATCGAAGGCTTCAAAGAGTATTGTTAAGCGGTTATTATTGTTAAGTCTATAACTAATAGAGACTGTCACATCACCAGGAAAGCCATCTACACTTGAATAAAGTCTTCTAATAAATTTTGTCTCAACATATTCATCATTCAGGTTTGTGACATAGTTCCAATTTTGGACCTGCATTCCTTTTGGACCGCCATGTAAGCAGTTTTCTCCCTCATTCTTAGGAAGGCTATAAAGAACCATATTATGAGTATACGAAGCTTTCCCAATTCTTCCAGCAACCCTACCAATGGACTGGCAGGCACATAAATTATTCTTATAGTAATCCTCGAAATCACTGAAACCAAGTACTATATTTTTAAGAGCACCAGTTTCCGTTGGAACCAAAAACTCCTGAAGTGTAGCACCTGTTGTGAGTGTGGAAATGACAACACCATTATTATTTTCCATTGAAATTTTACTGACATCGCCTGAATCAACTTTTCCAATAATTTCGCAGCTTATTTTCATATTATTTCCTCAAAAAACAAAGAGTACAACAATTATATATACTCTTTGTTTTTTTGTTTATTATTTTAATTATCCTCGATCATCGTACCCTTTTGGATGGCTAGAATGCCATGCCCAAGCACTTGCGATGATTTTTTCGATGTTATCAAATTGTGGTTTCCATCCAAGAACTGTACGTGCTTTTTCAGATGAAGCAATCAATATATCAGGATCACCAGGACGACGATCAGCTTTTTCAGCTGGAATCTCTTTACCAGTTACCTTACGAGCTGCTTCAAGAATTTGAAGGTTTGAGAAACCTGTTGATGAACCTAAGTTAAAGGCTGTAGATTCATTACCTTTACGAAGATATTCAACAGCAAGGAGGTGAGCGTCCGCCAAGTCGAATGGATGCACATAGTCACGAACGTTAGTCCCGTCTGGAGTATTGTAGTCATCCCCAAAGATCATGATTTTTTCACGAACACCTTGAGCTACTTGAAGAATAATCGGTAGAAGGTGAGTTTCTGGACCGTGGTCCTCACCAATCGAACCATCAGGTTTGGCACCCGCCACATTAAAGTAACGAAGAGGGACATACTTGATGCCGTAAGCTTGGTCTGACCACTTCATAATGG
>OGPW01000968.1_pt1 | contig 21310 bp, 16 predicted proteins | sample 1553061 | NCBI WGS metagenome assembly OGPW01 (sample SAMEA2580292, study PRJEB22360) | human gut metagenome | biome: human gut; feature: human-associated habitat; material: faeces | place: Denmark | collected 2008/2010
ATATTAGAAATACCATCAAAAATGAGAACAAAAAAGGGCTGTATTCCTACAGCCCCCTGAAAAGCATTATTCCATAATTCTCGGAGCAGCCTTTACTTCCAGTTTTTTCAGGATATCCTGTGGGTTTTCAAATTTGGAGAGCATGATCATTGCTGCAATTACATATGGTTTGAAGCTTGCTTCTTTATAAAGCGGGATACGGTAACGGTCAAATACGCTTGCATCAACCTCACCGGTCTCACAGCTTACGCCTGTAATATCAGCTGGCAGACAGTGCAGGTAAAGCGCTTTGCCGTCCTTGGTAGTCTTCATAAGCTCTTCTGTGCAAGCCCAGTCTTTGTGCTCTGCGTTCTGAGCAAGAAGTTCTTTTTCCAGTTTGTCGATTCCTTCGAAATCGCCTTCTGCATAGAGATTGGTACGTTTTTCCATAGCAGCGAAAGGAGCCCAGCTCTTTGGATATACAATATCAGCATCTTTGAAGGCTTCTTCCATGCTGTTTGTTTTTGTGAAGGATCCGCCTGTTGCTTCTGCGTTCTTTCTAGCAATTTCTTCAACTTCCGGCATTACATCGTATCCTTCTGGATGAGCAAGAACAACGTCCATTCCGAAACGTGTCATCAGACCGATGACTCCCTGTGGAACAGAAAGTGGTTTTCCGTAAGATGGTGAGTAAGCCCATGTCATAGCAAGTTTTTTGCCTTTCAGGTTCTCAACTCCGCCGAACTCATGGATGATGTGAAGCATATCAGCCATACACTGTGTTGGGTGGTCAATGTCACACTGAAGGTTTACAAGTGTAGGTTTCTGCTCAAGAATTCCGTCCTTGTTTCCTTCTGTTACAGCGTCAACAACTTCGTGCATGTATTTGTTACCTTTTCCGATGTACATATCATCACGGATACCGATAACGTCAGCCATGAAGGAGATCATGTTAGCTGTCTCACGAACTGTCTCACCATGAGCAACCTGAGATTTTCCTTCGTCAAGATCCTGAACCTCAAGACCAAGAAGGTTACAAGCAGAAGCGAAAGAGAAACGTGTACGTGTGGAATTGTCACGGAACAGAGAAATTCCAAGTCCGCTCTCGAATACCTTTGTGGAAATGTTGTTCTCTCTCATGTAACGAAGAGCATCAGCTACTGTAAATACAGCCTCGATCTCATCGTCTGTTTTCTCCCATGTAAGGAAGAAGTCACCATTGTACATCTCTTTGAAGTTGAGTGCGTTCAGTTTGTCAATATATCCCTGTAATTTTGCGTCCATCTTTAAAATCCTCCTGATTAAAATGAATTATTTGTTTTTAGGTTTATTAGCCAAGGCAGTTCCGGCCGGAAATTATCCGGTCAGAACGCCATAGGTTCAATGAATTGGTTGCGTGATCACACGCAAATGCGTTAGCAAATACTGAATTACTCAGCGTAAGACAGTGGAAGTGCAGCGTATACTGCAGCACATGTTACGAGATCCTGTTTCCATGTCATCTCGTTTGGTGCGTGAGCCTGAGGCTCAGCTCCAGGTCCGAATCCGATACATGGGATTCCGTTTCTACCCATGATAGAAACACCGTTTGTAGAGAATGTCCACTTATCTGTCAGAGGACGAGCCTGACGCATCTCAAGTGTGTCAGCAGCACCGATTCTCTGATCTCCGTAAAGTCCTGTGTAAGCTTTCTCAAGAGCCTTAGTTACTTTGTGATCCTTCGGAATAGCCCATGTTGGGAAGTAGCACTCGATCTCATATACACATCCTGTGTAGGACGGACGATCATAGTTGTACATAGAAACAACAACGTCATCACCGTATTTCTTAACGCTTGGCAGGTTACGGATCTCATCTAAGCAGCTCTCCCATGTCTCTCCGAATGTCATACGACGGTCAAGAGATACAGCACAGGAATCTGCTACTGCACAACGGCTTGGTGATGTGTAGAAGATCTGAGATGTTGTAACTGTTCCACGTCCAAGGAAACGAGCCTCTTCGTAGTCAGGGTTGAATTTCGGGTTAAGCATTTTAACAAGACCTTTGATCTCTGTCTCGTCAGCGTCATCGTTCTCGTTAAGAGCACGAACATCCTGAAGAATGTCAGCCATCTTGTAGATCGCGTTGTCTCCACGCTCCGGAGCAGAACCGTGACAGGAAACTCCCTTAACATCGATACGGATTTCCATACGTCCTCTCTGTCCACGGTAGATACCACCGTCTGTAGGCTCTGTAGAAACTACGAACTCCGGACGAATCTTGTCTTCGTTGATGATGTACTGCCAGCAAAGTCCGTCACAGTCTTCTTCCTGAACTGTACCAACAACCATTACTTTGTATCCTTCTGGAATGAGTCCGAGATCTTTCATGATCTTTGCTCCGTATACACCAGATACGATACCGCCACACTGGTCAGATACTCCACGTCCACCGATCTCTGTCTCTGTCTCGTATCCATCGTATGGATCGAATTTCCAGTTATCGATGTTACCGATACCTACTGTATCAATATGTGCGTCAAATGCAATGATCTTGTCGCCAGTTCCCATGAATCCCATAACATTTCCCTGTGGGTCGATGACAACTTCGTCAAATCCAACTTTCTTCATCTCAGCAGCGATTGTCTCTACGTGAGCTTTCTCATCACAGCTTTCTCCCGGATTTTTTACGATAGCACGAAGGAAAGCAGTCATGTCTTTCTCATAGCCTTTTGCATACTCTTTGATTTTGTTAAGATCCATTGTTCTTCTCCTTTTGAAATAAAATCTTGTTTTGGTGTTACAGTTTCTTCTTATTGTATTGCGAGAAATGATTATCTCTCATTTCCGTCCCAGACAATTGATTTGTATCTATCCGGATCAGTGTCCCCCTCAGTAGAGAAGAGAAGTACTTTTGAGTTCTCATCCAATCCGAGGTGCTCTCTGAGCGGTTTGTACTCATCCATTGTCATGATGCACGCAAGTGTTCCAAACGGTGCGGCTCCGGATTCTCCGGAAGTAACAGGCTGATCACCTTTGAAAGGTGCAGCAAGCATACGCATACCTTTGGCAGCAACCCAGTCAGGTGTTGCGATAAATGTATCAACGTGGTTTTTCAGGATATCCCATGAAATTGTGTTCGGCTCTCCACAGGCAAGACCAGCCATGATTGTAACCATGTCTCCGTCTACGATGCGGATAGCTCCGTCCTTAGCACATGCTCCTTTGTAAAGACATGCAGCAGGCGCAGCTTCAACAACAACAACTTTCGGTGGATTTTCCGGATAGCGGTTAGCGAAGAACCCCTGAACTGCTCCGGCAAGTGAACCAACACCAGCCTGAATAAATACATGTGTCGGACGCTCACATCCAGCTTCATGAAGCTGATCATCAGCCTCGTTAGCCATTGTTCCGTATCCCTGCATGATCCATGCCGGAATCTCTTCATATCCGTCCCAGGCTGTATCCTGAACCATTACGCCGTTCTCTGTCTTCTCTGCCATAGCGTTAGCCATACGAACACATTCGTCGTAGTTTTCCTCTTCGATTGTAGCTTTCGCTCCTTCTTTCAGGATGTTGTTCAGTCTTGTCTGAGTGGATCCCTTCGGCATAAGTACTACAGCTTTCTGTCCAAGCTTGTTCGCTGCCCATGCAACACCACGTCCGTGGTTACCATCTGTTGCAGTGAAGAAAGTAGCCTGTCCGAATTCATTACGCAGTTCGTCAGATGTAAGAACATTGTAAGGAAGTTCTGAAACATCCTTTCCTGTCTGCTTTGCAATGTAGCGAGCCATTGCGAAAGATCCGCCGAGTACTTTAAATGCGTTCAGTCCGAAACGATAAGACTCATCTTTTACATAGACTTCTTTCAGTCCAAGGTATGCAGCCATGTGATCCAGTTTTGCAAGTGGTGTAACACTGTACTGCGGGAAGCTCTCATGGAATGCGCGAGCTTTCGCTACATTCTCAAGTGACATTACCTGAAGCTGAGAGTCATCTGTTTTTGGCATTTCGTTTACTGCCCATTTGATAGTTTCCATTATAGTGACCTCCTTAAATTAATACGTGTCATTTGCCCATGTAACTGTAAAGTGTGAATTTCGATATCCCCAAATACGAAGAAACTTTATCGCCGGACTTTGTAATAAGGAAAGCACCGGCATGATCCAGATACTGGACAACAGCAACTTTATCATCTTTGTTCATCATTGCAACTGGCTTTCCGACCTTTGCAACGGCCTGCTCGATCAACAAATCCAGAAGTTCATTTACATTATGTGTGATCTGCCGTGGCGAATCACCTGTAAGATCCGGAAGATTGTCTTTCGTAGCGATCAAAGACTGAATTGCTGTACTCGCAGCTGTAAAAGCTGTGATGTCATAGTTTAATGAGAAGATGTAAGAGATTGATCCGTCATCGTCTCTTATATAGAAGGTACTCGATTTCAGGATCCGTCCATCTTCTGTTTTAGTAAGATAGGAAAGCTTATCATGAATCGTTGACGGATCCGACTGAAGTGTCTCAAGAACAATTCCTGAAGGACCATCTCCGGTCTGTCGGTTCGATACATGTCCGTTCTCGATGTACACGATCGATTTCTCCAGATCTTTTGTCTTCAAATCATGAATTGCAATCTCACAGGAACTTCCAAATTGAATTGCAAGTCCGTGTGCAAGCTGCTTAAGAAAATCTAAGGTATGGCGCATATGTCCACCTGCCTTTCTACATGCTTTCTGTCTTCATAATCCCATAATATCATAAAAATCACGATAGTCAATACCTTTCCTAAAAATTTTTTAGGTAACAAAAAACTTTTTTAGATTTCTTGTTGCATTTAGACAATTTAGATGTTATTCTATGTGTATCAGAGACGTTGATGTACGAAATGCACATAACAGGCAGATGGCATTTTAACATCAAAGTGTAGAAATTCATAAAAAGGAGAGGTTACAATTATGTTGATCTTAGGTAATGGTAGAGTTGTGACAAGAAACCCTGAATGTCCTTATATGGAAGAGGGCGCAGTAGCAATTGATGGTAAAGTAATCTGTAAGGTTGGACCAACAGATGAGTTGAAGAAGGCTTATCCAGATGCAGAGTTTATTGATGCAAAAGGCGGAGTGATTATGCCGGCATTCATTAATACTCATGAACATATCTATAGTTCTTTTGCAAGAGGACTTGCTATTAATGGATACAATCCAACAGGATTGCTCAGCATTCTTGAAGGAATGTGGTGGACACTGGATAGAAACCTGACACTGAATGATACTTATTTAAGTGCTATGGCTACTTATATTGATTCTATCAAGAACGGTGTAACAACAGTATTTGACCATCATGCAAGCTTTGGAGCTATCAAAGGTTCCTTATTTGAAATTGAGAGAGCAGCGAAGGAAACAGGGATTCGTTCCTGTCTCTGTTATGAAGTTTCCGACAGAGATGGAAAAGACAAGGCCAGAGAGTCTGTAATGGAGAATGCAGAATTTATTCGTCATGCACTGAAGGATGACAGCGGAATGATCGCCGGAATGATGGGTATGCATGCACAGTTCACAATCTCAGATGAGACAATGGAACTTGCAGCAGCAAACAAACCGGATGAAGTTGGTTATCATATTCATGTTGCAGAAGGAATTGAAGATCTGCATCACTGCCTGAAACATTATGGAAAGAGAATTGTTGACCGTCTGATGGACTTCAATATTCTTGGAGAGAAGACACTGCTTGGACATTGTATCTACATCAACCCACATGAGATGGATCTGATCAAAGATACAAACACAATGGTTGTTCATAATCCGGAATCCAATATGGGAAATGCCTGCGGATGCCCTCCGACAATGGAACTTGTACACAGAGGAATCCTTACAGGACTTGGAACAGATGGATATACACATGATATGATGGAATCCTTCAAAGTAGCAAATATTCTTCATAAACATCACCTTTGCGATCCAAATGCAGCATGGGGAGAAGTTCCGAAAATGCTGTTTGAGAACAATGCAAAGATTGCAGGACGTTATTTCGACCAGAAGCTCGGAGTTCTTGAAGAAGGCGCAGCAGCAGATGTGATCATTGTTAATTACAATCCGCTGACACCAATGAATGAGAATAACATCAATGGTCACCTTGTATTCGGAGTAACTGGACACGATGTTGTGACAACTGTTGCAAACGGTAAAGTATTGATGAAAGACAGAAGACTGACAGAGATTGACGAAGCGAAAGTTATGGCAGACTGCAGACAGGCAGCAGCCGAACTTGGAAAACGTATCAACAGTCGTTAGGCTTAGATTGACGGATACTGTTCATTAATGTTAACATATATAACAGATGTGGACAGTATCTTTGATCGCACATTTCGTCAAAACTAACCGGAAAGGACAATAAAATAATGAAAGAAAAGAAATCAGAAGCACCTCGCAGAGGAAACGAAGAACTGTTTAAGTGGGATGGTAATCCGACATTTGGTCAGATACTTCCGCTTGCTGCCCAGCATGTACTTGCGGCAGTTGTAGGATGTGTTACACCGGCAATTCTGGTTGCAAATGCAGCGAATAATGCAGGCGGAAATGTAAACATGGGTCTCTTGATCCAGATGTCACTTGTATTTGCAGCATTATCAACATTCCTTCAGCTGTATGGAAATAAGATCCATCTTGGATCCGGACTTCCGGTCATCATCGGTGTAAGTTTTGCTTATGTTCCGACAATGACAGCAATTGCAGCACAGGCTCAGGACGTTAACACGATTTTTGGCGCGATGATCGTAGGTGGTATTGTAGCAATTATCGTTGGACTTACTATTAAGCAGATCAGAAAGGTGTTCCCACCACTGGTAATCGGAACTGTTATCTTTGCGATCGGTCTGTCTCTTTATAAGACAGCCATTAACTACATGGCAGGAAACTCCGCGAACACATATGAAGTGATCGTAGAGCAGAGAGGTCAGACAGCAGCACTTGTTTATGGTTCCTGGCAGAACTGGCTTGTATCCCTTGTAACACTGGCAATCGTAATCGGTCTGAACCATTACGGAAAAGGACTTTTCAAACTTGCATCTATCCTGATCGGTCTGATCTGTGGATATGTACTTGCATTGTGCTTTGGAATGGTTGATTTTTCAGCACTTTCAAACGCAGGTTGGTTCCAGCTTCCACAACCGTTCGCTTTCGGTGTAAAATTCGATATCTCAGCGATTATCCCGCTGGCGATTTTGTTCCTTGTCAATTCCATTCAGGCAATGGGAGATTTCTCCGCTACAACAAGTGGTGGTATGGATCGTCTTCCTACTGACCAGGAGCTCAACGGTGGTATCATCGGTTATGGTATCAGTAATATCGTAAGTGCATGTTTCGGATGTCCTCCGACAGCAACTTACAGCCAGAACGTAGGTATTGTTGGTTCTACAAAAGTTGTAGCAAGAAAGGTATTTTCACTTTCAGCATTTATCCTTCTGATTGCAGGATTGATTCCGAAATTCTCAGCACTTCTGAGAACAATTCCTCAGTGTGTACTTGGTGGAGCAGTAGCATCTGTATTCGCAGGTATCGCAATGACAGGTATCAAGCTTCTTGTAAGTGAAGGTATGTCTACAAGAAATACAACAGTTGCAGGATTATCTATTGCAATCGGTATGGGTGTATCCTTAAGTAACGGATGCTTAAATCAGATGACATCAACAATTTATGATGGATTAGGAATGACAATGGGACTTGAGAACTTCCAGTCCATCATCAATAACACATTTGCATCATCACCGGTTGTACTGGCGACAATTTTTGCAGTTGTTTTGAATTTGGTTCTTCCGAAAGATCCAAAGCCGGAGGCAAAATAAAAGGAAACAGATCTTTGAGAAAAGACAGGTTCTTGGGGAATGATCTGTCAGAGATTTCAAAGATTTAATCATTACGGAAGAACCTGCCGATGGCAGGTTTTCCGTGATAAAAGAAAAAAAGAGAGGTAAAAAGTATGAGTGAAATTATGAGACCTATGTCATTTGAACAGCTTTTAAACTGGACATTGACAGAGTACAAAGAGAATGGAACAGTATTTGGAGAGCGTCATCCATATCATGCGGACAGCAAGTTCAACCGCACAATCTTCGGACGCGATCTTGAGACACCAATCGGACCGGCAGCAGGTCCAAACACTCAGCTGACACAGAATATTATCGCAGCTTACTACACAGGAAGCCGTTTCTTCGAGCTGAAGACAGTTCAGGTAATGGACGGAGACGAGCTTGCAGCATGCATCAACAGACCATGTATCAAGGCTGATGACGAGTGCTACAACTGTGAGTGGTCTACAGAGCTGTTTGTTCCACAGGCAATGGAGGAGTACATCAAAGCATGGTTCCTTCTGAAAGTGATCTCAAAAGAATTCGGACTTGGAAGCATGGACGGATTCCAGTTCAACATCAGTGTTGGATATGATCTTGCCGGAATCAAATCAGAGAAGGTTGACACATTCCTGAACACAATGCAGCATGCACAGGATTCAGAGATTTTCAAGCACTGCAAGGCTTATCTTCTTGAGCATGTTGACCTGTTCGAGAAAGTGACAGCAGAAGATATCGAAAGCATTTCCGGTGATATCTGTAATTCTGTTACAATCTCTACACTTCACGGATGCCCTCCGGAAGAAATTGAGAAGATCGCAATGTATCTGATCACAGAAAAGGGATTCCATACATTTATCAAATGTAACCCGACACTTCTTGGATACGAGTATGCAAGAAAGACAATGGATGACATGGGATACGATTATATCGCATTCGGTGACTTCCACTTCAAAGACGACCTGCAGTACGAGGATGCTGTTCCGATGTTGAACAGACTGATCGCTGTCTGTCAGGAAAGAAACCTGGAGTTTGGTGTGAAGATCACAAACACATTCCCGGTTGATGTAAAACAGAATGAACTTCCAAGTGAAGAGATGTATATGTCAGGAAAATCTCTGTACCCACTTTCCATCTCCGTAGCAAATATGTTGGCAAGAGATTTCGGTGGAAAACTGAGAATCTCCTATTCAGGTGGTGCTGATTTCCATAACATCGAAGGAATCATCGATGCAGGAATCTGGCCGGTAACAATGGCTACAACAATCCTGAAACCAGGCGGATATGACAGACTTTGCCAGATTGCAGGACTTCTTGAGAAAGAAGGCGTTGTATTCACAGGTATCGACGCTGCCAAGACAGAGAAACTGGTTGAGGAAGCAAAGACAAGCCCATATCATGTAAAGGCTGTAAAACCGCTTCCGTCCAGAAAGATCAACAAACAGGTTCCGCTGATCGACTGCTTCATCGCTCCTTGTAAAGAAGGATGCCCGATCCACCAGGATATCACAACATATCTGCAGCTTGTAGAAGCTGGTAAATATGAAGAAGCTATGGATGTTATCACAGAGAAGAATCCACTTCCATTCATTACAGGAACAATCTGTGCACATGCTTGTATGGGCAAATGTACGCGTAACTTCTATGAATCACCGGTACATATCCGTGAGATGAAGCTTGAGGCAGCTCAGAACGGATACGAAGCACTGATGAACAAGCTGACAGCACCTGCAATCACAAAAGAAGGTAAGGCAGCAGTGATCGGTGGAGGACCGGCTGGTATGGCAGCTGCTTACTTCCTGCGCAGAGCCGGAATGGCAGTTACAGTATTTGAGAAGAACGACGCTCTCGGCGGTGTTGTTCGCCACGTGATCCCAGAATTCAGAATTCCTGGAACATCTATTGATAAAGATGCAGCACTTCTTGAGAAGATGGGCGTTGAAGTTCGTCTGAACACAGAAGTAAAAGATACAGCAGCACTGAAAGCAGAAGGATTTACAACAGTGATCCTTGCAGTAGGAGCTTCTGAGCCTGGAGTATTAAGACTTGAGCAGGGTGAAGCTAAGAATGCACTCGAGTTCCTGGCTGACTTCAAGGCAAATGACGGAAAACTTGATATCGGTAAGAACGTTGTAGTTATCGGTGGTGGTAACACAGCAATGGATACAGCAAGAGCAGCAAAACGTACAACAGGCGTTGAACATGTATATCTTGTATACAGAAGAACAAAACGCTATATGCCGGCAGACGAAGAAGAGCTGGTAATGGCAGTAGAGGACGGCGTAGAATTCATGGAACTCCTTTCTCCTGTTAAACTTGAGAATGGAAAACTGATCTGCGAAGTTATGGTTCTTGGCGATATGGATGCTTCTGGAAGAAGAGGCGTTGTTAAGACAGGAGAACTCAAAGAGATCCCGGCTGATACAGTGATTGCAGCTGTTGGTGAAAAAGTTCCGACTGCTCTATACGAGGCAAATGGAATCAACGTAAATGACAGAGGACGTGCTCTTGTAAATGAAGAGACATTAGAGACAAACGTAGAGAACGTTTACGTTGTTGGTGACGGACTTGGCGGACCGGCTACAGTAGTAGAAGGTATCCGTGATGGTCTCAAAGCTGCTCAGGCAGTGATCGGAGAGACTCTTGTAAGAGATTTCGATGCAGAGACAGATGAAGCTGTTGTATACGAGAGAAAGGGTAACCTCGAAGACGTACGCGAAGACAGCACAGAGGCTAAGAGATGTCTTAACTGTGCAGGAATCTGTGAAAACTGTAAGGAAGTTTGCCCGAACAGAGCAAATGTAGCAATCAAGGTTCCGGGACTGGAGAAACATCAGATCATCCATGTGGATTACATGTGTAATGAATGTGGTAACTGTAAGAGCTTCTGTCCGTACGACAGTGCTCCGTACCTGGATAAATTCACATTATTCATGGACGAGAACGATATGGCAGACAGCAAGAATCAGGGATTTACAGTACTGGATAAAGATGCAGTACACTGCAAGGTTCGTTTCTGTGGAGAGATCCTCGACTGGACACTTGGAGAAGAGACAAAGATTCCGGAAGCACTTCAGAAAGTAATGGAGACTGTTTGCAAGGACTACACATATCTGTTAAGATAATAGCAGAAGGTTTATGTGAGATTGCTCCGGTGGAAATTGAGTGAGACCAGAGTGATAATATGTGAGATAGATAGCTCACAGGCATTTGCCTGTGGGCTATCTTCTTTTCAAAAGACGCAGAAATATAGAAAGAAGGGATCTGTAAAATGATAAGCTATTTCAGAGATGACAGACTTTGTGAAGCAGACTCTTTCTTATCGGTAGTAAAGCCTGACTATACAGAATGTCCGATGATAGCTGCTGTCGGTGCGGGAGGAAAGACCTCTACAGTGAGAAGGCTTGCAGAAGAGTATGCGCTGATGGGGAAAAAGGCAATTGTTCTTACAACAACTCATATGAGAGAAGAGACGACTCCATGGAGTTGTGTGGCTGAAGAGGAAGAGTGGATTAGTAAAGGGAAAGCGCTGCTTGAACGAGTGAAGGAATGCCTTGAACAATATGGACAGGCCTGGATTGGGGCAAGAGCGAAAAAAGGGAAAATGAGCTGCGTTCCGGAGTTGATTCTGGCAGAGATAGAAAGCTGGAATGTGCCATTACTTGTTGAAGCGGACGGAGCAAGGATGCTGCCGTTAAAAGTACCGGGAGAACAAGAACCTGTGCTCCTGCCACAGACAACACATGTATTTTCCGTTTATGGAATGGACGCTTTGGATCAAAAGCTGGAAGAAATCTGCTTTCGAAGTGAAAAGGCGGCAGAGCTTCTTGGAAAACAGCCGGAAGATCAGGTGACAGAAGAGGACATAATAAAGCTTGCCTGTCATGAACAGGGCGGGCGAAAAGGCTGTCCAAAGCAGGCAGAGTATATTGTTGTACTGAATAAGGCAGACACAAAGGAGCGGCGAGACAGAGCGTGTAAGATTGCAAAGTGCTTGTATGAGAATGGAATCAAGAATATATTTGTGACATCTTATATGCTGTAATAAATATTGTAGAAAAAGTGCAGAGATTATTCTTGAACGTAAATAAATTAGAAAATAACGGAGAATCATAGAAGATTCTCAGGAAAATAGATGGGAAGTATTGAGATGAAGATATTGATTAAAGGTGCGGGAGACCTGGCAACAGGAATCGCATCCAGATTATATGGCGCAGGGCATCAGATCATGATGACAGATATTGCTGTGCCATTGACGGTCCGCAGACTGGTTGCATTTTCCAGAGCGGTTTATGAAGGTGAGGCAGTTGTAGAAGATATGACGGCGCGCCTGGCAAAGAATCAGGAAGAAGCAGAGGAGATTATGGAACAGGGAGATATCCCTGTGATCGTTGATCCAAAGGCAGAATGTATACAGTGGTTTCAGCCGGATGTGATCGTGGATGCCATCCTTGCAAAGAGAAATCTCGGAACAAAGATCACAGATGCACCATTTGTGATCGGAGTCGGACCTGGATTTACTGCTGGAGAAGATTGTAATTGTGTAGTCGAGACAAAGAGAGGACATACACTGGGTAATGTGATCTGGGACGGAAGTGCGATCCCGAATACCGGAGTTCCGGGAAATGTTGGGGGATATTCTATTGAGCGTCTGATCAAAGCATCCGCAGATGGGGTGATCGAACCGAAGGCTGTGATCGGCGATCTGGTACGAAAAGGACAGATCGTTGCAATTACAGGCGGAGAGCCGGTTTATGCGCTGATGGACGGTATCGTTCGCGGAATGCTTCAGCCAGGTGTTCAGGTGACGAAGGGGCTAAAGATCGGAGATATTGATGCTCGTGCAAAGCAGGAGCATTGCCGGACAATCTCAGACAAAGCAAGGGCGATCGGCGGAGGTGTGCTCGATGCAGTCTGCAGTTATGAAAAGAGCAGAGGAAAATACGCATTGATCTTGCTGGCGGCAGGTCAGAGTGTTCGGTTCGGTTCAGATAAACTGAAAGCAGTTGTAGAAGGTGAAGCAATGTATGAAAGTGCGATCAGCCGGTTTGAAGCATTTCAGGGATTCAAGTCTTATGTAGTGACAGGAAAAGAAGAGATTACACTTTCAGCAGAGTCAGCAGGCTGCACCGTCGTATGCAATAAAGAACCGGAGAAGGGAATCTCTCTTTCTGTAAAGCTCGGTCTGACAAAGGCAATCGAGGATGCGGATGAAAATGGAACACCGCTTCGAGGAGTCCTGTTCAGTGTCTGCGATCAGCCAAGATTAAAAAAATCCACGATTCAGAGAATCATAAATACAGCATTTCATAATCCGGGAAAGATTGTTTGTGCAGGAGAAGGAACAAGAAATGGCAATCCGGTCTTGTGGGATAAGAGATTCTTTGATAAACTTTTGGAGTTAGATGGAGATATCGGTGGAAAGAAGATATTGAAAGAAAACTTAGATTCGCTGAAAATTGTGCCGGTACAGGCGGGAGAACTTCAGGATATTGATCGCAAAGAAGATCTCGGAACGGCATAATGATAGAATTGCTGGTTGCATATAGTGTGAACAGTAATAAAAATAGCAGCGGTGAGCTGAAAGGAGAATGCAAATGCGGGTAGGAGCAGTGATTGCGGCAGCAGGAAAATCTGGTGGATATAAGAGTTATGATAAGATGAAGTCGGTGGATGGAATCCAGGTTCTGCGTCAGATGATTTTAAATTTCAAGAGAGCAGGCGTGGATGAGATCGTGCTGATCACAGGATACCAGGCGGAGCAGGTGGAGAAGAAACTGGCGAAGCTTGGTGCAGTATTCCTTCGCAGTGAAGATTATGAGAAGGAAGAGATGATCACGTCAGCAGTTCGAGGGATGAACTACCTGAAACCGCGCTGTGAGAAATTCTTCTTCTGTCCGGCAGGAGTTTCTCTTTTCACAGAAGATACCGTACGTGTGTTGATGCAAAAAGCGAAAGAAAATGAAAACGATCAGGAGAAAGTCTATGTACCTGTCTGGGAAGAACGAAAAGGACATCCGATCCTGATGGATCGCAGTATGGTTGATCAGTTTGCTTCTTATGAAGGTGAAGGTGGACTTAAAGGCGCCATGGATGCGCTGAATGTAGAACGCATTTTCGTTCCGGTGGAAGACAACGGTGTAGCGATTTACTCCGGACAGGGAGAATCTTTCCGTGAGATTTTCAAAGAGAAGGAAAAGGAGAGAAGAATCCGTCCGAGAGTGAAGCTTCAGTTGGAGAAGAATGAGAACTTCTTCGGTCCGGGAATTGTATTCCTTCTGCGTCAGATCGATACACTTGGTTCGGTAAGAGACGCCTGTGCAAAGACAGGAATGTCTTACAGCAAGGGCTGGAGCCTGATCAGAAGTGCAGAGAAAGAACTCGGATATACCGTCGTAGAGCGAAGTCCGGGAGGCAAGCATGGCGGTGTAGCCAATGTAAGCGAAGCAGGGAAAGACATACTCAGAAAATATGAACTGTTGGAAAAAGATGTGGCGAAATATGCAGAGAAGAGATATAAGGATATATTTGAATCTTGATCTGTCTTTTACACGCAATATGTGAAAAGAAGAAAGCTAATATTAGCGAAAAAAGCGGTCACATGACATTATTAAAATACAGTTAATGAAAAAAGTTGCGTAAATCGCAACTTTTTCAAGAAAAGCGATTGTTAAAATAAAACAAATCGGTTATAATAAGACCATCATTTATAAAGAAAAGACAGGAATAATTACAACATTTTTATGAACAAGGCGCCTGTCAGGAGGAGATAGGATGAAAAAGAGAATTTTAGCAGCAATGATGGCAGCCGTAATGGTGTTTTCTATGGCTGGATGTGGATCCAAAGCCGACGAAAAGACAGATGACACAGCAAAAACAGAAGCAACTGACAACAAAGTCAGTGATGAAGAAGAAACAGAGATCCAGGTATTTATTGCAGCCAGCTTGAAGAATGTAATGGACGAACTCGCAGCACAGTACAACGAAGAACATCCGAATGTAAAGATCACATACAATGCAGACAGTTCAGGTACACTTCTGACACAGATTGAAGAAGGGTATGAGTGTGATATCTTCTTCTCAGCAGCACAGAAGCAGATGGACCAGCTTGAGTCCGATGGTCTTGTGGTAGACGGAACAAGAGCGAATGTTGTAAACAACCAGGTAGTAGTTGTGACAAGAAAAGACAGCGGAACAAAGGTAACAGGACTTGATAACTTAAGCGAAGCAGAAAGCTTTGCACTTGCCGGCGGAAGCGTACCGGTAGGTAAGTATACAAGAACTGCACTTATGAATATGGGTGTTCTTCCGAAGGTGGATGATCCTTCAGCAATCACAACAGAAGAAGTATCAGAAGCACTTGGCGGACTTGAGATCAGCGAGCAGGACAACGTAAGCAAGGTTCTTTCCGCAGTAGTGGAAGGATCTTGTGAAGTTGGAACAACTTACTACTCTGATACATATGGATTCGAGGACGAACTCGATATTCTTCAGACAGTAGGGTATGATCTGACAGGAAATGTAATCTATCCGATCGCACGTGTAGTAAATGATGAGGCTGATGATGCACAGAACGCAGCAGCAGATGATTTCATCAAGTTTGTTCTGTCAGACAATGCAAAGAAAGTATTTGAGTCTTATTACTTCGATACAAATGTAGAATAAAGATAGTGTGATAGTAACGGATGTGTTACTATAGAAGCAGAGGGTTACTGTTCACTCCCGTGTCAATCACTTTGCTGATTGACACGGAGGATGCGTGTTTTGACTTGAATGCATCTCGCCCCATCGCCAAAGGCGATTTAAAATGGCGAGATGCGTTGCTGGTCGCACATCGTGTGAACAGTAACAGCAGAGGCTGCCAGAAATGAAAAGTTTCGGACAGCCTTTTTCTTATAGTTGTAAAGGAGAGTGAATGATAGAATGGATGAAATGATGGAAATCCTGAAGAATCTGGATTGGAGCCCATTATTTATTTCAATAAAAACAGGAATCGTAGCTACGATATTTTCCTTTTTTCTTGGAATCTATGCGGCACGCAAGGTTGTGAAGACAACTCCGGGGAAAAAGGCTATTATAGATGGAATACTGACCTTGCCAATGGTACTTCCGCCGACAGTGGCCGGCTTCTTTCTGTTACTGATCTTCAGCAGGAGAAGACCGTTTGGAATCTTTTTATTTGAAAATTTTGGAATCAAAGTAGTACAGACATGGCTTGGATGTATCATTGCTGCCACAGTAATTTCATTTCCACTGATGTACAGAAATGCCCGTGCAGCGATGGAACAGATCGATGTGAATCTGATCTATGCAGGAAGGACACTCGGCATGTCAGATACAGAAATCTTCTGGAAAGTAGTGATCCCGACCGCAGGACCTGGAATCGCATCCGGAACGATTCTTACATTTGCCAGAGCACTCGGAGAATATGGAGCGACATCTATGCTTGCCGGAAATATTCCGGGAAAGACAGGAACAATCTCGCAGAAGATTGCAATGGTCATTCAGGACGGAGACTATATGACAGCGGGCGTGTGGGTTGCGATTGTCATGGTGATTGCATTCCTAGTGATCTTCCTGATGAATCTGATCTCGGGCAAGAAAATGAAGAATGTCAAGAGGTGGTAAGAGATGGCGATAGAAGTAAAGATTCAGAGAAAACGGAATACATTTGAGCTGAACATAGATTTTAAAAGTGATTCTAAACGAATCGGAATCCTCGGCGCATCCGGATGTGGAAAGAGCATGACACTAAAGAGTATTGCAGGAATCGAGCCGCCGGAGAGCGGATTGATCAAAATTGAAGGAAAGACAGTTTATGACAGCGAAAATAAAGTGAATTTAAAACCGCAGAAGCGTAACATTGGCTATCTGTTTCAGAATTATGCACTTTTCCCTACAATGACGGTGGAAAAGAATATCGCCGCCGGATTAAAAGGGAAAAAGCAGGAGAATGCAAAGCGTGTGCGTGAGATGATTGAGAAATTTCAGCTAACAGGACTGGAAAAACGATTCCCGGCAGAGCTTTCCGGAGGTCAGCAGCAGAGGGTAGCCCTTGCGAGAATCATGGCTTATAAACCAGATGTGATTCTCTTAGATGAACCATTTTCAGCACTTGATATGTATCTGAAGGACCGTCTGCAGCAGGAATTACAGGAACTTCTCGAAGATTATGAGGGTACTGTGATCATGGTGTCTCACAGCAGAGATGAAGTGTACCGGTTCAGTGAAGAACTGCTGATCATCGATCAGGGGCAGATTGTGGCAGCAGGGAAGACGAAAGAATTGTTCCAGAATCCGCAGAGAAAAGAAGCGGCACGGCTGACTGGATGCAAGAATTTCACAAGAGCAGTTTATGTGGATGAGCATACCGCAGAACTAACAGACTGGGGGATTACGTTGTGTACAGAGCAAAGAAATATCCCAGAAAATATCAACTATATCGGTTATCGTGCGCATGATTTTGTCCCGATCTGGGGAGAAGGTGGAAAGAATCAGATTCCATTTCTATTAGAGAGTAAGGCAGCACTCCCTTTCGAAGATAATTATTATCTGAAGCCTGCAAATGAAGAGGCAGATCCGCCTGTGATCTCCTGGTTTGTACAGAGAGAGAATCAGGAGAAGATCCGGAAAAAAGGAATGCCGGATGCGCTGGAGCTGGTGGAGGAAGAAGTGCTGTTCCTGGAATAGCATCTTCCCATATAGATGATTTTTGAGTGAACCGTTACGGTTTGAAAGAAATGTAAAAACTCCTTTTCAGGATATTTACATCAGGGAAAAACTAGTATATAATAAGCACGTTTTTCGAAAACACATCCCGTCCGTTGGTTACGAAACAATTCTTGTGAACAGTAATCAACGGACGGGATGTGTTATGTATGTAGTCACTGATAAATACGGAAAAGGAGGAGCAAAATGAAATCAGTACAGAATGATATGACTGTTGGAAGCCCAATGAAGATGATCTTAAGTTTTACATTTCCAATCTTTCTGGGAAATGTTTTCCAGCAGTTTTATAATATGGCGGATGCTGTGATCGTAGGTAAGTTCGTTGGAACGAAAGCGCTTGCAGCAGTTGGAAGCACAGGAACAATCATGTTTCTGATCTATGGATTTGTAGTTGGAATGACAGCCGGATTTACTGTTCTCACAGCGCAGAAGTTTGGCGCAGGAGACATGCAGGGGATGCGGCGCACCGTTGCGGGGGCAGGAATCCTCTCATTCTTGATCGGACTGTTTCTTACGGTTACCTTTATGTTATTTATGAAACCGCTGTTACATCTGATGCACACGCCGTCTGATATCTTTGCAGATGCATATAAGTATATTATGATCGTCAGCGGAGGAATCCTGGCGCAGATGCTTTATAACTTGTTATCCAGTATTTTAAGAGCACTGGGAAACAGTAAGATTCCATTGTATTTCCTGATCATCAGTGCGTTGCTGAATATCGTGTTGGATCTGGTTTTAATCATTGTATTTCAGATGGGCGCACCGGGTGCGGCAATCGCGACGGTAGTAGCACAGGGCATATCAGGTGTACTCTGTCTTATTTATATTATGTGGAAGATTCCGCTTCTTCATCTGAAAAAGGAAGACTGGCATGTTGGCGGGCAGATTTGCGCGATTCAGTTAAAGATCGGACTTCCAATGGCATTGCAATATTCTATCACGGCAATTGGAACTATGATGGTTCAGTCTGCCCTGAATATTTTGGGATCTACGCTTGTGGCGGCATTTACTGCGGCAAGTAAGATTGAGCAGGTTGTGACACAGGCATATGTAGCGATGGGAACAACAATGGCAACTTACGGAGCCCAGAATATCGGAGCCGGAAATGTACCAAGAATCCGTCAAGGTTTCAAGGCGTGTACGATTCTTGGTATCGGTTACTCTCTTGTAGCAGCAACATTTATCATGACAGTAGGAAAATACATGACCTATCTGTTTGTCTCAGAGGATGTGGATATTATCATGAGTTCTGTGGATATCTATCTGAAATGTATCGGACTTTTCTTCATTCCGCTTGCAATTGTGAATATCTACAGAAATGGAATTCAGGGACTCGGTTACGGACTGCTGCCGATGATGGCCGGTGTTGCTGAACTGATCGGAAGAGGTGTGGTAGGTAGCACGGATCGCAGCAAGAGAGAGAAGTTATCTTGGTGTTTGCCTGGCCAGCCCGGCTGCATGGGTGCTGGCAGGAGGCCTCCTGATCGCGATGTATTATTATATTATGAATGTTCATATGAAGAAGATGTTTGGGGATTATAATCAGAAGGTCTGATTATTCACAATGTGCATTGCATCGCGGTTCGCATTCAACCATTTGGATTTCTCAGTTTCAAAGCGTTCGAAAAGCCAGGCAATGGCTTCATCCATTCCCTCATCGGAGAGCGGAAATGTCTTCTGTTCTTTCTCTTCTTCCGGTGTATCTTCAAAGCACCATGGTTCTGGATAAATGAATACGGTGAAGGTTGTGCTGCTTTTTCCGTCATCTCCGCGAAAGAAATAGCGCATTCCGTGATGTGTACCTGAAAATGGTTCTTTCTTAAGTCCCCCGTAAGGAATCAGTTTTTTATCAATCATAGTAATACAATGTCCTTTCGAAAAAAGTAATTTGTTTTGTTATTGCGTTTTTGAAAAAAGGAAGCCAGAAGTCTGGCTTCCTTTTTATTATAGTGGAATGCGTTTTCTTCTGCAAGAAATGATTTATTCCATAGCTTTTTTGGCAAATTCAGTTGTGACAAGTTTTTCATAAGGAGCGCGTGAATCCAGTTCACCGGCACTTTCCAAAATATCCTGAAGCAGCTCGAAACTCTCTTTTTCAAATATAAGATCTGCTTTCCAGGTGTCCTGTGCATAATAACGGTTTACAATCGCTGTGATGGTTTTAAGATCTGTTTCAGGAAATTGAGGGGCAATCACGGAAGCAATCTCCTCTGGCGTGTGAATCTGAACAAAATCCATACCTTTTTGAAGCGCATTTGTAAAGGATTGGATAATCTCAGGATGTTTGTCGAGATAGCTCTTCTTTGCGCTGTAGGCAGTGTAAGGAACATAGCCGCTGTCAGTACCAAGTGAGGCTACAACATATCCTTTTCCTTCCATTTCCAAAGCGGTTGCACTTGGCTCGAATTCAACAGTAAAGTCTCCACTTCCCTCTGAAAAGGCGGCAGCAGTGGAACCAAAATCAATTCCCTGGTTGATGTTGAGGTCTGTTTGTGGATCAATTCCATTTTTCTTTAAAATATATTCAAATACCATTTCCGGCATACCACCTTTTCTACCACCAAGAACATCTTTCCCTTTTAAATCTGTCCACTTAAAATCTTTCATCTCTTCCCTGGCAACAAGAAAATTACCGGCGCGCTGAGTCAGCTGGGCAAAGTTGACAACAGAATCGTTAGCACCTTCGTTATAGGTGTAGATGGATGCTTCTGATCCCATGAATCCAATATCAGCTTCACCAGAGATGACAGCAGTCATTGTTTTATCGGCTCCAAAACCAGTTATGAGAGTGAGTTCAATTCCCTCATCTTCAAAATATCCATTTTCAATGGCAACATACATAGGAGCATAGAAGATGGAATGGGCTACCTCGTTCAATGTCACAGAGACAGGAGCAGAACTGGTGTCTGATCTGGTTGTGTTGGAGCCAGTTTCTGTTGTGTGGGTTTTGGAATTTACATCATTATCTTTAGCAGAATCAGAACCGCAGGCTGATAACAGCCCAACAGTCAGAGCAGAAGCGAGAATTACGGAAAGCAATTTCTTTTTCATAAATCCTCCAGAGTGATATAAGATTCTCGTTTAAAATATGCAAGAAAAGAGAATAGGTGCCAAATTCTACTCCAAAGGGGTGTTCATTTTGGAAAATATCCTTTATGCTTAGTGTAAACAGAAAGTAGGTGAAGCGTATGGATCTTGTTAAAATTGGAAAATATATTGCAGGGAAACGGAAAGCCCTGGGAATGACGCAGAAACAGCTTGCAGAAAAATTAAATATGAGTGACAAATCAGTATCAAAATGGGAACGAGGCATTTGCTTGCCTGATGTGTCGGTTTATATGGAACTATGTGAGATATTGGGAATCAGCATAAATGAATTTCTTGCAGGGGAGGATATTGACGCAGAAAATGTAGAAAAAAAGTCAGAAGACAACATTATACAAGTTGCGAAAGACAGTAAAAAGAAACAGAAAAATTTAAAGAGCATTTTAGCAGTGGTAACGACATTTGCAGTAATCATGGTTCTGGTTTTAGGAGCAGTTTTTGTTCATAAGGTGATGGAGCCGAAGAATTATATTACAGCAGTTGACCGGACAAGTGCAGAAATGAAAACCGCAGAATTATTGTCGGGAACAGATGGGGCATATCTTTTTAAATTTTATGCAAAAGAAGAGTATAAGACGCTGACAATTTATTTGTCAGAGTATCAGGCGGGAGAATTGATCAATAAAAGTAAAGTGGCAGATCTGGACTATGATGGGATCGAATCGGCTAAAA
>OGPW01000987.1_pt1 | contig 20992 bp, 19 predicted proteins | sample 1553061 | NCBI WGS metagenome assembly OGPW01 (sample SAMEA2580292, study PRJEB22360) | human gut metagenome | biome: human gut; feature: human-associated habitat; material: faeces | place: Denmark | collected 2008/2010
TGAATATGCCAAAATCCCGAGACATACAAGCCAAAATTCCATTGCCGCAGGCAATTTGGAATGAATTTTGGCTACGTTACTGTGAACGGAGTGAACAGTAACGAAAACATGATTACTTTTCACTTCCATATCTATCGCTCCACTGTTCAACACAGATTATGCGCATTTTGCCTTGAATCCAAAGATTAGACCATGCACTCATGAAGTTCTTCTCTCTCAATCCCCTTTTCCTGCATTACATGCTTGATCTGTTCTACCGCCTCAAGCGGTGCTGCCCAGGCAAGTCCACAACCGGCCGAGATTACTCTTGGCACCGGAATCAGTCTGCCCGGTACCTCCTCTGCCTTACACGCTTTTTCCATCGCCATCGCATCCGCAGTTGTGTGAAATGTCACCACAAGTTTTAATTCTTTCTTTCTCATTTATGAGATCTCCTGTTTTCCTCTTATCTTTCTTAAAAAATCACAGATTGCCCAGGCAATACTCATACCTGCCGCAATCCCCAATGCATATAAAAATGTATCTCGTCCATAATTCCATGCCTGATGTAAATTCCCTTCAACAACACTTCTCATACAATAATAAAGCGTGCTTCCTGGAATCAGTGGAATCACCGATGTTACAAAAAATGAAGTCGAAGTACTCCTGCAACTACGCGCAAGTATCTCCGCATATAAGTCGATTCCAAAAGCTGCTGCCAATGTCGGGAAGAACACGCCTCCCCAGAATCCTCTGCAGATGATAAATAACAGCCAGCCCAGAAAACCGCCAAGTGCCGCCAATGGAAGGTGTTTCTTCTTCATATGAAACAATATGCCAAATGCAACCGAACCCGCTGCACCTGTAAATAATTGAACAATATACGTCATCAACCAATCCTCCCAATCAGAAATATTGCTCCGATAAATCCAAGTGCAAGCACTGCTGCAAGAAGCATTGCCTCTATAAAACGCATAACCCCAGATATCGTATCTCCAATCAATATATCACGAATTGCATTTGTTGCCATTAATCCCGGGATCAATAACATAATATCACCAATCATAATCTTATCCACGTGCAGAGCCGGAAAAAGCCTCGCCATAACACAAATAAAACATCCCGCAAGAAATGATGCCACAAATTGAAACGTCACTTCATTCATGCAATACTTTCTTATATGTCTCTGTGCTCCCCAGATTAAGATGCCTGCTAATCCGGCCAGTAATGCATCCCAAAGATTTCCTCCATAGAAAAGCGCAAAACTAAAAGCTGCCAGAATACTCCCTGCGAGTTTTCCTGTCTGTGTCGGAACAACTTTATCAATCTGATCGAAGACTTTCCTGAGTTCTTCAGGAGACATAGGATTCTGGCAAAACTGTCTACTCAAATTATTCAATTTCTCCAGCTTCTCAAAATCATTTCCTCCGGTCTTTCGGATTCTCCTTGTCTGAGTTCGTACATTTTCTTCTGGAAATTCCATTGTAATAACAATACTCGATGTGATCACGAACACATTCATCTGTGTTGCACCGCATGCATATCCCATACGGTTCAATGTATCTTCTACACGAAATATCTCCGCCCCGCTTGAAAGCAGCGCATCTCCGATATCAAGAAATACATGCAGATATTTTGTTGAAATATACATGCTGTTATCCTCACACTTTCCCTTTTCTCAACTCTCTTATTATAACCGAAACCAAACAAATAGAAAACATTTTTTATTACTAAAATGCTCCCTTTACCAAATTCACATTCAGTAAAGGGAGCAGGGCTTTTTACTATTTCATTTTACTCGATCACAACAGCAAATCCATCTTCGATTTCTTCTACTGTTGTTTTCTTTCCGTGATCCTTTGCAAATTTCTCCACATTTGTTTTCTGATGTGGTTCTGTCACAAGAACCTTTACCGGACTATTGTCACTTTTAATCGCTTCTGCTGTCAGCATCAATGGTTCTGGACAAGATAATCCTCTTGCATCTACTTCTCTCATAACTATTTTCTCCTTATTTTGCTTCGCTTCTCTTGTTTGTAAATGCGATTACAAAACATACAATAATACAAATAATTGCTGCGATCTTACCTGCTGGCGGAACAGCTCCGGCTACGATCTCACCTGTCTCAGCATTCAGTGCTGTTCCACTTGCTGCCAGGCCAAGGTTATGTGCAAGTGCTCCACCTGCAAACATACCGATCACTGTTACTCCTGCATCAGATGATCCCTGACCTGCAAGTACAAGCTGACGCAGCGGGCATCCTCCTGCAAGAACTGCCGCAAATCCTACTGCATACATTCCAAGAATGCTCCACAGGTGCTGGGAGTGAGCGATCACTCCAGGTGTATTGAATGCAAGAACAAAATGTCCTGTTGCAACATTATATACAAGCATAACTGCGAAGAATCCTACAATGATTGTGATCAGGTCAAAGTTCTTCATAAGAATGATATCGCGGATACTTCCTGCGAAACACATTCTTGATTTCTGAGCAAATGCTCCAAAGAGAAGTCCACCGATCAGAGAAATAATGATTGGTGCATGCATACTTCCCGGACCTGCTGTACTACTCTTTAAAAGATTTGTTCCAAGTGCAAGTACAAGTACTCCGATCATAAGAAGTGGAAGTACACTTCCGCTCACTTTATTTGTCACATGTGCACGCCCAAGGCTGAAACCTTTCTTCAGTGCAAACACGCCTGTAGCAACACCAAGAGCAAATCCGATCAGTGCTACCCATGCATTCAGATCTCCGGCTGACATACGTATCACCATACGAAGCGGACATCCAAGGAATACAAGTGCTCCGATCACAAGAATCATTCCGAGTACAAAACGTACGATTGTGGAAGATCCTGCTGTTGCACGATATTCTTTTGTCGCAATTGAAATAATAAATGCACCGAGGACGATTCCGATGATTTCCGGTCTTGCATACTGTACCGGCTCTGCGGAATGAAGTCCAAGTGCTCCTGCTGTATCACGTACAAAACACGCAACACAGATTGCCATGTTCGCTGGGTTACCAAAATAAGCAAGTGTTGCTGCTACCAGACCCATTACGACACCGGCGATTCCCAGTTTCTTCTTTGAATCAAACAAATTCATTTCCTTTTCCTCTCTTTCTCTACAACTCTTTTATTGCACGAATTGCAAAATCGACCTCTTCTTCTGTATTGTAATGAGAAAAACTGAATCGGACAGCTCCCTGTTCTACTGTACCGAGTGCTTTGTGCATCAGTGGTGCACAATGTGCTCCCGGTCTGGTCGCAATCCCATAAACTTCATTTAATTCATCACTGACTTCAGAAGAGTCATAATCTCCCAGATTGAAAGTCACGATCGGAGCTCTTTCCTCTGCTGTAAAATCTCCATAGACTTTCACATCCGGGATCTGAGAAATCCCATCATAAAACCTGCGCATCAGATGAAGTTCTTTCTCACGGATCACATCAATTCCTGTACGGTTCAGATAATCAATTGCTGCGCCAAGTCCTGCAATCCCATGCCCATTAAGAGTTCCGGCCTCAAGAGCCGTCGGCATCTGGGACGGATGATGCATGTTATAAGTATCCACGCCACTTCCTCCACACAGAAGCGGACGAATTTCCACACCTTCTCTAACATAAAGCCCTCCGGTTCCCTGCGGTCCAAGCAGACCTTTATGTCCTGTGAAGCACAATACATCAACCCCAAGTTCCTGCACATCAATTGGATAAACACCTGCTGTCTGAGAAGCATCCACAACAAACAAAATATGCTTCTTCGATGCAATCTGTCCTACCCGTTTCAGGTTGATCATATTTCCTGTCAGATTCGAAGCATGCGTACACACAATTGCTTTTGTGTTTTCACGCACTGCATTCTCCATCTCTTCATATGACGGATTTCCCTTTTCATCACAGTTTAGAATCGTAAGCTCTACTCCCTGTTCCTGACACCAGTACAGCGGACGCAATACTGAATTATGTTCCAGCACTGTTGTGATCACATGATCGCCCGGTTGAAATAAACCTTTCAGTGCAATATTAAGACTCTCTGTGGAATTTGCAGTAAATGCAATTCTTGTCGGACTTTCTGCATTGAAAAAATCTGCAAGCTTTTCCCTTACTGCATAGATACTTCTCGAAGCATCCAGTGCAGCTTCTGTTCCGCCTCTCCCTGCATTCCCCATATGCTCGAGAGCATAGAGAATCGCCTGTTTTACTTCTTCCGGTTTCTGTAATGTAGTTGCCGCATTATCCATGTAGATCATAGGGCTTCTCTTCCTTTCTGTATGTGTTTATATCGTTTACTTTTCAGATACAAATCACTAGTTATAGTATACTTCTCTTTTCTGTTTCCGTCTAATAGGAATCCGTAATGGATCTGCCCTATTTATAGGAATTTTCTATAAATAGGGCGTGTTATTTGCTATTCATCTATCCCTGTATTTTCTTTCTTCAAATACATTCTCTTTATCATCTTTATAAAACGCTCTGCTGCCGGAAGCAACGGATATTCTGCATCATAGACAAGGTTGATCATTCTCTTTCCACCTTGACTGCCCAGTGGAAAAGCCAGAAGTGTTCCATTTTTCAATTCCTCTTCTGCCGCAAGTTTAGACAAAATCGTAACTCCCATCCCTTTACTTACAGATCTTTTGATTGTCTCCTGATTCTCCATCAATGCTGCAAGCTTCAGTTTCTTCATATCAATCCCTTGTTCTGCCAGCATTTTTTCTGCTTCTTTCTTTGTTCCGGATCCTTCTTCTCTTAAGATCACCGGCTCGTCCATGATCCAATCCGCCAATATTTGTCCACCACAAAGCTTTTCAACAAATTTCTCATTTGCCGGAGTAAGCACAACTAATTCGTCTTCATAAAATGGAAGATATTTACAGTTTCCTTTCTCAATCACGGTTCCTGTAAATCCAATATCAATATGATGGGAAAGAATCATATCGATAACTCCTTTACTGTCTGTCTCAAAAAGCTTCAATTTTTCGCCAGGATATTCTGCATGAAATGTAGACATTACATTTGGAAGAATATATTGCGCCGGTACGGTTGAAGCACCAATACGAAGTACATTTCCCTCCGGTTTTATTTCTTTTCCAAACCGTCCTTTTATTGTCTTTTCGATTTCAAGCATTTGTACCGCATAAGCATAAAGCTCTTTTCCACTCTCTGACAGCTCAACTCCTCTTGTATTTCTTATAAGGAAACAGGTATTCAGTTCTTTTTCTAATGCAGACACATGTGCACTGATAGTTGGCTGCGTAAGGAATAACTGCTTTGCCGCTTCCGAAAAACTTTTTGTTTCTGCTACTTTCACAAACGCTTCCAGTTGTTTTAAGTTCATTCACTCTCCCCTTACTTTCCTCTGATTTGTTCTCTTTGCAATTTATTTCCTGCGGAGCGTTCTGTCTGTGCACCTTCTTTTGCTGTAAATCCGATTCGATCTGTATATTCAAAAATCAATCTGGCATTTTTTCTGCTTGTCTGAAATACTTCTTTCACCTGACTCAGTGTAATCACTTTAGATACAGATAACATACGGCTTACTTCTGTTCTAATTTTAAACGTAATCTCTGTTGTTGTATAAACACTCTCACAAACCTCTGTAATTTCGTTTTCTTCCTGCATATAATTCAGAATTTCCATCAATTCATCCTGACTTTGTATTCCACTTTTCTTTTTCGTTTTTCTTGCTGACTCAAAAAATGTTTCCAATTCCACTTTGTTCAAAAAGAAAACGTTATTCTCATCTGATTGACTGGCAAAGATTTCTCTTAATTTAGAAACTTCTTCCGTCTCTTTTACTTTATATCCCTCCGGAGAAATCAGCTCTATACTAGAATTTTCCTGTTGCAACCTTATACAACCGACATTTCCATGTTCCTCCAATAGTATAAGACATTTCTGAATTTCCCGATTCTGTTCCTTTTTCCCTTTGCTGATCTGATTGAAAAGAACTGTCTTTGGCATTCCTCTTCGATATGGATGAGCAGACAACCAGCTTTCCAATTCATCCATAATTCTCTTTTCTAAAGAAATCTGTTCCTGCAGGCTCTTTTCTTGATCTGGGATTTCCTTTGAACACTTATTTTCTTGATTCCAAAGATTGTTTTCCAACAGTTCCAGTCTTTGTAAAACCCCATCATGATATTTTCGCTCTTTTTTTTCTCCCATTTCAAGGATAATTCCTCCACCGATTGTCTCGAGTGGTGAATAAAATCGGACAATAAACCTGTCCCCTGGACAAAACGCAGCAGGTTCTTCTAACCTTAATTGGACATAGGCTGATTCCCCCGGCTCAACTTTCTCACAGGACAACGGAACTGCTCTGCACAGAACTTCTGTTGTTCCGCTATAAAAATGTAATCGAGTCTGATGTTCAATACTTCTTTTACTTTGAGGAAGAAGGGTCAGTTTTGCATTCACATAGCGGCTGACTTTCATACTTCCTTCCGGTGCAATCACATTTCCTCGATACACAAACTTCCCATCACTGCTCTGTCTTCGGTCCGTCTGAACCAGGTTCAGTGCGCTTCGCTGACCTGCTTCACAAGCTTCTGCCTCCTGCTCATGCACCTGAACTCCACGAACTCTGCACGAAGTTTGTTGTGGATAGATCATCACCTGATCTCCCGAATGAATTTTCCCGTCAAGAAGTGTTCCCGTCACAACTGTTCCGCTTCCTTTCATTGAAAATACTCTGTCCACAGGAAGTCTTGGAAATGCAGGAATTTTCCACATTTCCTTCTGCTTTTTTACACATTTCAGGATTTGACTTCTTAATTCTTCTATTCCAGCTCCTGATTTTGCTGAAACACGTACAATGTCCACATTATATTCCAGCTTATCTTCTACCTGATCATTTCTCTGACCTACTGTAAGCAACTGTTGCATTTCTTCACAAACCTGCTGTTCTACCATCTCCAGCCATTCCTCATCCACAAGGTCACATTTATTCAAAACAACAAGGATATTCTCAACACCCAGAAGGCGTAAAATTGCCAGATGTTCTCTTGTCTGTGGCATAATCCCCTCATCTGCTGCAATTACAAGAAGAACAAGGTCCATTCCTACCACACCTGCAGTCATATTAGAGATAAATTTCTCATGCCCGGGAACATCAATGATTCCGACACGCTCTCCGTCTGTCAAATCCATCCATGTAAACCCTAGATCAATTGTGATTCCACGTGCTTTCTCTTCTTTCAGACGGTCTGTATCTCTTCCCGTTAATGCCTTGATCAGTGTCGTCTTACCATGATCGATATGTCCGGCAGTTCCGATGATCACATGTCTTTCCATCTAATGCAGTCCCTTTCTTAATACTGTTTTCTTTCTCAGTTCTGTTTTCTTTCCATAACATGTCTGATCTGTGTCGCCAGATATTCGATTCCTTCTTCCGAGAAAGTTCTCATATCCAGAAGGAAACGCCCTTCCTTTATTCTTCCAATTACCGGAACTGAAAGATTTCTCATCCTGCTTTCTATTTCTTCAACGGTGATCTCAGTTGGTTCCAATGCTACTCCATAACTTGGAATCTCTGTTTCGGGAAGTGCACCGCCACCAGCCTTAGAAATACATTTTTCCACTCGAATCTGAACGGACGCTCCCTCTTGATTCCATCTATCAGCACAGACTCTTGCTTTCTCTTTTATTTCCTCCACAGGTCTTGTCAGCATTCTCAGTGTTGGAATCTTTTGAACCGCTTCTTTCTGATCCAGATAACATTTCAACACTTCTTCTATTGCTGTCATTGTAAATTTATCTGCTCGAAGAGCCCGAAGTAATGGATGATTACGCATCTGATCAATATATTTTTTCTTTCCGACAAGGACTCCTGCCTGTGCTCCACCAAATAGTTTATCCCCACTAAAACAAACAACATCTGCACCGGCCTTTACTTCTTCCTGTACGGTTGGTTCTTTGGATAAACCATATTCCTCCAGATTTATAAGTACGCCACTTCCCAGATCTTCAATCACAGGAATTCTGCTTCGTTCTGTATGATTCTCGAAGGTTTCAGGTGACAATTCTTGCGTGCACTCTATCAGACCAGTACTTAATTCATATAATTCTTCTGCACTTACCGATTCTGTAAACCCGACAATCCTGTAATTACTTGTGTGGACTTTCAAAAATGCTTTCGTCTTTTCACTGACTGCTGCTTTATAATCTTCTATCCTTGTACGATTGGTTGTCCCGACTTCTTTCAAAATAGCACCGCTTAATTCAAGAACTTCCGGAATACGGAATTTCCCTCCGATTTCAACAAGTTCTCCTCTGGAGACGATCACTTCTCCGCCTTTTGTCAATGCACTCAAGGCAAGAAGTACAGCTCCGGCATTGTTATTCACAACAATTGCCGCTTCTGCTCCTGTGATCTGACAAAGCAATTCTTCTGCATATCCGGTCCTGTTTCCACGTTTTCCAGTCTGTAGATCATATTCCAGACTGGAATAGTTCTCTGCAACTGCTTTCAGTTTTTCCGCAACCTCATGACTAAGCGGTGCACGTCCAAGTCCGGTATGAAGGATTACTCCTGTTCCGTTATAAACTGGTTGAATCTCCTTTTTCTGTTCTTGTTCCAAAAGATGGTTCACTTCTGATTTCTTTGAACTTGATTCTATCTCATGCAGAAATTTCTGAATCATTTCTTTTGCTTCATGCTCACTGATTCCCTTTTTGATTCCTTGTGAGATTTCATTTCTCAGATTCTCCACAGAATCTCTGACTGCTCCGAGAACACGCTCATATCCTTCTTTCTCTGCCAGCCTCTGGACATTCTCCTTTTTCATCAAGTCATCTACTCGCGGAAGCAGGCGAAAGATCTGATTCTTTTCTTTCTGTAAATTTTCTCTTTTCTTATTCTGATCTGACTGTTCCAACTACTGCTGCTCCTTATTTTCTCTTTCTACAGCGAAATGCCGCAAGAAACCGTTACTGCTCACAAAGCACTGTGAACAGTAACAAGAAATCTCTTACAGCATTTCCATTTTTCCTTTTTTTAGTTGGATGAGTTTTTCCTGCCGCTCTTTAACACAGCCTACAACAGAAACTTTCGTCTCCATTCCCACTGCCTCAAAGTCTGCTAACAGACAATCTAATTCTTCTCTTGGGACACTGACAAGAAGTCCTCCTGAAGTCTGCGGATCGCTGATCAGATCTAAATAGACCTCTTCTATATCTCCTGCATCCAGTCCTTCTGCTGCAAACTCCCGGTTCTTATATGCTCCTGCCGGAACGAGTCCCATCCTTGCATATGCAATCGCTTCTGTCATATATTCAATCTGCTCCGGATATAATTCCAGAGTCATGTCACTTGCCTCAGCCATCTCTGTACAATGTCCCAGCAATCCAAATCCCGTCACATCTGTACATGCGTGGATCGTGTGTTTCTCAATTGCTCTTTTCGCTCTCTGATTCAATGAAGCCATTACTTTCGCTGCTTCATCTGCGGCTGCTTCGGAAGCCATCTGTGCTTTCACTGTTGTATTCACAATACCACTTCCAAGCTGTTTGGTCAGAACCAGCACATCTCCCGGCTGACACCCGTAATTCTTATAAATCTTATCCGGGTGAACGAAGCCTGTTACCGAGAGTCCGTATTTCGGTTCATCATCCTGCACCGAATGACCTCCGACCAGAACGGCTCCTGCTTCTAACACCTTGTCTGCTCCACCTCGCAAGATCTCCCCTAAGATCTCTGGATCCAGACAATTTGGAAAACATACAATATTCAATGCAACCTTCGGCTCTCCTCCCATTGCATATACATCGCTTAAGGAGTTCGCCGCTGCAATCTGTCCGAACAGATACGGATCGTCCACAACCGGTGTGAAGAAATCCAGTGTCTGTATCATGGCAGTCTCATCCGATATTTTATAAATTGCGGCATCATCTGATGTCTCAACACCGACAAGCAGACGCTCATCGGAAAATTTAGGCAGCTTACCCAGAACCTGGGCAAGGGTCTCAGGACCGATTTTGGCCGCTCAACCAGCTGTCTTTGTCATCTGTGTCAGATGAATCTCTTTGAGTCCCTTACTCATTTCGCCCACTTCCTTTCGAATATTTTTTCAAAATAATTCCCTCGGTATACGAAAAAGCTGTTGCAGCAGCTTTTCCATCACATTTTCAAATTACTATAACTGTTCCTATGTTTCTAACAAGGTTTCACAATCTTACCTGCATTATTCATAGACTCTACAATGTCATACATATTTGTAACTGTTCCTACTGCAAGCTTGTCTTTCATTCCATAATAATCCAGACATGTTCCGCAAGTCACAATCTCAACGCCCTGGCTTTCCAGATTCTTCAGATCCTCCAGAGAATCAGATCCTTCACATGTGATCTTAGCGCCACCGTTGTAGAAGATCATCTTCTTTGGAAGCTCATCAAGCTGTGTGATTGCAAAGATGCAACCTTTAATCAGCACTTTTCCGAGCTCATCATTTCCACTTCCCATCTTGTCAGAAGAAATCACAACTACCGTATCCCCTGTCGGAACACAATCGCAAACCGCACCCGCCGGTGCAGTCTGAGTTTCCTCTCCTGCAAGCGCCTGGATTGTCACTTTATATTCATCCTCTCCAAGCTTCTCCTGTGTTACTGTTGCGCCTGTACTCTGTGCCATCTTTGTCACATTAGCCACTGCTGTCTCATTGTCAACGAGAACTTCTATTGCCTCCGGAGCTGTCAAAGCATCTAATGCTTTCTTTGTCTTGATTACCGGAACCGGGCATTTATCTCCCATAGCATTTACTGTTACCATTCTATCGCTCTCCTTTACCTATTCGTTCAGGTATTTCAACCTCCAGGCTTCTGTTTTTCAGTATAACATTTTTACTATAGGTTATCAAACTATTCTATAGAAATTCTCTATAAATTTCCTTCTTTCTGATTCACATTTTTACGCAAAGCTTCTCCCAACTCTGTAATACACAGTAATGTGATTACAAGCACGCTTCCCGGAATCAGAATGATCCACCAGGAGTTTGTCATCAATGCCTTTTCAGAAAGCGAGAGCATGCTCCCCCAGGAAATGATTTCCATCGGAAGACCAATCCCAAGAAAGCTCAATGTTGACTCTGCTATAATTGCACTTCTGATGTTCATCACGACCATAAACATAATCGATGAAACAAAATTCGGCAGCAAATGCACACGTAAAATATGCCAGAAACTTCCACCCATACATTTTGCAGCAATCAGATATTCACTCTCGCGGAGCTGTCGTACCTCAGTGCGTACCATTTTTGCAATATTCATCCAACTGGTAAACCCAATCACTATGGTGATTGCAACAACTGAGTTCTTTCCTGCCAGTGCCTGAAGAAAGATAATTAACAGAATGGAAGGAATACTCAATAAAATTTCTGTAAAACGCATCATCAGTTCATCCATCCACTCCGGTGCGATTCCACTGAAGGATCCGTAGATCACCGCAATCGTAGTCGATAACACGGTGGATATCAAACCGATAAACAGCGATATTCTACCACCGTATAAAATCATTGAAAAAATATCTCTTCCCATCGTATCCGTTCCAAAAAAGAACTCTTTATTCGGTGAAATGTTGCAGTTCTCCAGATCCATGTATGTAGGGTCTTTCGTCATAAAGAAACGACAGAAAACACAGGCAAATACGATGACTGCAAGAATACTTCCGGCAATGATAACGGCATTATTTTTTTTCGCTTTTTTCATTTTCTCCACCTCATACCATATCTGCCTTTCCTGTCATTTTTATCTCTTTCATTCTTGGATCGATCCATTCACTGACAGACTGTCCGATCACATTTCCTGCAATAACAAAAATACCGGTAAATACGCAAAGCACCATCAGCATATTGTAGTCATGATATTTTGCACTTTCAAAAGAAAGCGTTCCTATTCCTGGATAGGAAAATACCATTTCCACGATATACGTCCCTTCGATCACATGCTGAAGTGAAATTGCCATCAGACTGATGAACGATGGCATAATATTTTTCACACAGTGAAAGAACAATACTCTTTTTCGCGACATTCCTTTTGCCTTTGCCAGTAAAACATAGTCTTTTCTAGTTTCTTCCAACAATCGGTTACGGATCAGATACGCATAATACCAAAGGTGGCTCAGCACAACAACTGTCAGCGGAAGAATCAGATGCGTCAATCTGCTCAACGGATTTGCCGATTGTCCGAGATCATATGCCCCACTTCCCGGAAGGAGCTTTAGATTCACACTAAAGATCAAAATCAATACAAGTGATAACCAAAATTCCGGAATACAGCTTGTGATTGTTCCCACCTTACGCAAAATCCGGTCTGGAAGCTGATTTTCATAATACACACAGAAAATTCCAAGCAAAAGTGCCAGCCCAAATGTCAGGATAAAACCAATTCCGCCAAGCAATAATGTATTGACTAAACGTCCCTCGATCACCGTAAGAACATCTTGCTTATATTTATAAGAGATTCCAAAATCCCCCTGAAAAGCATTTCCAAGCCATTTCACATACTGAACAGGGATAGGTTCGTTTAATCCAAGTCGTTCCATTGCATGCTCATGTTCTTCCACAGACATCCTCTCTGCACGCTCTCCATAATAAGAAACCAGCGGATCCCCGGGCGCCAGCCGCGACATTACAAACACAAGAAGTGCGAGCACAAAAACAGATAGCAAGATCAGTCCGATTTTTCTAAGCCATTGTTTCTTCATCTCTCTGCTCCTCTCCTGAAACCTCCGGAATCGGAATCGCCTCCAGAAGTTTCTTCGTATATAAATGCTGCGGATGTTCAAACACCTGCTCGGTTTCTCCTATCTCCACAAGTTTTCCATCCTTCATCACTCCGACACGGTCGCACAACAAACGCACCATTGAAAGATCATGAGCAATAAAAAGGATCGCACAGTCATGTTCTCTTTGTAAACGCCGAAACAACTTCACCATCTGTGCCTGTGTTGTCACATCAAGTGAAGCGATCGGTTCATCTGCGATCAAGAGCTTCGGCTTCATTGCAAATGCCCTTGCGATTGCAACGCGCTGTCTTTGTCCGCCGGATAACTCCGATGGCCACATCTGAAGCTGTTCTTTTTCCAATTCCACTTCTTCCATCATTTCACATAAAAAATCATGTTGTTCTTTCTTGTCAGAAAATACTTTATGTATTTCCAATGGCTCTGCAAGGATCTTCTCTACCTTCATTTTCTGGTTTAAGGAAGATGTTGAATCCTGAAAGATCATCTGCCGCTCTTTTTGCAGTCTTCTCGCATTTTTCTTTTTTTCTTTTTTATCAAGAAGATTTATCCCATCATAAGAAAATGTTTCTGCTTCCGGACTTAGAATTCCCATCAGACATTTTCCAACCGTTGACTTTCCGGATCCTGACTCACCTACCAGTCCAAAAATCTCGTCTCTTCTTATCTCAAAGGACACATCTTTCACCGCTTGAAACACCCTTTTTCTATCTAAAGGATAGAAGTAGGACAAATGTGAGATTTCTACCAGTTTTTCATGCAATTCTGATTCACTTATTAATTTTGATTCATTTCTATGCATATAATAAGGATGATCATGAAGCAATTTCTTTGTATAAGAATGTTTTGGAGCTGTGAAAAGCTGTTTTGCTTCTTCCAATTCCACGATATTTCCATCCTGCATGACTGCCACCCTGTCTGCGATCTGAGCAACAACTCCGAGATCATGTGTGATAAATAGAATGCTTAAATTCAATTTTTTCTGTAATTTTTTCAACAGTTTCAGAATCTCTGCCTGAATTGTCACATCCAAAGCTGTCGTCGGTTCATCCGCAATTAAAAGCTTTGGATTTGAGGCAAGTGCTATTGCAAGCACACATCTCTGACGCATTCCACCTGAAAAATGATACGGATATAGATCATAACGCTGCTCTGCGTCTTTGATCCCAACGAGCTTCATCAGTTCGATTGCCCGCTCTTTTGCTGATTCCTTTTTATTCTGCTTTAAAGCTTTTTCATGCAGCAAAATAGCCTCTTCTATCTGACTTCCAACTGTCATCGTCGGGTTTAACGTACTCTGTGAATCCTGAAAGACCATCGCGATTCCATGTCCTCGGATCTGCTGCATCTCTTTTTCATTATATCCGATCAGGTTCTGATCTTTATATTGAATGGCTTCGCCTGTCACAGAGGCACTCTTTGGCAGTAATTTCAAAATTGATCGGCACAGTACAGTCTTTCCACATCCTGACTCTCCAACAAGAGCAAGGACCTCCCCTTGTCTTAACGACAAGGAGACGTCCTTTACTACTTGTTTCTTTCCATCTGAAGTTTGAAATTCAACTGACAAATGCTTCACTGCCAGTATTTCTTCTATTTTCATTCGATCGTCCAATCCTCTACATTCCAGAAAATTCCAACACCATGATGGCCAAGAACTGTATCCTTTGTAATTCCCTGGATTTTCTTATTCGTCACATAATCTACATCGCAATAACAGAAGAATGTATATGCCGGATCTTCTGCAAGTGCAACCTGAAACTTTGCATATGCTTCTTTACGTTCATTCTCATCACTTGTCTGTCTTGCCTGTGTCAGATAAGTGTCTACCTGTTCATTGGAATATCCACTGTAATTACTTCCTTTATCTGTACCAAACACTTTATATGTATGGTCATCAGCATCAAACGGGCTTCCCCATCCGATCAAAAATGCTTCCTGATTTGCCCAGTCGATTTCTGACTGAACCTGTGCTTTTGCATCAACTCCAACTTCTTTCAGCTGCTGACATGCGATAGCCGCAAGATCTGAGCGTACCTGATCGCCTTCCATCACATTGATCGTAAAAGAAAGCTTTTCTCCGTTTCTCTCATAGATCCCGTCATCTCCCAATGTCCAGCCTGCCGCTTCTAACACTTCTTTTGCTTTCGCCGGATCATAAGAGTATTTCTCTACATCTTCATTATTATATTTATTCCTCTGAAGCGGACCATAAGCTACAACACCTTCTCCCAGAAGAACACTGTCTACCATCTTCTGACGATCGATTGCATAACTGATTGCAGGAATTGCATCTTTGTTTCTCTGCCAGAACTCATTATTAAAGTTATAAAGGATACCTCTGTAATCTGCTGTCTTCATATCATATACGGTAAAAGCATCATCATCCACGAAATTCTGTGCATCCTTCGGTGTTACCTGTGCCAGGTTGATCTCGCCGGATTTCAGCTGAAGTGCTTTTGCATTATCATCCGGTACAATCTTAAACACAATTGTATCGATTTTCGGAGCTCCTTTATAATAATCCTCATTCTTTACAAGTGTAATGCTCTGTCCTTCATCCCACTCCTGAATCTTGTACGGACCTGTTCCAATCGGATTATGGAAATATTCATCAGCCTGCATATCCTTGCCTTCCAGTAAGTGTTTCGGAAGGATACCAATTGTCATATAATCAAGAAATGCCACATTCTTGTCCTGAAGTGTAAATGAAATCGTCTTATCATCGATCACATTGATTGTTGTAACATCCTCGTAATTAGAAGCAATCTCTGATTCATTGTCCGGATCCATGATTGCTTTGATTGTAAACTCAACATCCTCTGCTGTAAATTTTTCTCCATCATGCCAATTTACATCATCTCTAAGATGGAATGTATAAGTATTTGTCGCGTCATCCAGCTCCCAGGATTCTGCCAGTCCCGGTACTACCTCATTATTCTCATCATGTGCTGTCAGACCGTCAAACAGAAGCAGATTAATCTCTCCATGCTCATCAATAGCCGGGTTAATCCTTGTGTAATCATTACTTCCATAGATTAATGTAGACCCGCTTTGTGTAGTCTTATTATTTGCATTGTCTGATTTGCTTCCACAGCCTGTAAGTACACAACCTGCCAACATGCAGACTGCTAATGTTACCGCGATCACCTGTGATAGTTTTCTTCGTTTCATCGTTTTCTCCTCATGCTGTCTATTTTCTGTCAATGCAATTTATTGTATAAGAAACAGAATAAACCCACAAGCCAGGTGGGGGGATATAAGATGTTTTTTATTGCTCAATTAAAAAAAACTCCGGTGATTTCAAAAAACACCAGAGCTTTAAATCTTCTATATCTAGTTTTATTTTTAACTTTCTTTTCCTTCACCCGCAAAGTATTCTTTCACAAGCTTTACAACTACACCTGACAACAAGAATACTGCGATCAGGTTCGGAATTGCCATCAGACCATTGAATGTCTCGGCAATATTCCACATCAATCCAAGTTCCATTGTAGCACCTACAATTGCAACGAGTGCATAGAGTACCATGAATGGCTTATTCGCTTTTGTACCAAGAAGGAATTCCACACATCTCGTTCCGTACAATCCCCATCCGATAATCGTAGAAAATGCGAAGCAGCACATTGCAACCGCTGTAAAGATAGATACCCAGTTTCCATAAGTGGATGTAAATCCAAGAATAGTAAGTTCTGCTCCTGCCGCCTCTCCATATCCAACCGGAACACCGCTACACAGAATAACGAGTGCTGTCAATGTACAGATTACAATGGTATCAACAAATACTTCGAAGATTCCAAAAAATCCCTGCTTTACAGGCTTTTTCGTATCTGCACATGCATGCGCGATAGAACCTGTACCAAGTCCTGCCTCATTAGAGAAGATTCCTCTGGAAACACCTTTCTTCATACTCATAAAGAAAGATCCCACGGCGCCTCCGGTCACAGATGCCGGTGAAAATGCGCCTTCGAAAATGGATCCAAATACGCTCGACTGCATTGGGAATGTTCTGGAAATTCAGAACAACAACGCCAAGTGCCAGAATCACATAAATTGCTGCCATGAATGGGACAAGCTTTTCTGTAACCTGTCCAATTCTCTTAATTCCTCCAAGAAGGATCATGCCGATCAGGATAGCAAGTACAATTCCGATAATCAGATTCAATGTTCCAACAGAATCCTTTTCTATGATTCCATAATTAAAAAGTGCAGAATCGATTGCTGTTGTAATTGTATTCACCTGTGTTGCATTTCCCGTTCCAAATACAGTCAGAACTCCGAATGCAGCGAACAGATAAGCCAGCCAGTGCCAATGCTTTTTCAGACCATTTTTGATATAATACATCGGTCCACCGACACGATCTCCTTCCGCATTCGTCTCATGGAAATGAACTGCAAGAGTAACTTCTGAAAACTTTGTACACATTCCAAGAAGTGCTGAGATCCACATCCAGAACACTGCGCCCGGCCCTCCGATTGCGATAGCACCGGCAACCCCGGCGATATTTCCGGTTCCGACAGTTGCCGCCAGCGCGGTACAAACTGCCTGGAACGGAGTCAGTGCACCGTCAGATGCATCTCTTTTGCGGAGCATCCTTCCGATTGTCACTTTCATCGCATACGGAAATTTTCTGATCTGAAGGAAGCCGGTCCGGATACTTAAGTAAAGCCCGACTCCAATAATGCAGATCATAGCCGGAACGCCCCAGATAAAGTTATTCACAGCACTATTTACTGATTCTATCGTAGATAACATACTTCTTCAATTCCTTTCTTTTATGATATTATTACGCGACTGTTCATCACATTAAATCGATAAATCATTAAAATAACTTTTAAATTATACCATAAAAGTAGGGGAATGTATAGAATTATTCTAACACTTCTTTCGAATCAAACTGATCCATAAACTCCGCATACTTTGCTGAATTTTCAAATACCGGCTTATAATTTTTAACAAGCTCTCTGCTTCTTGCTGCTTTTTCTTTCAAAAGTCCATAGGCTCCAAGTGCAAACATCTTCGCAGTGACAATATAAGCTTCTTCCTCATCCGTCACTTCAAATTCTACCTGATGGAGTCCACCCTTTACACCACCTGTATTAAATGTATATACAGGCATTAAGTGCTGGACATCACCGACATCTGTTGATCCTCCCGTATGTCCCGAGGCCTCGATCACATTTGTTTCCGGTGCAGAAAGTTCTGCTGCTCTTTTTAATTCTGGGAGTGCTTCTTCCGCAAGTGTCGGAAGGTATCCCGGAAGTGTTGTGATTTCAACCTTCGCTCCCATTGCAGTAGCTCCTGCGTGAAAGGATCGGTCTGTTTTCTTCGCTGCATCTGTAAATGCCTCGATTGTTTTAGCTCTTACCAATGTCTCTACGACAACTTCATCAGGCACTACATTTACCAGGTTGCCACCCTTTGTAATGATCGGATGGACACGGACACAATCCTCATCACGGAATGTCTCTCGATTCAGACCGAGTGCCTGCAGACCAAGTGACGCCGCCGACAGAGCATTTACACCTTGTTCCGGTGTTCCTGCCGCATGGGCTGCCTTACCTAAACAACGGATCACTTTAGATACAAATCCATTTCCGGTTCCGCTTCCTACTATGATGTCATCCCCCGGTGCAATGTGATGTGTAATACAAAGATCAATATCATCAAATGCGCCGATACGAAGCAGCTCACATTTTCCACCGCCATATTTTATTTTCCCCTGTGCACGCAGCTCATTTTTGAATCCAATTTCACCATACTCTTCCGCCGGTGTTGCAAAAAATACCACCTGTCCATCCAGTTTTTCCGCGATCTCCGGAACTGTAAGAGCCAGTGCCGCACCAAAGATTCCAGCCATCTGTGCATGATGTCCGCAGCAATGTGCCGCATCTGTCTCTGGATTCGCATGAGCATGCTCCGGAATCCTAAGTGCATCAAGCTCTCCAAGAAGTGCAAGGCTTGCTGTATCTTTCTTTTCTTCATTTAAATACGCTTTTGTTCCTGTAATTGCAAGTCCGGTTTCTGTGCGCAGACCTAATTCTTTCATCTTCTTTATGAATTTTTCTGCTGTATTGAATTCTTTATATCCAAGTTCTCCATGATCGTATATATCTCTGGCAAATTCAATGATCTCATCTCTGTGCTGATCGATTGCTTCCAGGATTAATTTTTCTGTCTGATCCATTTTCATCACTGCCTTTCTTAATTATTGAAGCTCCTCCGGGATCCACCATAATCCATCATTGTTTTCTTTCATATACTGTTTGAATTCATCTGAGTGGTATGCGTCCACGATTGCCTGTGCCCAATCTGCATCTTTGTTCTCTTCTTTTACAACAACCTGAAGTACAAGATAATCTGAAATATCTTCATTGGCCAGTGCTGTAGAAGCATCAATGCCTGCATTATATACAACACTTCCTGTGATTGCAATATAATCAAAATCAGATTCTGCTGCCGGAATTGTCATGCTGTTCATTTCTGTAAATTCAATATTATGTGGGTTCTCTACAATATCATCCTGTGTAACTGTAGATGGATCAGCCTTCTCGTCAAGCTTAATCCAACCGATTTTCTGAAGCATCAGATAGCAGCGTGCTGTGTTGGACGCATCATTTGGGACTGCAACCTTCGCACCATCCGGGATTTCATCTACAGAATCGTATTTTTCTGAATAAACTCCTGCCGGAACAGTTGGAATCGGACTGATTGCAACCAGATCTGCGTTATAACTCTGATTGAAACTGTCCATGTATGCTGTATGCTGTTCTACATTGACATCTACATCTCCGTCATTCAGTGCAACATCTGCTGTCTGAAGATCTGAGAGGTCAACAGCTTTCAGAGTATATCCTTCTTTTTCAAGAATTGGAACAATTGCATCTTCGAAAAGTTCTGTATATGGTCCCTGGGATTTTCCATAGACGATTTCCTTTTTCTCTGATGTATCCGCGTCACTTTTCTTCGTATCTCCTGAACCTGAATTTCCGCATGCTGCCAGGCTGAATGCTGTTGTCGCTACTAATAATCCTGCAATAATTTTCTTGATTTTCATAATATAATTCTCCTCGTTCTTTCTTAATCGATTATCTATGTTGTCTGAGTTTTCTTGAAATTGTATTTCCTGCAAGCTGAAGGATCTGTACAAATATGACCAGTACAACTACAGTAAAAATCATCAATGGTGTATTCATCCTCTGATATCCATAAGTCAGTGCCAGGTCTCCGACACCTCCGCCGCCTACATATCCGGCCATTGCTGATGCACCAAGCAATCCGATCGTACCTGTTGTCAATGCAAGTACGATAGAGCCAAGTGTTTCCGGAAGCAGAAAATAACGAATTGTCTGCCAAGTAGATGCCCCCATTGCTTCAGCCGCTTCCAGAATACCCGGATTAATCTCCAGTAAGCTATTTTCCATCAAGCGTGCAAGATATGGACTGATATAAATAACAAGCGGAACAAGTGATGCTGTACTTCCGATGGTCGTTCCAACAATTGCCCTTGTCAACGGCATGATCGCTACCAGTAAGATCACAAATGGAATACTTCTTACTATATTAATGTAGATACTTACAATATTGTAAAGGATCAGATTCTCTATCAGTCCTCCCTTACGGCAAAGCACAAGGACCAGTGCCAAAATAATTCCTATGATTGTTCCAATAATCAGTGACCATGCAACCATATATAATGTCTGTCCACCACTGGTCAGTAACTTTTCCAGTGATACTCCAAAATACTCTTGTTCCATTAAATCGCCTCCACTCTTTCTCTGATTACTCCATTCTCATCAATCTGTTTCTCAGCTTCTAATATTTTCTCTTCCGTTCCGATCAACTGCAAAATGAACACACACATTACATTCTCCTGCAATTCCTGCACGGTCGCTCCCAGAATATTTACTACAATTCCATCCACATGACAGATATCTGAAATCACAGGTCGTTTTACACTGCTTCCGATAAACTTAAGCCTCTCTACCCGGAAATGTTCTTTCTGTTCTTTCACAAGACTTAGAATGCTTTCCGGAATCTGATCATTTACTACAGTCTGAACGAATCTTCTTGTAACAGGTGCCTGTGGCTTTCCGAATACATCAAGCACACTTCCGGCCTCTACTACTTGTCCGTTCTCCATAACTGCTACTTTATTACAGATCATCTGAACGACCTGCATCTGATGTGTGATCAGAAGGATTGTAACTCCCATCTCCCGGTTGATCTTCTTAAGCAGTTTCAGAATGGATTCTGTAGTTTGTGGA